>OBXM01001469.1_pt1 | contig 14186 bp, 17 predicted proteins | sample 1538141 | NCBI WGS metagenome assembly OBXM01 (sample SAMEA2580153, study PRJEB22360) | human gut metagenome | biome: human gut; feature: human-associated habitat; material: faeces | place: Denmark | collected 2008/2010 | reverse complement strand
GGTCTTTTCCGAAGACCAGCGCCCCCTCTGCGGCGCCCCCCCCCAGCCACGCCAGCCCGGCGGCCCAGCACAGGCCCACGTAGTTCCACTGAAAGGCCATGTTTTTCAAATTCTCCAGCATGACCCCAGGCATAAACTGCCGCAGCACCTCAAATGCCGGGTGGAACAGGATTCCAAACGCCTGTAGAAGGGCGGGAAATACCGCCAGCAGGCCTGCGGCCGTGAACGCGGCTATATTCGTGCCCCGCACCAGGAAATAGCAGGTATTCACCATGGCCTGGGCGGCCAGCCACAGGGGAAACGCCCCCGCCAGGCAGTAGCTGATGAGCTGCCAGGCCATGCCGTCCAGCTCCGTATGGGGGAACAGCACCCAGCACAGCCCCAGATAGAAGCCCATCATGACCACTGCGGCAAGCACCGCGATGCCCGTAGACACGAGCAGCTTGCCCAGGTAGATACGCCCGCGGGACAGGCCGTAGGACACCTCATTTTTTAATGTATTGTTTTTATATTGCTCGGAGAATACGATATCTCCGGTCACAATCGTGGCATACAGGCCAATGCTCAGCATGAAAGGCACCATGATGGCCGTGGAATAGAAGTCCACGTTGGAATTTCCCCACTTCCAGGTCGTCCAGTAACCCCATAGCAGCACCGCCTCCAGGCCCAGGCAGACGGCCAAGATGATATAGAAATATTTTCTGCGGAAGGTCTTGTAGCACTCGGCGGCCAGATAGTTACGCATGGCGGACACCCCCGATCATGGACAGGAAGTAGTCCTCCAGATTGGCACCCCGGCTCTCAATGCTTTGGAGCGCCACGCCCCCTTCCACCAGGGCCTGAGCGACCCGGTAGGGCGCGTCCAGACTGCTGTAGATACGCAGCAGATGGCCAGGCAGCACCTCGTAGTCGCGGATGCCCAGGCTCTGTTCCAGCACCAGGGCCGCGCGGGAGGCGTTGTCCACCCTGGCCTCAATACAGGCGCGGCACTTTTCCTCCAGCGCCCGGGCGGAAATCTGCTCCAGCATCATGCCGTTGTCCAGGAAGCCGTAGCAGGTGGCCAGATTGGCCAGCTCCGACAGGATGTGGCTGGAGATCAGAATGGTGGTCTGCCGCTCCTGGTTGAGCCTGAGCAGCAGGTTTCGGAACTCCACGATGCCCTCCGGGTCCAGTCCGTTGATCGGCTCGTCCAGCAGCAGGAGGTCCGGCCGGTTCATCAGCGCCAGGGCCAGACCCAGCCGCTGCTTCATGCCCAGGGAGAAGTTCTTGAAGGTCTTCTTCCCCGTGCCCGCCAGATCCACCTCCTCCAGCACCTCGTCCACCACCCGCCGGCCTGGAATGCCCCGCTGGATGCGGTAATACTCCAGGTTCTGCCGGGCGGTCAGGTAGGGATAGAAGCTGGGCGTCTCCACCATGGCCCCGGTGCGGGCCCGCATTTTGGACAGCTCCCGTTCCCCGGAGGCGCCAAACAGGGAAACCTCCCCCTCCGTCGGTACCGTCTGGGCCGTCACCATCCGAATGATCGTGGTCTTGCCCGCGCCGTTGCGGCCCACCAGCCCATAAATCTGCCCCTTCTGGATGGACAGCTCCACATGGTCCACCGCCAGATGATTGCCATAGCGCTTGGTCAGCCCGCGGGTCACCAATATCTCATTTGCCATTTGGCATCCGCCTTTCTCATAGATCTTGATGCCAGTATAATGGAAAGGCCATAATCTGCCTTTAAGCAAAGGTGAAGAATTTCTTAACCGGAGCGACCGTGGGGCCGCATCACAGATCGCTCATTTTAAAGCCGATGCCCCACACCGTCTTGATATACTCGGCGGGGCTGGCCTTGGCCAGCTTAGCGCGCAGGTTAGAGATGTGAACGTTCACCGTATTGTCGTCCCCCATGTACTCCCCGCCCCACACCTGCTCGTAGAGCTGCTCCCGGGTAAATACCTTCTTGGGGTGCTCCATCAGCAGGGTCAGGATATCAAATTCCCGCGCGGTGACGGTGACGGGCTTACCCGCGGCGGTGACGGTGACGCCCTCCCGGTCCAGGGTCAGGTCTCCATGGGTGAGCACGGCGCTCCCGCCCCCGCCGGAGAACTGCTTGTAGCGCCTGAGCTGGGCTTCCACCCGGGCCAGCACCTCCGCGTTGTCGAAGGGCTTGGGGATGAAGTCGTCCGCCCCCAGCCGGAGCACGTTGACCCGGTCCTCCAGGCCCGCCTTGGCGGAGAGGACGATGATGGGCATGGTCTTCTTTTGGCGCATCTCGGCGATGAATTCCTCCCCTGTCAGGCCGGGGAGCATCAGATCCAGCAGCACCAGATCGTACTCGTATTGTCCGGCCCACAGGGCGGCCTCGCTGCCCGAAAAGGCCGGGCGGCAGGCATAGCCCGCCCCCTCCAGGATGCGGCAGAGCAGCTTGTTGATATCGGGGTCATCCTCGACCACCAGAATGTTGCAGATATCCATTCTATTTCACCCTCAGTTGTTTGGCCAGCTCCGGGTCCGGGTCCACTACGGCGGTCTGGTAGGTCGTGTAGACCACCATGCCCGGCCGGGCGCCGGCCGGCTTCTTGACGTACTTTACCGGCGTATAGTCCACCGGCACCCGGCTTCCCTCTCCCGCCTGGGAGAAGGTGGCCGCCAGAATGGCCGCCTCGGTAAGACTCTGGGCGTCGGCCTCGCCCCCCTCCAGCCAGAGGATCACGTGGGAACCGTGGATCTTCTGGGTGTGGAGCCAGATATCGCTCTTGTAGGCCAGCTTGGTGGTGAGCTGATCGTTCTGGCTGTTGTTCTTGCCCACCGAGATGCGCAGTCCGGCAGAGGAGCGGAACTCCATGGGCTTTCCGCTCACCCTTTTCTGCCGCTTCGCCGCCGTCTTGCCCCGGCGGAGGTAGCCGGTCTCCACCAGCTCCTGGCGGATCTCCTGGAGATCCCGCTCCCCCTCCGCCAGGGACAGGTTTTCCAGGACGCTGTTCAGGTACTCCAGCTCCCGCGTCCCCTTTTCCAGTTGGATGGTGAGCATCTGTTCCGCCGTCTTGGCCTTGTTGTAGTCCTTATAGTACTTCGCCGCGTTCTGCTGGGGCACCAGAAGGGGGTCCAGCCGGATCTCCACCTCCCGGCCCTCCGGGTCGTAGAAGTCCACCGCCCGCAATACCTCCATCCCCCGCTCCATGGCGTGGAGGTTGGAGGTGAGGATGTCCCCCAGCTCCCGCAGGCGCTCCCGATCCCTGGTAGCCTCCAGCTCCCGGGTCTGGTTGGCCAGCTTGCGGGCCGTGCGGTCCCGGGCGCTGGTCACCGCCTTGACCAGGTCCTGCCCCCGCTGGCGCACCCGGTCGGCCGCCTCCCGGCGCTCGTAAAACTCGTCCAGCATTTGGGAGAAGGAAGCCTGGGGCCGGCTTTCCGTCTCCGGGCCATACTGGAGGATGGGCAGAACGGTGAAATCCACCGGCTTGCCCTCCCGCGCCAGCAGGTAAGGTGTAAGGCCATTTTCGTTTACATTGTTTTTGAGTTTCTCCAGCTCCGCCGCCAGCCGCTCCCGGTCGCCGCCGGCGCGGAAGGCCAGCTCCCGCGCCACCAGAGGCGACAGGCCGGTGAAGCTGTCCAGCAACAGCTTGTCCCACTCCTTGCCTAGGGGATTCTCCAGCACCAGGCGCAGCTCCTCCGGCTCTATCGTAAAGGGATTCAGCTTGTCGGGTGCCGGCGGCTGGCGATAAAACAGGCCGCGGGAGGGCGCACTGGGCAATAAAACGGGCCGGGCAGAAGCTGCCGCTGACCCCGGCCAAGGTCACCGTCCACCCGGCGGATGCAGTCGATGATGCGCCCCTCCCCGTCCAGCAGCAGGAGGTTGGCGCTGCGGCCCATGGCCTCCAGCACCAGGCGGCGCTCCACCCGGTCGCCCAGCTCGTCCAGGGTCTCCAGCCGGAATTCCAGAATCCGCTCCAGAGGCGGCTGGTTCAGCTCCAGAATCCGCGCCCCCTGGAGGTGTTTGCGCAGGAGCATGCAGAACATGGGAGGCTGCTCCGGGTTCTCCCGGTTTAGGGTGGTCAGGTTGGCCCGGGGATGGCCGGGGTTGGCGGAGAGGAGCAGGCGCACGTTCTCCCCCTGCCCCCGTACATAAAGCACCACCTCGTCCCGGGTGGGCTGGTAGAGCTTGTCAATCTTGCCTCCGGCCACGGCGGCACGGAGCTCCGCGGCCACCGCCGTGAGGCACAGTGCGTCTAACGGCATTCCTCTTCCTCCATGATCACAGCAAACAGTTGGTTGAGCCGCTCTGTGCGGCCCTGAAGCCACAGCCAGCCGAACAGGGCCTCCAGCCCGGTGGCGGCCTGGTAATCCGCCCGGCTGGCGTTCTGGGGCACGCTGTGGGGGCTGGTATTGCGGCCCCGGCGGAACACGTCCCCCTCCTCCCCGGTGAGCAGGGGGAGAATCCGCTCCACCGCCCGGGCCTGGGCCGGGGCGGCCACATAGCGGACGGTGGCCCGGTGGAGGCCCTTGGAGGTGGCCTTGCCGTGGAGGCACAGCCAGGAGCGCACCATCAGCTCAAACACGCCGTCCCCCAGGTGGGCCAGCCCCAGGCTGCTGATGGCCCGGACGGTGTCGGGCGCGGCATTCAGATGGAAATAATCGGTCATAGGTATGTTCCTCATTTATCTCTCGAATAATAGGATAGTATAACGCAAATCCCCACAGAAAACAACAAGGAAAGGACGACCCGCCATGGATATGCACTATCCCTACCAACTTCCCCCGCTGCCCTATGCCTACGAGGCTCTCTCTCCCAACATCAGCGGCGACACGCTCCACTTTCACCATGACAAGCACTTTCAGACCTATGTGGACAACCTGAACACCGCCCTGGCCGACTGTCCCGAGTGTCAGTCCAAGCCGCTGGATGAGCTGCTCAAAAATCTGGACCGGCTGCCCGACCCCAAACGCACCGCTATCCGCAACAATGGCGGCGGGGTATACAACCATCTGCTCTACTTCGACGGCATGTGCGCCTGTCACAGCTCCCGCCCCTCCGGCGGGCTGGCCATGGCCATGGAGCGGGACTTCGGCTCTTTTGAGGGTTGGAAGGAACAGATGAAGGCCGCCGCTCTGGGCCAGTTCGGCTCCGGCTACGCCTGGCTGGTGAGCGAGACCTCGGGAAAGCTGTCCGTTATGAAGCTGCCCAACCAGGACTGCCCCCTGTCCATGGGACTGTGGCCGGTGCTCTGTCTGGACGTGTGGGAGCATGCCTACTATCTGGACTACCAGAACCGCCGGGCCGAATATGTGGACCGCTGGTTTGAGCGGGTCAACTGGCCCTTCGCCCAAGAGCGGTATGAGGGGTGCAGGCAATAAACAAGGAGCGCCGCCCTATTGGACGGCGCTCCTCGTTTACGTGCGCATCAGACGGGTCAGCACCTGTCTGCAAGGCCGGAACAGCACCAGCGCCATGGCGAAGTTTCCGGCGCAGTGGAGCAGATCGAAGGGGATGCCGCTTACCCACCAGGACAGGGCGAAGGCCCATCCTCCGGTGACCCAGTACACTAGGGCGCACAGCGCCCCGAAGCTGAGCCCGAAGGCCCCGGAGAGCACCGCCCAGCCAAGGGGAGACTCCATCTTCCGAAACAGCATAGCCAGCACCACCAGCACCAGCCACACATAGGTATAGCAGAGGTTCCAAAAGCCAAGCCCCCAGATGAGGATCTCCATCATCACATAGACATAGACGGGGGCCAGGGCCTTCCAGCCCAGTACCGCAGTATAGACTAGGACAAGCAGAGAAACCGGCTCGATATTGGGCAGCCAGGCCAGGGCCAGCTTGGTCACCAGCAGCAGCGCGCCCAACAGGGCCAGGAGCACCAGCTCCCGCGCCCCCATGGGCCTGTGCTTACCCGAGGCCGTCATAGCCCACAGTAAAGGTCAATTCAAAGTGGTCTCCGTCGGCAATGGGGGTGCTGTCGGCGCTGCTGTTGACCATTTCTCCGCCCTTGGTCAGCTTCCACCACTCCTGTGCCCCCTCGTCCACGGTCTCGCCGTCCACGGTCAGCATATAGAGGCCGTAGGGGCCCTGGTTGTCCTCCACCACGCCCTCAGCCGTCAGGACCGCGCCCAGATAGGCCTCCCCGGTCTCCAGGGTGAACACCCGTTCCTCCCCGTCCTTATGCAAAACCTGAACGGTGATGGTCTTTTCCCCTGCCTCCCCCTTGGGCGTGACGGCTCGCCATACCAGCAGCAGGACGGCAGCGATCACCACCAGGGCGGCCACCGCCAGGATGGTCTTTTTCTTGCTCTGCAATGCTACTCCTCCTTTGGTCAAGTAGCGCCAGTTTACCACATTTTTCAACCAGTTTCAACTTTAAAAAGAGCCAGGCCGGTAAACGGCCTGGCTCCGTGGATTGGCTTTACTGGGGGCGCTGGTTGCTGAAACGGGTATAGGCAGTGCCGATCTGGCTGGCCGGGGCCTGCTCCACCTGATACCAGCCCTTCTGCTGCGCGGTCTGGAAGAGCTTGGTCTGGGTCTGGTGGCCCTGGTTGAGCAGCTTGAGAAATTCGTCTCGAAGCTGCACGTTGACACACTCCGAGGCGAAGGTGTCATAGTTGGCGCTCATCTTCTTTTCGGTCAGAATCAGGTCGGTGATCCGCTCCTGGTCGTTCATGGTCATTCCCTCCTTTTTATTTCAGGTAGCCAAGCAGACAATCATAGTTCTGCCGGTGCTGATCGGCATACTGCTGAAAGCAGGGCTTCAGATCTTCCTCGGTGCACTCCTGAGCTGCCTCCTGATACTTGCAATAGAGGGTCTTTTCAAAATTGAGCTGGTCGGACAGGGCGGTCAGCTCCTTGGTGGTTAGGTTCGCCATGGCGCGTCTCCTCCTTTGTTTGGTTTGCCCCAATAGTTTGCCCCGCCTGCGCCGGCTTATGCGGCAGCCGGGGACAGCCGCCGGACCAAAAGGGAAACACCGCATAAAATTCCCCATTCATCCGTTCCACGCGGGCAAAGCAAAACAGAGGCGTCAGCGGAAACGCCCGCGTCTCCGCATAGGGAAACGCCAGGGAAAACCCCTCCGGTTCCGGCCGGTACAGCGCCCGCCCCCCGCCAGCCGCCCGGGCCAGCAGGGGTTCCCCCATTCGCCGGGCCGGCACCTCCTCCCAGTGCCAGCCCTCCGGGGAATGCGGACCGCCGGGCGAGCCCGCGGAAAAGGCCAGCTCCGCCCGGGCGCCTGTTGGCGGCCAGGCCCCCTGCCGCCGCAGCTCGTCCAGAGAGAGGGTGCGCCTCAGCTTCAGTCGGCCGTCCTCCGGCAGGAAGGTGCCCAGCAGGGCCCGGCCTCCCGTCCCGCAGAGGTAACCTTTATAGAGCCCCTTTCCGTCCTCGGGCAGCTCTGCCGCGCACCGCGCCCGGCCGCCGCTCTCCTCGACGGTCAGCCAGCCCTGTCCGCCGGCCAGTGAAAACCGCTCCACACAAGCGCCCCCCTTCTCCGCCCTTTCCTTCTATTCTATGCGGAGCAGGGGGTGAAATGCGCTGTAAAACGGTTGACAGGAGCGCGGACGCCTGCTATACTGTGTGCGACTTGAAAACGATTGGAGCTGGGAAGATGCGCAAATAACCCTTTCTTTGTTTGGAGTCCGACCGGCGGCCCGCGGGCCGTCTCTTTGTTGTACTCCGGCAGAAGGGTTATGCTGTGCACTTCCCCTTATGGTACCCATTTTTCGGGACATGGGCGCGGAAGACGAATCCTTCTGCGCCCATATTTTGTATTTGAGGTGATCTATCATGGCTCTGATCGACATCCGGGATCTGACCTTTGCTTATCCCGGCAGCTACGACAATGTCTTTGAGCACCTGAGCCTGCAACTGGATACCCACTGGCGGCTGGGTCTGGTGGGGCGCAACGGCCGGGGCAAGACCACCCTGCTGCGGCTGCTCCAGAGGCAATACGAATACGACGGCGCGATTTCCGTGCCGGTACCCCTTGACTGCTTCCCCTCCCCGGTGTCCGCGCCGGAGCGGGACACCCTGACCATTCTGGAGGAGCAGGAGCCCGGACTGGAACTCTGGCGTATATACAAGGAGCTGGACACGCTGGAGGTGGATGCCGGGGTCCTGTTCCGCCCCTACTCCTCCCTCTCCGGCGGCGAGCAGGTCAAGGTGCTCCTGGCCGCCCTCTTTCTCCGTGAGGGGGCCTTCCTTCTGCTGGACGAGCCCACCAACCATCTGGATCTGGAGGGCCGCCGGGTGGTGAGCCGCTATCTCTCCCGCAAAAGCGGCTTCCTGCTGGTCTCCCATGACCGGGCATTTCTGGACGGCTGTGTGGACCACATCATGGTCATCAACAAGCGGGACATCGAGGTGCGGCAGGGCAGCTTCTCGGCCTGGTGGCGGGACAAGCAGGCCCGGGACGACTGGGAGCGGGCAGAGAATGCCCGGCTGAAGCGGGAGATCGGACGGCTGGAGGATGCCGCACGCCGCACTGCTTCCTGGTCCGACCGGGTGGAGGCCGCCAAAAAGGGCTGCCGCAACTCCGGACTTCGCCCCGACCGCGGCTATCTCGGCCACAAGGCGCAAAAGATGATGAGGCGCTCCAAGGCCGTGGAGGCCCGCCGGACGGAGGCGGCGGAGGCCAAGGCCGGGCTTCTGAAGAACATCGAACTGGCCGAGGCGCTGAAGCTCCGCCCCCTGGAGCACCCCAAGCGCTGTCTGCTGGAGGCCAGGGAGTTGGCACCCGACTACGGGGCGGGGCCCGTGTGCCGTCCTGTCTCCTTCACCGTGGAGCGGGGGGAACGGGTGGCTCTGGTGGGGCGGAACGGCTCTGGAAAGTCCAGCCTGCTCCGGCTGGCGCTGGGTGAGGAGATCCCCCACACGGGACTTTTCTCCCTTGCCTCGGGTCTGGTCGTCTCCTACGTGCCCCAGGACGCCTCCTTCCTGCGGGGCAGCCTGAGCCAATTCGCGCGGCGCTATGAACTGGACGAGACACAGTTCAAGACCATTCTCCGCAAGCTGGACTTCGCGCGGGTACAGTTTGAAAAGGATCTGTCCGATTACAGCGCCGGGCAAAAAAAGAAGGTGCTTCTTGCCCGCAGCCTGTGCCAAAGCGCCCACCTGTATGTGTGGGACGAGCCGCTGAACTATATTGATGTCTTCTCCCGGATGCAGCTTGAGGAGCTCCTGCGGGCCTGCCGTCCCGCCATGCTTCTCGTGGAGCATGACCAAGCCTTCCTGGAGGGACTGGCCGATAAGCGCGTCGAACTAGTTCCCGCCTGAACGACAGACGAACCGCAAACTGCGGTTCGTCTGTTTTTTGTTCCCGACCCTTGACAACACCATTCTATTGCGGTAGAATCCAATTGTATTCTATTGCAATAGAACAGCATAGAAAGGAGCTTACCGATGGAACTTAAGCTATTTGACTCGGAGCGCAAGGTCATGGAGGTCCTCTGGGACCACGGCGATCTCAGCGCCAAGGAGCTAGCCGACCGCCTGAAGGAGCTGGTGGGCTGGAGCAAAACTACCACCTATACCGTGATCAAAAAGTGCATTGACAAAAAGGCGGTCTCCCGCAGTGAGCCCGGCTTTGTCTGCCACCCCCTGGTCAGCCGGGAGGAGGTGCGGGAACAGGAGACGGACGCCCTGATCGACCGGATGTACGGCGGCTCCGCCGACCTGCTGGTGGCCAATCCGGAGGAACTGGCCCGCCTCAAGCGGCGCATTGAAGAATTGGAGTGATTGTCATGCTGTCTCTGCTGGAACTGAGTCTCACCGGCGGCGTGTTCATCCTCGCCGTGGTTGTGGTACGGGCGCTGGCCATGAACCGGCTGCCCCGGCAGGCCTTTCTTCTGCTCTGGGCCGTGGCCCTGGCCCGCCTGCTTCTCCCCTTCTCCATTCCCTCCCCCACCAGCCTCTACTCCGCCGCCGGACATCTGGGCGAGGGCTTCCGCCGGGCGGGCATCGTCACCGCCGGAGGCACAGATGCGGCGGGGGCCGCAGCGCAGGAGGCGGTCATCCCCTGGATGGCCCTGCTCTGGGCCGCGGGCGCTCTGGCCTGTGCCCTGTGCTTCCTGCTCCCCCACCTGCGGGGCCGCAGGGAGTGGAATGCCTCTCTGCCGGTGGAGGACCCCTTTGTCACCGCCTGGCTGGCCGGCCATCCCATCCGCCGGAGGGTACGGGTGCGCTGCTCCGACCGGGTGGACAGCCCCCTCACTTACGGTCTGCTCCGCCCCGTCATCCTCCTGCCCAAAACGCTGGACCGGAGCGACGTGTCCCGGCTGGCCTTCGTGCTCACCCATGAGATGGCCCACATACGCCGGTTTGACGCCCTCTCCAAGCTCCTGCTGGCGGCCGCCGCCTGCCTGCACTGGTTCAATCCCCTGGTGTGGGTGATGCTGGTCCTAGCCAACCGGGATCTGGAGCTCTCCTGCGACGCGGCCGTGGTGCGCCTCTACGGCGCGGAGGCCCGCGCCCCCTATGCCCGCACCCTGCTGGAGCTGGAGGCCAGGCGGTCCCGCTTCCTCCCCCTGTGCTCCGCTTTCAACAAAAACGCCCTGGAGGAGCGCATCGGCGCCATCATGCGCTCCCGCAAAACCTCCGCCGCGGCGCTGGCCGTAGCCCTGGTGCTGGTGGTGGCCCTCACCGCCGTGCTCGCCACCAACGCCCCCCGGGAAAGGCCGATCGCCTCCGCCTCCGGCCTGACCATCCGGGACAATGGAGTGGTGACGGCCTACCAGGAGGGAGTCTGGGACTCCTCCGGGGAGCTCAAACCCGACCCGCAGACCGGCCACTATTACACGAAGGAGCAGTATGAACAGGTTGCCGCGCTGAAAACCGAGGGATACGAGTCCCTGTCCATTGCCGAATTCAACCGCACGCTCTACGCTGCGCTGAATGAGAGCGAGGCGCTGTCCGAGGCCTTTGAGCGGGTGCTGATGGACCTCCCCGAAACCGACCCCCTGGCCCCCTTCCTGGTCAACACCGTCCAGCCCTCCCTCAACGAGTACAACGCCCGGCTGAATGAGGTGTATTCGGGCCGGGCAGAGGACCCCTCCTTCTCCGGCCAGCTCACCCGCACCGAGACCGCCAACGTATACGGCGACACGGTGGAGGTGGGTTGGACCGAGGCAGGCTACTCCTTCACCTACCGGATTCTGGACCAGGACGGGCTGACCGTTGCCGAACGCGACGCCTTCCTCCAGTCCATTCTCAAGGGTATGCAGGACTGCCTGGACGGCCTCTCCACAGAATCGCTGCGCGACGAGGGCAAGCTCAAGCAGACCCTGCAGGCCGAGCTGGACCGGCTGGGCGCGGCCGCCGCTACGGGGCAGATCGCGTATACCGGCGGCGCCGTGGAGGGCTGCTGGTCCGAGGCGGCCTATGACGGCTCGGGTACGCTTGTCACCCACGATCTGGTCATGGAGGGCATGGCATGAGGAACCGGCTGGTCATTACCCTCTGCGCCGTGGTATCCCTGCTGGCCGGCGCCGGCCTGCTCACCTTCTGGCTGGTTCGCTCCCTGGCTCCCGCCGCCGCGCTGAATTACACACCCTGGCCCCTCTCCCCCGAACCCTATACCCAGGCGGATCTGGACGAGGCCCTGGCCCTGCGCACCGAGGGATATGAGGCCCAGTCCGTCGCAGCGTTCGACCGCGCTCTGGCGGATTGGACCAATGAGGCCGCCTTCCACGCCCGGGAGGAACGCATTCGCCGCCTGCTCTGCTCCTATGAGGAGGACGGACCCGAGGCCGAATTTGTCCTCGGTACCCTGGCCGCCGCTATGGGGGCCTGCTCCGCCCGGCACTACGGCGGCTACTGCACACAGATTACCCCGGCCTATGCAGACGCTGCCTCCTATACACGGTCCGAGGACGTATTCGGCGACTCCTACGTGGTCTATGAGGCCTCCGCCTCCTACACTATCCGCTACCAAATGCCGGACGAGAGCAGGCTCACCGTGGGTGAACGGGACCGGATTCTGACCCGCTACCGGGACGCAGTGCAGGCCTTTCTGGACGGCAAGACGGAGGACGAGCTGTCGAAGGAGGAGGCCATGACCCGTGCCCTGAAGCGGGAGCTAAAACGGCTGGACCAGTCCCTGTCCACCCAGTGGATGGCGCTGGAGGGCACCCGGCTCGACGACTATTTCGCCTATGGCCCGGAGGGGGGCGAGACACCGTGAGACTGTCCGCCCTCTCCCTCAAGCTCATCGCCATTGCCGCCATGGTGGTCGACCACGTCGCCTTCACCTTTGTCCCCTATGGGACACCCCTGTGGACCGTCATGGACGCCGTCGGCAAGCTCACCGGCCCCATCATGTTCTATATGGCTGTCGAGGGCTTTCACCACACCAGGAGCATCCGGCGTTATCTGGCCAGGCTGGCGGTCTTTGCCGGCGTCAGTTACTTCCCCTTCCTCTATTTCTGCGCCATGGGTCAGCCGGAGCAGATGAATCCCCTGCGGCTGAATGTCATCTACACCATCTTCCTGGGGGTGCTGGCCGTCTGGGTGCGCCGCCGCCCCTGGCCCGCACCCCTCCGGGCCGTCCTGCTCCTCCTGCTGGCCTGCCTGAGCATCCCCGGCGACTGGGGCATCTGGGGCTTCAGCATCATCGTCGTGCTGGACTTCTATTACGGCGACTTCCGCAATCAGGCCTTCGGCTACACACTGGTCGTCCTGTTTGCCGTCAATACCGTCAGCCTGCTCACCGGTCCGGTCTATGACCTGCTCTATCTGGGAGGCCTGTCCAGTCCGGCGGACTACCTGCTGGGGGGGGAAAACCTGGGCATGTTCCTCCCCCTGCTCCTCCTCCGGTATTACGACGGTACCCGCGGTACTGACCGGCCCTGGGGCAAGTGGCTGTTCTACCTCTTTTACCCCGCCCACCTTCTGCTGCTCGGCCTGCTGGCCCATATTCTCCTTTAGAAAGGAAGTTTTCCCCTTGTCCCACCGGAACACACGCATCTTGTCCGGCTGCGCCGCCCTGCTGCTCTGCGCCGGGCTCTCCGGCTGCCGGTCCGTGCCGGCCTCCCAGTCCTCCACCTCCCCTGACCCTGCGGCCCACCTGCTGGGCCTGACCGCTGAACAGCGGATGGAGGATTACGAGTACCTCTGGTCTACCCTGCGGGACAGCTATCCCTGCTGGGGTATTCTGGAGCGCGAGGGCGTTGAGGTGGAGCGCATCTACACCACCTACCGGGAGATGGTGGCGGAAAGCGACAGCGACGCAGACTTTTACAGCGCCATTTACAGCGCCCTCTACCTTCTGGGCACCAACGGACATCTGAGCATAATCGAGCCGGAGGCCTATTTCTCTGATTACCTCCCTGCCGCCGGCCAGTACCGCCGGGAGGGAAAAACGCACTGGGCGGAAGTGATGGACAGCACGGACACTCAGGCCAGGTATCGGAAGCTCCTGGCCCTGGAGCAAGCCGCCAATGGGACGGACGCGGAGTCCTCCATCCCCGGCTCCGGCGGTGATACACCCAACCTGACCACGCTTCTCCTTCCGGGCGGGACGGCTGGATACCTTAAAATCGACCGCTTCCCCGCCGACTATACTTCCGATGCCGCGGCGCTGGAGGCGTTCTACCTCCAGTGCGCCGGTTGTACCGACCTGATTCTGGATCTGACCGACAACAGCGGCGGCAGTGAGCTCTACTGGGAGCAGCTTCTGGTGGCCCCCCACATTGACCACCCCCTGTCCAGCCGGCACTTGGCCCTGGTGCGGCGGAGCGCCAACAACAACCCTTATCTGGACGAGGCCTTCTCCCCCTCCGCCTTCCGCCCCCTCTCCACTCTGCCGGAGCTGCCCGGGCTGGATGCCGCGGACCGTGCCCTGGCCACCGATGTGCTTACCGTCTCCCATACCGTGGAACCGGCGGCAAAGCCGAGTCCCTTTCGCGGACGCATCTGGGTGCTGGTAGATGAATCGGTCTACTCCGCCTCTGAATCCTTCGTCCTGTTCTGCCAACAGACCGGCTTTGCCACCCTGGTAGGCCGCACAACCGGCGGCGACGGGATTGGCGCTATGGATCCGGTCTACCTTCAGCTCCCGAACAGCGGTATCCTGATTCAATATACCGTCCCATTTGGGCTAAACCCTGACGGCAGCAGCAATGAGGAAATGGGAACCACCCCCGATCTGGTCTCCCCGGCGGAGGAACCGCCGCTCATTACCGCCCTCCGGGCCATTGGGGAGGCATAATAACAAAAGAACGGGCG
>OBXM01001461.1_pt1 | contig 14251 bp, 7 predicted proteins | sample 1538141 | NCBI WGS metagenome assembly OBXM01 (sample SAMEA2580153, study PRJEB22360) | human gut metagenome | biome: human gut; feature: human-associated habitat; material: faeces | place: Denmark | collected 2008/2010 | reverse complement strand
TATCCAAGCCTTTTTTGACTTGAGCTGCCGCACGGGCAAACACATCCGCATGATTACTGGAAGCCGCCCCGTTTACAAAACAAGGATTTGAAAACATATTGGCAGTATTCCAAAGCATTTTAATGCCGGTTTGATTCATCTTCTCTTTGATGATATCCGTAATCTCATCTATATTGGCAAAAAACTCTTCCAGCGATTCACCCTCAGGAGCAATATCGACATCATGGAAACAAAAATATTCGACTCCCAATTTTTCCAGTAATTCAAAAAAAGCGTCTACACGATTTTTCGCTGTTTCCATGGGCGTTTTACCCATCCATGTACGTATGTTTACCGGATTACCGAATGGGTCTGAGCCATCCTGTGTCATGGTATGCCAATAAGCAACCGCAAAACGCAGGTGGTCTTTCATTTTCTTCCCCAACACGACTTCTTCGGGATTATAATGATGAAAAGCAAACATATTGTTTGACTTTTCTCCCTCGTATTCTACTTTTTTGACGTTTGGAAAATACTCCATTTTTTGTCACCTCTCTAAGTTTGTTTTTACATTAAACTAACTACATATACAGTAGCATAATCTATCAAATTTGTCAATTCTAATTTAACTTTTTATTCAACATTTATAGCTAAAATACCTGTTATTTTTTAGTTAATTTAGACTAACCTCTGATTTTGTATCGGTATCAACTCAATATTTTTTTAAATTATGTAGGCTCAATTTGAATTCTTGCCTTTGCTGTGGTAGACTAAGTCATGGTCAAGCTACGACAAGGAGTGGAGAAAAATTTTTATGGCTGTCAATAAATATTTAATTCGTGAGCAAAATGAATCGGTGGTATTAAAAACTATCATCGAACAAGAGCCGATTTCTCGAGCCGAAACGGCTGCTAGAACGGGACTCAATAAAGCGTCGGTTTCTTCTATCACCAAATCACTAATCGAAAATTATTTGGTGCATGAAGTCGGCACGGGCGATACCGGTTCTTCCGGAGGAAGACGACCGATTATGCTGCAATTTAACGGTCATTGTGCCCTGGGTATTGCGCTGGATATTGGTTCCGATTATATTGCCGCTGTTCTTTCTTATCTTAACGGAGAGATTGTTCACAGCTTGATTCATAAAAAACTTTCCATTCACAAGGACAACATTTTAAGCATGACAGATGAAATTGTTCATTCTTTTGAGCAAATGGCACCCAAAACGCCGCATGGAATTGTCGGTCTTGCAGTGGCCATCCACGGCATTGTCTGCGAAAATGAGATTCGTTTTACCCCCTATTATAACCTTGCCGCAACAAATCTTGCAGAAATCATGCAGAACCGTTACCATTATCCTGTAATTTTAGAGAATGAAGCCAACCTCACCGCCATAGGCGAATACAGCTTTTCCTCTGCTTCTGATAACATTATCAGCATCAGTGTTCACAGCGGTATCGGTGCCGGAATTGTTCTTGGCGGCAGTCTGCAAACCGGTCAGCATGGACAAGCCGGTGAAATTGGTCATTCTATCCTCGTACCACATGGGAATGTTTGCCCTTGCGGAAATCATGGTTGTTTAGAGCAATACGCTTCCAACAAGGTCCTCTATGAGCGCTTTGCCGCCAAGAAAGGGTTGTCTATGGTGAATTCTGACATTCTCTCGGCGGCCTATCAGCAAAATGATGATTTTGCGTGTGAACTGCTGCATGAAAATACTGAATTTTTAGCCATTGGCATCAACAATATCACAACTTTTTTTGACCCGCAGATGGTTATTATCAATAGTTCAATCTATCGTAAAAACCCCAATTTAATTTCTCTTTTATCACAAAATATAACTAGTTCGTTTGCTAACAAAATCATTGTTCAGAACAGTATTTTGGCAGAGCAGGCACCACTTTACGGAGGAATTGCATGGATTGCTATGAACTTTTTGAATATTTCTAACGTAAAATTGGATATAAAATAACTATTTTGTATTTAAAAAAAACAGCGGCTTACTGTACATACCAGTAAGCCGCTGTTTTTTATGACTCGGAGGTCACCGTACTTTGCGCAAGAGGAGAAAACAGCACTACTTTTTCATCGATTTCTTGCAGTTGAACGGTATTTAATTTCAATTCACCCTTATCTGTCCGCAAAATGTCCATTTTAACTGTCACTTTCCTGTCATAAACAGGTGGTTCGTTTATTTTCGCTTTACTCATCTTAATTACTTCATCAATATAAGCTGAAAATAACGTTTCTTCATCGATTTCAGAGGTGTTTGTTTCAGAATCAATTTCATCATCGATACTTTCATCTGAATCGAACTCATCTGATAAATCTTGCTCCTCTTCCGAAGCAGTATCTTCTGTAAAAGGAATTTCCAATCCTGCCTGATTCATTAATGCCTCTTTATTTAAGCGCAACTCTTCTGCTTGCGGCAGGATATCCGTAAATACAGAAAGCGGCTCAATCTCAACATTAACGGCATAACCAGAGGTTGTTTCTTGTTTTTCGGCTACTGAATATTTGGACAATGCATAGGCACTTTTCACAATTTCCCGAATCTCATTTTTCTGGCTTTCAGAGGCTCTGTCACCGATTTGAAATGCATTGCAAAAGTAAATCACACCGTTGTCGATGGTAAGATTCACATTCTCGTTGGCCTTTTCTTCACTTTGATTGGTGATATCGATTAATTCTTCATTTTGCCCCAGATAACTGCTGTCCAACAAAGCCTTTATATATCCTGAAACATCGTAGTCCGGATATTCTGAGCGAAAAACATTACAGCCTGTTGCGGTCAGCAAAATGAGCACAACACCCAGAAAAGCGGTTATTCTTTTCTTCATAGATTTCTCCTTTAACAATTACTGATCTCTGCCGCAGCACTTTTTGTATTTTTTGCCGCTGCCACAGGGACAAGGATCATTTCTGCCCGGTTTTTTTGCCTTGGTAATTGGCTGCTGCTTTGTTTTTTCTTTACCGCCCCCTGCACTAGTACCTGTTACCTTGGCAACTTCTTCACGCTTGGGTGCTTCAGGCGTACGCAGACGAACTGTCAATACCATTTTAGCGGTTCTCTCTTTAATTGAGGCTATCATACTCTCAAACATTTCAAAGCCTTCATTACGATATTCCACCACAGGATCATGCTGACCATACGCTCTTAAACGAATACCGTCCTTCAGCTGCTCCATAGCGTCGATATGGTCCATCCACTCGGCATCTACATTTTTCAGCAATACCACATGCTCAATTTCGCGCATAACCGGAGAGGTAAATTCAGCTTCACGTTTTTCATAAAGAGCTTTGGCCTTGTCTTTAATTTCGCCGGCTACAAATTCAGGTTCAATATTTTCCAGCTCATCTTCTGAATAATTTAAGTCTTCTTCACCAATTAGCCAACCCAAATACTCCTGTTTAAGACCCATAAGGTCCCAACTGTCTTTTGGCATTGCTTTGGGCATATATTTATTGACCGTGCTCTCGATAGAATCTTCTATCATTTTCTGAATTTTTTCTTTCATATTCAGACCGTCAAGCACTTCGTTGCGCTGCTTATAAATGATTTCACGCTGTACGTTCATCACATCATCATATTGTAACACATTTTTACGGGCCGCGAAGTTTCTGCTCTCGAATTTGCGCTGGGCACTTTCAATGGTGTTGCTCACCATTTTGGCTTCAATAGGAACATCGTCTTCCATTTTTAAGCGGTCCATCAGCATTTGGATTCTCTCGCCGCCGAACAGACGCATTAAATCATCTTCCAGAGAAATATAGAAACGGCTCTTACCGGGGTCACCCTGACGACCGGCACGGCCTCGCAGCTGGTTATCAATCCTGCGGGATTCATGCCGCTCTGTGCCGATAATATATAATCCGCCCAGCTTACGCACTTCTTCTGCATCAGGTGCGATTTCCTGCTTGTATTTTTGGTTCAATTCTGCAAAAACCTTGCGGGCCGCTAAAATTTCCTCATCGTTTGTTTCTCCGAAAGCGGTTGCCTCGGCAATCAGCTCCTCACTATATTTCATGCGGCGCATTTCAGAAACCGCCATATATTCGGCATTACCGCCAAGTAAAATATCCGTACCGCGGCCTGCCATGTTGGTGGCAATCGTTACGGCATTTTTACGGCCTGCCTGAGCAATAATCTGTGCTTCTTTTTCATGATATTTTGCGTTTAAAACTTCATGAGGAATCCCTCTTTTTTTCAGCATAGAGGATAGCATTTCAGAGCGCTCGATACTGATGGTACCCACCAAAACAGGCTGGCCCTTTTCATGATGCTCTACAATATCTTTGATAACCGCTTCAAACTTAGCTTTTGCGGTTTTATAAACAACGTCGGGGCAGTCTTCACGAATCATCGGCTTATTGGTTGGAATTTCCACCACGTCAAGCTTATAAATTTCACCGAATTCTTCTTCTTCCGTCATAGCCGTACCGGTCATACCGGAAAGCTTGTCATACAAACGGAAATAATTTTGGAATGTAATGGTGGCAAGCGTTTTGCTTTCTCTGGCTACCTCTACGCCTTCTTTTGCCTCAATCGCTTGATGCAAGCCCTCATTGTAACGGCGGCCATACATTAAACGCCCTGTAAATTCATCAACAATGATAACCTGACCGTCCCGCACCACATAGTCAATATCTCGTTTCATGGAGCCATGTGCTTTAATGGCCTGATTAATATGATGCTGAATTGTAATGTTCTCGGCATCGGTTAGATTTTCTAAGTTGAAGAACTTTTCTGCTTTTTTAACGCCCCTGCGGGTTAAAGAACAGGTTTTTAACTTTTCATTGACAATATAATCATACTCTTTATAAAGCTCATCATTGTCTTCTTTTTCGTCAGTTTCCACCACAACAATGGGTTTAAGTGTTTTGGCAAAAGCGTTTGCCACACCATAAAGCTCCGTAGATTTTTCACCGGTACCGGAAATAATTAACGGCGTCCTTGCCTCATCGATTAAAATAGAGTCTACTTCGTCCACAATGGCATATGCGTGGCCCCTTTGCACTTTTCTATCCTTGTAAATCACCATGTTATCGCGCAGATAGTCAAAGCCAAATTCATTATTGGTACCATAAGTGACATCCGCCGCATATGCTTTTTTACGGTCATCATTCTCCATACCGGAGAAAATAACACCCACAGACATCCCTAAAAAACGATAAATACGCCCCATCATTTCACTTTGGTAACTGGCGAGGTATTCATTCACCGTCACGATATGAACGCCTTTTTCGGAGAGTGCATTTAAATAACCGGGTAAAACAGATAGAAGTGTTTTACCTTCACCGGTTTTCATTTCGGCAATACGCCCCTGATGAATGACAATACCGCCGATAACTTGTACTTTATAGGGGCGATAGCCTAAAACACGTTCCGATGCTTCGCAAACGGTGGCAAAAGCATCGGGCAAAATATCGTCCAGAGTTTCCCCCTGTTTCAATCTTTCTTTGAGGATATTGGTTTGTGATTTCAGTTCAGAATCGCTCATTGCCTTATATTTAGGCTCACGCTCTAAAACAGCCTGGACTAAAGGCTCGATTCTTTTCAGTTCTTTTTTGCTGTAATTGCCGAAGAATCTGGTCAGTATATTTGCCATGTTCCATCGCCTTTCCGTTCTATCTTTCAACTTTTATTATTTCTGAATTAAAATTTACATTGATTAATTGCGAATACATCAACATCGACGCCTTGCAAATGAATTCAAATCCATTTAGCTTTTATTATAACATAGAAAAAGAATGTATTGCAAGAAAACGAACAATTATTTACACGCCTGTCACAATATCATGGTTTCTAATTCTAGGTTAATCTGCTCCTTTGAAAGAGTCAAAGCTGAATCCTTCAAGCATTTGCTCTTTTAGCCATGCCACAGACTGTTTTAAATACTGCCATTGATTAGGTGCATCATAATGTTCAATCGCAAAGGGTCCGTCATATCCTTGTTCTCTTAACCGCGAAAGAATTTCTTTCATGTGAATCACACCCTGTCCCACAGGAGAAGCATACATTTTTCTGCCGCTGACCGTTACTTTCTCCTTTGCTCCTTTAACAGGCTCTATAAAGGTTCTGTCTTTTAAATGCATATAGGTAATTCTTTCTTTCAATTCTTCAAACGCTTCGAGTTCATCTTCTTCACTATAAAGAAAATTTCCTGTGTCAAAAGCACAGCCAATTGACGGAATTTCCTCTAATTTTTTCTTTAACCCCCCACTGGTAGCCACAAGAGAATTTTTATCATCAAAGACTTCCATGATCAAAGAAATATTTTGAAGCTCCGCTTCGTGGGATAAAATTCGCATCCATCGGATGGATTTTTTCATCTTTTCTTCTTTCTCCCGCTGTGAATCGCCGTCAGCATAAAACCCCGGAACCACCATGATATGCCGTGCCGAAAGTACTGCGGCAGTTTCCAGAGCGTTCTCAATTTGTGCCTCTGCCGACTCAGCATTAAAATCAAAGAAGTAGCATAGAGCAGATACATAAATGCCGGCCTTTTCTAAATTAGAACGCATCTCCACCCAATTTTGACTTCCCCTACGCATATTTATTACCTCGACACCTTCAATTCCAATACCATAAACCTTTTGCAGTGCTTCGGTCAATGAAATGGATTCTTGCTCTGCCATTTCTGTAATATGGTCATAAAAGGTCGTAATTCGCATGATAGATTCTCCTTTTCATTTTGAATCATTACGGTGTAAAAGTCCAATGAGGCAGCCATTCCAAAAAGTCAATATACGCTTTTGAACTTGGTAAACCTGAAATCACCGGAAAAAACAAGATGAACAGTCCCAGCGATATAAAGAGGTAACTCCCCACCAGCAAATCACCTCTTGTTACATGCGCAATAGTATTGGATGAGAGCAGCGGCGATAAGAAGATTTTCTTTTTAGAAATATTTTTTAACATCAACACCAAGCTGATAATCAGGAAAGGCACCGCCGTAAAATAATGGTAGATAAAGGTGATACGGGGAACCAAAACCCACGGCAGAAAGACCGATAAAAATCCAACAGTACTCACAAAAGCAATTTTATCCTTTTTATAAAAAATTCTAATCATAGAAAATAACATAGCCGGAATTCCCACCCACCATACAGCAGGATTGCCTAAGGAAGAAATTGTGCTCACTACGCCGGACTGTGAGAATTTGTCAGTAAAGAAAAACCAAATGGGACGAATCACAAAAGGCCATTCATACCAAGGTGAAGAATAAGGATGTTCGGCCACCAATTCAGCATGGTAGCGGAACATATTCACTTGATAATTGACAAAAGAGCGCCAAATCGACTCTTGATGAGGCAATGCTGTCATCGGTAAAAAGGCTAAAAAGTACAATACAAATGGAATAATGATAAAAAACAAACAACAGCCAAGACAGATTTGCAGAATACGTTGCCCGCTTTTTTTTCGTTCTGCTGCCAATTTTCTCGGGATTTTAACATAGGCTACAGCCAACTTAGTAAAAAGCAATACAGCAAGTCCCACAGCGGCATAAGCCACTGTCCACTTTGAGGCAATGCCGATTCCCATGAAAACACCGCTCACTAAAAGAGGCTTACACAGAGAGAAAAAATTCGATTTTAAGATATCTTTCTGACAAAAACTCACCATAGCGGTATACATCGCCAATATAAAAAAGACAGCATATGTATCAATGGTAGCAATCCTTGTCTGCGTGAAATGCATGAAATCAAGTGTCCATATAATCATGCCAACCATAGCCCAACGATGACTGCCAAACAACTTTCTTAGTAAAACATAAAACAACGGCAGCATGAATACGCCAAATAGAGTTCCCATAAAACGCCAGCCGAACGGATTGAGGCCAAAAAGCTCAACGCCTAAACCAATAAAATATTTTCCCAAAGGCGGATGTGTGTTTTCATAGGGTTCAAGGGATAAATTGTGCTCATAAGCGGTACGGGCATGATAAATTTCATCAAAGTAGGTTGAATCAAAATAGGTAGGATAGAGCGGCACGATATTCTGCTCATCCATTAAAACCTGCCCGTTGCCCTGTCGAGTGGTTAAGATTTCGTATCTTTCCCATACTGAGTTTCTCAGCGCAATTTCATTGATGACAACACTTTCATCTTGGGCGGTAAAACGGAAAAATTTAGCCAGTTGGGGCAATCTTTGTTCTTTCCATGCCCACACTGAGGCATCTTCTAAAAATCCCTGATTCGTCCATGTTTCACCGTCATCAGAAGTTTCTATGGTGACATTTGTCCCTAACCTAGCGCGATAATGATTTTGGTCAGCGGTTAAACCCGGCAAAAAAACAATGGTATCAGCGGGATATGACGTTTCAATCACCACCGATTCCCCTATTGCCGGTACCCATGCTGTCGTTGGCATATCATGTGAGCCAAGATTCCAAAATGCAGCCACAGCGTAAATAAGCGTTACAGCACCGACTGCTGTAAGATGTTTGTATCTAAAAAAATATTGTTGAAATACTTCCCTAAATGAAATATCACCCCATTTTTTTTTCATATTTGTCGTATTTTCGTTAAGTTTGAAAATCCTGTCTTTTCCATAAATATCGTAAAGCAGCCAGAGCAGATATAAAAGAGCTGCCATTTGCAGCAGTGACACACATTTCACCCATAGGCTATTGGGATCATAATGCGGTCCGTGAATACGGTATAAATCCAATACATGCCTTACATTTAAATAATGTGTGAATGTGACCGCTAAGAAAGCATAAATTAACCTGCGGTCTTGTACAAAAATAAATACAAGTAAAATAAAAATCAAAATAGAGAAAATGTATCTTTCATGCATTTTCACTGTCAGCATATACGCCACGGACATCAAAATAATAGGTGCAGCAAAAACCACATCATCCCGTTTGGATTTGAATATTAATAATCCGCAGAAAGCAGTCGCTAAAGCAGGTCCAATCGCTGTTAAAAAAAGCGAAACCACACCTTTTTCCGGCAAAGCTTTCCAGTTTAATCCAATCAGTGCCCAGAAATTATAAGCATTTACCGAATAATAAGAATAACCATTCATTGTTTCGGCGTACTGTTCAATCAGCCAAGTATAATTGAAATTCTGTGTAAACGGGGTTGCTGCTACAATAATCACTGCCAATGCCGCCAGAGGGGCAAAAACCAAAGAACGGTACTTTTTTTTACGAATCACATAAAAAATAAAGAGCGGCACAAAGGTGAGCATTTGTGGTTTTATGATGATAGAAAGTCCATATACGGCACCACAGAGAATATATCTTTCTTTATAGAGCAAAAGAACGGCCAGCAGGAAAAAGGAAACGCAAAATGAATCCATCTGTCCCCAGTTCGCTGAATTCAAAAGAATCACAGGGCAAAACAAATAGGCGGCCGTTAAAAACAAAGACATTCTATCGGTAAGCTTTTGTCTGGCAAGCCGGAGAAGAACACCCGCACAGAATAAATCACCCAAAACGGCTGGCATCTTAATTAAAAACGTATATTCCTGCGAGCCAAGAGGAATCCCAAAAAACAAACGTATTTTTTCAAGCAGCGTCAGTACATACAGATAGCCGGGCGGATAATCCAGAAAAATATCTTGCTCATAAATTGCAGAAAATCCTACTTGATTGGTGATATTGCCCCATGTTTTGAAAGTATTAATGTCCGCTACCAAGCCTTCTTGTGTATAGGCTAAAATTAACCTAAGCGCCAATGCCGCCGCAAATAAAATACTGACGGCAAGCGGTATGTTTTTCACGAAACCATGCATCCACTTTTTACGTTGGTGCACGGCTCCTCCAATCAGCAATACAAATAAAATTGATGATATATAGGCAAGTGTCATAGATTCCTCCTGCTTGTACCATAAAAGTCTTTTTAATTTCTGAATTGATATTGACTATTTTGGCTTTCAATAGTAATCTTGTACATAAGTATAGTGCATTGAAACTATCACGTCAATTAAAAAACCAAATTTGGAGAAAGGGACTTACATGAATCCAGAAAAATTACATGAAAATCCTCAAGTTCTGCATATCGGTACAACACCAAACAGAAGCTGGTATATTCCTGCCGCCACACAGTTGGAAGCTACTTCCAGAAACTCTTCACGCCTAATCAATTTAAATGGTAATTGGAATTTTCTTTTTTATTCTTCTTTTGAAGAAGTGATGAAAGCTGATGATGATAACCTCCTCTACTTTGATGAAGAAGAAATGGACGTTATTCCTGTACCCTCCTGTTGGCAGAACCATGGATATGACCGCCACAATTATACCAATATCCGCTATCCCATTCCGTTTGACCCTCCTTATGTGCCGGACGAGAATCCGTGCGGTCTTTATATGCGCACCATTCATATGGATGAAGAAGGTTTAGCAAAACGTAACTTCCTCAACTTTGAAGGCGTTGATTCCTGCTTTTACCTTTGGGTAAACGGACAGTTTGCCGGCTACAGCCAAGTTTCTCATTCCACCTCCGAATTTGAAATTAACGAGTTTTTACAGGCAGGCGAGAATGCCATCGCTGTATTGGTAGTAAAATGGTCTGACGGCACCTATTTAGAGGACCAAGATAAGCTGAGAATGAGCGGCATTTTCCGTGATGTGTATATTCTGCAGCGCCCCCAGAATTTTGTTTTTGATTTTTTCGCAAAAACAGAACTTTCTCAAGACCTTTCTCATGCGGATATCCAAGTAGACTTAACACTTTGGGGCGAAACCGCTGTAACAGCGCAATTACTTTCTCCTGCCGGTGAAGTATTGGCAGAAAAATCGGTTAGCGGAAATTCTGTTTCGTTTTCTGTGGAAAACCCACAATTATGGAGTGCCGAACAGCCCACACTCTATGGGCTTATTCTTACCACAGAGGAAGAATATATTTATCAGGAAATCGGTCTGCGGCGTCTGAACATCAAAGACGGTGTGCTTTACCTAAACAATGTCAATATCAAATTAAAGGGCACCAACCGCCATGACAGCGACCCCGTAACCGGTTATACCATTAGCCAAGAGCAGGCCCTTACGGATATGTATTTAATGAAACAGCACAACATTAACGCAATTCGTACCAGCCACTATCCCAATGCTCCGTGGTTTGCCATGCTTTGTGATCAGCTTGGATTCTACGTCATTTCGGAAAGTGATATTGAAAGTCATGGCTGTGCTGAAATGAAAGAGGGGTATGACCTCAATCTCTATGCCTATTTAGCAGAAGATGAACGCTTTGCCAAGGCTATTTTAGACCGTGTTCAGCGCAATGTTATCCGCGATAAAAACCATGCCTCGATCATTATGTGGTCGCTCGGAAACGAATCCGGCTACGGCGAAAATTTTGTGCAGGCCTGCCGCTGGGTCAAAGAATATGACCCCTCCCGTTTTACACATTACGAGAATGAATCAACCACTCTGCCCGGTAAAACACCTGACACCTCCTGCCTTGACGTTTTCAGTAAAATGTATGCCTCTACTCAATGGGTGGATGAATATTTTGCAGAACCTGAGGGCAAAAAGCCTTTTGTACAATGTGAATTTATCCATGCCATGGGCAACGGGCCGGGCGACATTGAGGATTACATGGAGCAAATCTATCGTTATGACGGTTTTATGGGCGGATTTGCTTGGGAATGGTGTGACCATGGTGTGTATGGCGGAACCACCCCCGACGGTAAAAAAATCTATCGATATGGCGGCGACTTCGGCGATGTCCATAACGACGGAAACTTCTGCATGGACGGACTGGTCTATCCGGACAGAACTCCTCACACCGGACTTTTAGAGTATAAAAATTGCCTGCGCCCGATTCGAGCAAAGTGGGAGGCAGAATCTCAATCTGTGGTTCTCACCAATAAATTGGATTTCCTTTCCACAGAGGGAGATATTGATATTCACTATGAGGTTCGGCAAAACGGCGAAACCCTTTGGGGCGGTGAAATCAGCGGCTTAAACATTGAACCGCACAGCAATGCTGTCTTTACCCTGCCCGAAGAAGTACCCACCGAGGGTGATGTCACTCTCTTTATTGAATACACCGCTCATCATGAAACAGAGTTTTACCCGGCCGGTCATTCTTTTGGATTTGACGATTTATTGCTTTGCGAAGCAAATCACAAATTGGAATCTTCTGTGGAAGGAGCCGTTCATTTTGATGAAACTTCTCGTTTTGTGAGCATCTTTACAGATTCTTTCCGCTATGAATTTGATAAACATACCGGTTTATTTACTTCTTTAAATTATCGTAATCAGAGCTTCTTGGCAAAGCCCATGGAATGGAATATTTTCCGTGCTCCTACGGATAACGACCAGTACATTAAATTAAAATGGATGGAGGCAGGCTATGACCGTTCCACTGTAAAGGTTTATAGCGTTAATGTCCAAAATACCGAAAAAGGCAGTGTTCGCCTTACTGTTTCACTGGGCATTGCAGCTATCTTTATCAAAAAGCATTTAGATATACAGGCGGTATGGGAAATTGACGCTGACGGAAAAATCCTCTCCGAACTTTCTGTTGAGCGGGATGTTACTTTCCCCTATTTGCCTCGATTCGGCATTCGCCTGTTTATGCCCAAAAGCTTCAACCGCACCGAATATTTCGGATACGGTCCTTTTGAAAGCTACCCGGATAAACGACGTGCTTCTTATCTTGGTATTTTTACAGATAAGGTAGCCGATATGCATGAAGATTATATTCGTCCGCAGGAGAACGGCTCACACTATGGCTGTCGTTATGTTACGCTGACAGATGGATTGTTTGCCCTAACGACCACTGCTGAAACACCCTTCTGTTTCAATGCTTCTCATTATACACAGGAAGAGCTTACCGCTAAAGCACACAACTATGAATTGGAAGAATCCGACTACACTGTTTATTGCTTGGATTACCGGCAAAGCGGTATCGGCTCCAACAGCTGCGGTCCTGAATTGCTGGAAAAATACCGGCTGAATGATGAATCTTTTACATTCCGATTTGCAATAAAGCCAGAGTAAAGATTTGCCTTTCTGTTTGTGCCCTAAAAATTAGACAAAATTAAAAAGAGGAATCAAGGATAATCTTTGATTCCTCTTTTGTTTTCTTGTTAAATGTAGATATCGGTATTTCATTTTATCTTTCCACAGTTCGTACATCGACTGTGGAAAGTGCCTTGACTATGAGGATATCTAGCTATCCAAAAGAGAATTTTTTCTGGCTTTACGATACATATTAGGTATCATCCCACTTATTTTTTTAAACACATCTGTAAAATGCTGACGACTGTTAAATCCCACTCGAAAAGCAATCTCTAAAACCGATAGATTTGTTGTTTCTAAAAGATACTGTGCTTTTTTCACACGCAGCCTGTGAACCTGCTCAATCACTGTCAACCCGGTTTGCATTCTGAATTTATGTTGCAGACGAGAGCGAGAAAGACGGGCCGCACGGGCAACATCTTCAATTTTAATTTCTTGTTCATAATGTTCTTCAATAAAATGCAGAGCTGCTTGTATGTCCGGTGATAAATTACCGGTAGCAGCTTTGCTTGTCTGCCAATATTGCCTGCAAATCTCATAATACAATAGAGAAACCTGTAAAAAAATTTCCAATTCATTTCTTTGCTGGTTCAGCAGACGAAACAAATTGTTAATTTGATGATATAACAGCAATTCGGGATCTTCAAATACAGCTACTTTATGCTCTGCACGCCAGAAAAGAGAATTTTCTTTTTGTTTTAAAAATTCTGCTATGCAAAATTTTTCATGTTTATCTGTTTTTTTAACACTTATTTCTAATAACAAGATACGGCAAACCTCTTTTGAATTCACCTGCATTGCATGAGGCACCTGGCTGTCAATAAACATCAATTGTCCTTCTTTGAGTTTATATAAGGAATCGCCCGCAAACATTTCACATTTGCCTGAAGTGATATATATAAGTTCAAACTCAAAGTGACTGTGCTTCTTTCTCTCAAATTGATGCCCCGCAAGCACCTCATACCTTTCCACTTTCCATGTTAATTCCTGCGGATTTAAATTATTTAATTGTGATGCCAAAAAAGGCATTCTTCCACCCCCTTTATATAGCACAAAATCTTACATTTTGACAAAATTCAACATATTTATTAGTACATCCTTTTGTTTTTTCTATTATAATCGATATTACAGGTGATATGTAAATTATATTCACTCTAGTCTACTTTCATCTGTCGAATAGCTTCTGCCAGATAATACCACTATAAGAAGTTATTCCTCTAAATATTTCTAATTCAATATTTAGGTTAGAAATATTTTATTTCCATTCGAGTACACCTTTTTATGTTTTTTCC
>OBXM01001455.1_pt1 | contig 14321 bp, 11 predicted proteins | sample 1538141 | NCBI WGS metagenome assembly OBXM01 (sample SAMEA2580153, study PRJEB22360) | human gut metagenome | biome: human gut; feature: human-associated habitat; material: faeces | place: Denmark | collected 2008/2010 | reverse complement strand
GCTCGAAGATGAACATCAGAGAAACTGTCATATCTCCAGGCAAGCTGGCCACTACCTTCCAGCTGTGAGTAAACCCTGCCGGTTGCATATTCATCGCTTCGCCAGACGGCCCAATTGCCTGAAAGCGTAGTCCAGTAAGTGCTTTGCAGTGTGATGGGGTCCCGGAAGTCCTCATACCACACCAAAGCCGAGTCGGGTTTTCTTCGAAGAATCTCGGTGGTCAGCTTGAAGCCTTTATCCGGAACAGCCATACTCCCATCTATGTCCTTGAAACTGCGCGGTGAGAGTTCAAAGGTAGCTGAACCCGCTGAGGGCCGTTCTGAAAATGATGAACAAATACGAAAGCCATATAACTGTGCGCCAACCACACCGCCGTCAACGGTGATGGTGTGTTCTCCTGCCGACAAGCTGCGCCCTTTGGCAAGAGCCATCCAGAAGGTGCTTCTCCAATATGGCCACCATAGGCGGCTTTCATAAAATCCGACCGAGGAACCGTCAAGTGAAATGTTGATACCGTTCTTATCCCAATACGGAAAGCAGATACGGACGGCAACATCATAAACTCCCGATTGCGGAACGGTAAAATCGTAGGTCGCTGTACCCGTTTCTGATGAGAGCGTAATCATTCCGTTGCCAATAACCACACCCTCTGTATAACTATCCGGTACACCGTCCCGGTCAATATAGATTGTGCCAAACTCTGCCTTTTGTGTTTTCCCGTAGCAAGTTAAGTATCGTCGGCGGTTGTAGGTTTCCCCGATGATAGGGGCTTCTCGGCTGGTTGCATCGCCACCTTCAGCATAATCGTATACTTGAGGTAGCATATACGGTACCTGATCGTAATCGTCCCAGTAGGCAAGCCACGGTATCATCGGCTGCGGAGGAGCATTACCTGTAAAGTTATACCCGCCCTCTGCCCATATTTTAGCGGCATAGTAGGTAAGTGACACACCACGATATGTCTTGCCGAGGTCGTCAGGGTTTGCATATATCTGCCACTCCCAACCGTAACCCGGCAAACCCATATAAATTTTTTGTGGGTTCATTACTCTGGCAGCATAATCATACACACCGACAAGCCAGTCACGTGGAGAGACAGGACCCGGCGCACTGCCAGCCCAAGACATACCGTAGGACATAATCGCTGCCGTGTCGCAGTACGCATCGAGATCGGCATAGACACACCAGTTCTCACCACCGACCGAGCCTTGGACGCCAGTCATACCGGGCAAACAGATATTGACCAGTTTGGCGGGATTGTACGCTTTGACGGTTTGGTATATATCTCGAAAGAGAATATTCGCTGCGTCCTTGTTCTCGTATCCGCCGCCGCGCTCCAAGTCGATATCCACACCAGCGCACCACGGGTATTTCTGCATGATCCGCACTAACTCAGATAGAAACTTAGTCTTTGCACCATTTTCGTTATTCCGCAGAGCAGTGAATATAGAAGCTGTCCCGTGATTCATCACGGTAAGAAACCAACGCACTTTGGGCCATTTGTTGATGTATGGCATCATGCTGGATATCGGTGTACCTGTTTCGGTTATCGTTCCTGATATGTCCACCTCGAAAGTGAAAATGCCGACGGCTTCAAAACGGTCTCCGTAATTATTCAAGGCTTGGTGCATTCGGGTGTTGCCCATGAACGACCATACCATGCATTTCTTTCCCCTAAGATAATCCCTGCTCATAAGCGCGGATCTCCTTCCATCATTTCTACATATTCAAGGTAGACCCTCGCCGATTTTCCGCTTTCCAGCTTAATCTGATGCTTGCTGTCATAAGCGGCGGTATATTGGTAAAATCCATCCTTGGATGTGGGACTGCCATTTCGCAGACATTCCCTTGCCACAGCTTTTAAGGCAAATTCATCACCCGCATTCACCGCCGATGTAAATTTGCACTTATGCGAACCCATGCCCTGTGAAATTTCAATGCTTCCCGCCGACATTGGCTGTTTCGGATAGATATATAAATCAAGACCCGCTGAGGTTTCTCCAGTATTAAAAAGGACAAGAGTCGCACTGCCACGCACCACGGCATTTTGGTAGCGAGGAGTATTTCCGCTACTTCGGAGCATAACGCTGTTGTGGGGCGTATAGCCTGTTAGTTTGTCGCCTTCTTGAAGTTGAAGGTCGGTATAGTAAATCTCGCCAGTACAGTCGGCTATGAGTGGTCGGATGGTTACGCTAACGATTCGTTTGTCCTGTTTGAGTTTTATTACCTCTGCAAATCGGATGAAGTTGTTAATGACCATAAGTACCACCTACCCATCGAGAGTCCATTGAATTTCACAGACATGGCCGACCCAGCCCGTTGCAACGACACCTGCTTGAAGCATTAGATCGGTGAAAAATACTTCTCCCGTGCAATTCTGTATAACGAGTCGAATGGTGATGGAACGCAGCCTGCCATAACCTTTGGGGGATGCATCCCGCGCCACTTGTTGAAAAGATACCATGCAAATTCACCGTCCTCTCAATACAAATCAATAAATCGTGTTTCGGTTGTCCCGTCCTCGTATTCAAATACTAGCTCGATACCGACCTGTCCGTTCGTTCCCTTGCTTAGGTTATTCGATCCTATTTGCGCCGATATGGTGTAGCTGCGTCTTGATGCCGGATAAACTGTTTGGGCCATACTTTTGGTCATATTCGCTACGCCAACTGCCTTAAAGGAAGCTGTACCGGATACACCGTTTTCAGTATCCACTTCAAAACCGCTATTTTGCCAATAGGCGAAGCCGTCATCGGCTCTACTATTTCTCAGATGGTTGAACGGTACCATATCCTTTATTTCCTGCCCGATGAGGTTGCTTTGGTCGAACTGGTCTGCAATCGTCGAGGAGGAAGAGTCGCCCAGTTCTCTAAGTTTCGTGGAGAGTTCCAGTACGGTTTTCCATGGCTCTTGAAGGTTGTACTGGCGGCGTACAATTCGTGTTTTAATGGTCAGATTCAAATCCCTGTCATCAACGGTTACAATGTCACCTAAATCCCATCGCTCATGCTCATAGCCCGTCAGCACGGACAAATCCATCGCCGATAGGACATAGGATACGCGGGGCTTTGCATATTCGGCAAGCCGCATATTGGTAAATTCAAGCATCTGATAGGGGTTTGTAAAATTAGAACAGTCAAGGGTAGCTACCCGCACCTCGCTTGAATAGCTGAAGTCCTCCACGTAGTCCTTGCCACCATTGATTGCAGCGAACGTCATGCCGTCCTTACCGATAGCATAGAGCCTCGTGACAAGGGACCGGGTATCAACTACACGCTTAATCCCAGTCAAGTTTTTACGGTAGGCAAAGAGCGCTCCGCTATCTGTTCCGCTGAATGTCAGTAAATCCACCCGTCTGTCCCTGCTGTGGAATACCAAATCGCCGCCATGGATGTTCTGTACCATTCGTAGTATGGAGAGTGCATTTTTTTCTTGGCAGGTCCATGTTCTCAGTGTGGTTACATTTACTGTACCGACTTCCCAGCCTGTACCCGCAAGTGCAAATGCCATCGGAACAGCGGGCAGGTCAGCGTTGAATTCAACTGGTTGTTTCTCTGCAGAAAAAGTCAGGTCATAGAATGCTGCTTCCGCATAGACCGTTGTGAGTATGCTGTTGCCATCCGAGCCTTTTTCATCCGTCATTGTCCGTATACGATAAACATCCTCAGCAATTTGTACCTGCTTCTCGTTGTCGAGCATTATGCGCTTCGGGTCACTGTAAGGCAACTTGAATTCCAAGGTGTCCGCTCCGTTGATCTCGCCCGTAACTATGATGTCATAAGCATTCTCCAGAACCGTTTCCCACGCTCCGTTCTCATCCAAAATAACAGGGCGGGCAAAACCCAGTTTCTCATACGGAGATTTTGGGATATCATGAAGCGTTATATCGAGTAGCTTTGGTGTAACCATTGTATCACTGGTGGTGAGTGTTACCCTGTAGCGGATATATGAACGATTCGGCGAGGTCAGTTCGCCGTTTGTTCCAACTGCCTGCCATGCCGACCAGTTCTGCAGATCATCTGAGGTTGATGTTTCTATCAGTGAAATGGATGTGACACCCGCGGTGTATTCACTTGTTGCAGATACTCGACCGCTCCCGGCAAGGCTGCATTCGGTGGCAATAGTCGTCAGTTGGCCGCTTTCGGGGTAGAGATTACCAATTCCCTTACGTAGGGTGACAACCCCCGGCTCAGTTAACGCATCCACGTCACCCGAAGTGTCTCCTCCATTTGCAAGCATTGCTTGACGGAAGTAGTGAATCAAGTCATCAATAGCTAAGAGTGAAATCCAACAAAGTGCTATTTTTGAGTCTTCGTCAGTTGAACCTGTAAAGACAAAGGACAACGAATATAAATTGCCGTTACAAAGAGCCATTCAAATTTTAAAGAGGCATAGAGATAAGGCATTTGAAAAAAATCCTGATATAAAGCCAATATCAATCATTATTACTACGCTTTCAGCACAAGCTTATTGTGGAGAAACCGGTGTTTATGATGCTCTGAAGAAAATCCTTGAGACTATGCCATCTTACATTAGGTATGAGAAAGGGCAATACTACATACCAAACCCCAGCAATCCACTGGAAAACTTCGCAGATAAATGGAATTCTGAACCTGAAAAGGCTAAGGCTTTTTATGATTGGCTAAACAAAGCTAAAAATGACATCACTGCTGTTACTCCCTTTATCATTGATGATTATTCGAGACTTGAAGAGTCCCTCGGAGAAACAGTTGTTGAAAGAGCAATTTCAGAAGCAGATCCTATAAAACATGACTCTGATTTACCGATAACTGAGTACAACAATCCAAAAATAAAATCTGCTTTAAGTGTTCCTCATCGTCAAAAACCGCCCTTCAAGCTTCCTAAATATCCAATGCTGGGCATCAGAGCCACCATAACTGAAAATGGTGTGTCACATCCATATCAGAATAACGGTCCTGCAATTCCAAAGAACTGTTCTATTGACTTCGGACTTGTTGTGTCACCAAAACTTCTTAAAGGAGGCTATACCGTTAAATGGCAAGTCGTAAATACGGGCGATGAGGCACGGGGTGCTAATGGCTTAAGAGGTGGATTTGAAACTGAAGTTAATTCTACAAAACGCCATGAAAGCACCCAATATCAAGGAACGCATTATGTTCAAGCTTTTTTATTGAAACGCGGGAAGTGTATTGCAATGTCGCGTGAGTTTATTGTTAACATTAAGTAAGTTTTTCTAAAGTCTTGTTATGTATTACAGCGATGCTTTCGATTACCGAAAAATAGTTAGGTTGTATTAAAATTATTAGCCTTTTTGAGTTGAATCGTTAGGTCTTGAACATATCTCGACTTATTCCCGCGAACGGGTAAAAACAGTAGACCTGTTCCCGCGAACAGCAACTACCCCGATAAACTATGCTCGACCTGTTCCCTTGCACTGAAAATCAGTATAAAAAGTACCCGACATCAATCTGATGCTCTCGTTCCACGTTGAGTGCGTGGTATTGATGTCGCGCAATATATAGAATAGCACAGCGGAAATAACGCGACATATTGTGTTTTGGTTGAATTGAAAAAGGGAAATAGCCTACTTTTCATTCGCGATAATCCAAAATATAATTAGGCTATAACCGTTAGCAAATAGGAGCCTGTGCTTCCTCTATTGAAGCGGCAGACATATGCGACGCCTGTTTAGGGAAAGAATGCGAATTGGAAGATGAGTTGTTGAAGAAAGACCCTGCCGAAGAAGTATAATTTCACTGGGCGGGCTGTTCATGAGGAGGGATTGCAGTGGATCCAAAGGTGTTTTATATACCGGCAAAGCCGGATAAAATCGTAAAGAACGTCGGCATTTATTGCCGGGTCAGCACTTCCGAAAAAGACCAGTTGAACAGTCCTGCCGCCCAGATATCTGCTCTGACAAAGGCAGTATCCCATGTTGAACAATGGAAACTGCGTGATACTTTCATCGACATCGGCTCCGCAAAATCCGAAGAACCCCGCAAGGAATTCGAGCGAATGCTACTGGAGTGCGAAGCACACAACATTTCTGTCATCCTGACAAAAAGCATTAGCCGGTTCGGCAGAGACACCGTAGATACACTGGAGGCCCTGCGCCGATTAAAAGCAGCTGGTACACGAGTCATATTTGAGCAGGAAAATCTTGATACGGACAATACCGACAGCGATCTGATGATATCTGTTATCGAATCCTTTGCTCAAGCCGAAAACGAGACCCGAAGTGACAATATCCGTATGGGTTTGAATTTTCGGGCCGCCCAAGGGACATCAGGCTTATATAAACGCAGGCTGTACGGATACGATAAAACAGCCGAGGGCGAGTTGGTGTTAAATAAAGCGCAGGCTCAGGTGGTTCGTGATATTTTCCGCTGGTACATTGATGGAATGAGTGTTCTCGGAATCATTAAGGAGCTTGAAACGAAAGGCATTCCTTCCCCAACCGGCAAGCCAAAATGGAGCAAGCGGTCTGTTGAGAACATTCTTACCAATGAGAAGTATGTTGGTACCGTCAGACTGACAGATTCGGTTTCCGGAAAATACGAGTATCTGGCAAAGGACAATCATCCGCCCATTATTACAGAAGATCTATTCCGGGATGCACAAGAGGCGAAAAAGCGCAGGTCAAATGTCGTTAAAGATGAAAACGGCACGCATCGAAAAGGAGAAAAATATAGCTCTAAGAAAAAGAAATCGTAAGAACTCATGCGATGGGAAGGGGGAGAATTTTGTAGTGAATTGTACTGATTTAAAAGTAAAACATCGTGTTTTTGGGGTAGGTGTCATAACAGAAAGCTCAGGGAACTATCTGACTGTCAAGTTTGCAACTAGGGAATCAAAGTTTTTATATCCAGACGCTTTTGAAAAATTTATAGAGGCCGATAATAAGGCAGTACAAGCTAAGATTATAGAAGAAATTAAAAGGATAAAACGAGCTGCTGATGCACAGCGTCAAGAGACTGCGGCAATCCGTAAAGCAAAAGAAGAACTTTCTACAGTAGACAGAAAAACGATTTCTACAAAAAGAAATATTGAGGATGGTTTTGGCTCAGATTACAATGTAGAGTATTTGGCAAAACAGCCTATCCTCACCTATCAACAGGTGGAAGAGAAATTTGGAATTAAGATTGCCGGTTTTGGGCGAGGAATTAATAGAACACCATCAACTGTAGTTCTTATTTCATCAATAGACAAAAAAAGATCCGGTTTTGTCTATCATGACCACTGGACAACTGACGGAGATTACATATATTCTGGTGAAGGGAAAACTGGGGACCAGCAGATGACTCTTGGCAACAAGGCAATTGTAGATGCAGAGCGCGATGGTAAAACGATCCACTTGTTTGTTAAATTTTCGCCACAGGAATATTACTATCAGGGCATATTTTCTTTGGTGGATTATACATATGAAGATGATAAAGACGAAGCTGGAAACGTTCGCAAAGAGTATAAGTTTAGATTAAGAAAACAGCATTCAGAGGGATAATGTGTTGAAAACTATAAGAGTTGTGGCAGCAGTTATTTGTGATTCGTTGGATAAGCCAACTGAGATTTTTACTACCGCCAGAGGTTATGGCGAATTAAAGGGCCAGTGGGAATTCCCGGGAGGTAAAATTGAGATTGGCGAAACACCACAACAAGCTTTGAAAAGAGAAATTGAAGAGGAGCTTGCCATAAAAATCGAAGTTGGCAAACGAATTGAAACCATTGAGTATGACTACCCTACTTTTCATTTATGTATGGATTGTTTTTGGTGTGTTGTAGTCGATGGAAAAATCACTCTTAAAGAAGCGGAATCTGCAAGATGGCTTAAAAAGGATGAATTGTATCGTGTCAATTGGCTTCCTGCTGATATAACATTGATTAAACCAATACAGAATAGCCTACTTTCGCGCGAAAGCGAGATGTATGCCATTGATTCACGGAATGATCGAAAATCTTGATTGATAAAAGGCTTTTACGCCTTTTTGGACATGTTTCCTTGCACAGCCTCAATATCAACGAAATAATCACGTTGAACAAAATCATCAATCCATTGTTCCTCAGTGAACTTTGCTTTTTAAACGCTCTTTGAGGTCATCACAGCCATTCCTAACATCAATCTAATGCCAGTTTGCCCTCATCTTCATTTGACCGAAATACTGCCAACATAATCTAGAAAAAAGTCGTATTGTGAATATTTTCTTTACTCTGATACAGTTCTATAAATAATTTCATTGTTCAAGTGATAAGAAAGTACAAAGACATAAAAATTCTAATAGACAAGATTCTTAAGATTAATCTCTTGCAAGTGATTTCCGTTATGCGATAGGGGTAGAAGCAATATTCCTGCTATTAAAATCACAGGAAGAACGAATAACAAGTCTGCTGTCCAGTTTAATAATTTCTCCGGCTTGCTGTGTCTGAATCAATGACAAAAGCTTTTGTACTGCCAAAGTACCTTGCTGCGCTACCGGATTTTTTAACGTGGTCAGCGCCGGCGAAAAATATGGAGCGATGTCAATATCATCAAAACCTAAAACACTAATATCTTGAGGGACACAATATCCCTGTGACTGCAGTGCTTTCATACAACCAATGGCACTTAAATCATTTCCGGCGATAAAAGCATCTGGTCTTCCGATCGGATTCGCATGAAGAAAAGCCTTCACAGCAATATAAGAGGCGTGTTCCTCAAACAATCCATCCAACAAGTATTTTTCCTCTATTGCAAGGCTAAAGCGTTTCATGGTGTCACAATACCCCTTGAAACGCTCACTGCTGTCAAACATTGTTTTCGAACCGGAAATAAAACCAATTTTTCTGTGTCCCAAACCAATTAGATACTCGCAGGCTGTTACGGCTGATTGGTAAGAATCAAATACAATACTGCTCATTTTTTCACTTTTATACGCCCTATCCAAAAACACACAACTCAGTTCCTGTTCTTGCATAAACTGAATTTCTTTCTTATGAATAAAATTCTCTTCAAATAGAATGACACCGTCAATCCTTTCTCCGAATATATGGCTTAAAATCATTTCTTTATCTCTTGTAAAAATAACTTGCAGGCCATAACCCTGCCGATCACACTCGCGGCTAATGGCTTCAATCAGCACATTAAAATACCATCCACTAAGGCTTGTGGGAAAAAATCCAATCATTTTACTTTGCCGGGATCTCAAAAATTTTCCGTTAAGGTTAGGTATATAATTTAATTTTTCAGCCGCGTCAAAAACTTTCCTTTTGGTTTCATCACTCAATACATCCACATGATTTAAGGCATTTGATACCGTAGAAATAGATACACCGGCCTCTCTGGCGATATCCCGAATGGTTATTTTTTTCATATAAATCACATCCATTTCATCTATACCTTTAATTCTACCATATAATTAACAAATAGAAAAGAAACAGCAAAACGTTTTACTGTTTCTTTTCCGTAAATTACGGTTCTATCACAATAGTTGCAATAGACTGCGCCTCTATTTCTGTAGAAGTAATTTTACCATTCACTCTCAAGCTAAACGGAACCGTTTCTAAACTTCGGTTCAAAAATACAGCTGTCCATTTGTAATCCGGCCTTACAAATGCCGTCATCTCTAAATCAGGTGTATACTTAGAATAAGCCATACGTTTAGAGCCGGGTACAATATACCGGCTGAAATGACTGATATAATCAAACGTCAGCCGATACTCAACCTCTCCAGTTTTTAGGTTGCACATAACGGGGGCACTGCAAAAATTATCTACATGGTTTGGCCCTCCTCTTTCATCGAGTACAATATTCCAATCGATGTATGCCGTCATGCCAGCATTAAGGTTTCCAATGATATCATGCGCATATTTTTGTGCATGCAACAGATGGTCGTTTTGCCCCAAACGGCTATATTCTACACAGCCCTCTGAATGAATTAGTTTCTTATCTGGAAAACTTTCATGCGTTAAATCTAAAGCATCAAAGTGGTCCCCCGTATACCAATGAAAGGCAACTCCGTCAATCATTTTATCCGTGTCTGCATCAATTGTTTCACGGCTTCTCTCATAAATTCTCTCCTTGTTGTGGTCCCAAATGAGAATCTTGATATCGGTTAGTTTATTTTCTTGTAATTGCGGATATAAATTGTCCCGCAGAAATTCTTTTTCCTCCTGTGCACTATATTGACAAGAATCCCACGGAGTGGCCGCAAACGGCTCGTTTTGAATACTTAAATAATCAATAATAACCCCCAGCTTTTGATATTCCATTATATAACGACAAATGTATCTTGCCCAATCTGCATAATGTTTTTTGAGTAGCTTGCCCCCACAGTTTTTAATGCCGGTATCTTTCATAAAACCCGGTGGTGACCATGGCGTAAGCATTAAGGTGAGTTTTGTTTTGCCCAAAGCAGACTGTACTTTGCGAATCAAGGGTTGGATATACTTTGCATCACGGCTAAGGGAAAAAGTTTTAAAATCAACATCGTTTTGGTCTTCCACCGCCGCATAATTTCCTAGACTAAAGTCACAACTGTCCAGTGGAATTCTGCCAAAGCGATAACCGATACCTTCTTGTCCGTAATAAGATTCTATCACCTGATGATATACTTGCTCCCCCATTTGACTCAGTACAAAACCGGAAGATTCTGTAAGCGCTCCGCCAAACCCATCAAAGGTCTGATATGTTTTTTCCGGATACAAGTTGACAACAGAAAATTCTACGCCTTTGCTTTCCGGCTGAAAAAGAATCTCTTTCTCCGTTTTAATTTTTTTCGATTGCCTGTAGTTGGTTGTGATTTGTTTTGCTTTCATGTATTATTCTCCAATTGTTTTATTCAATGCCGAGCTTTTCTCTATTTTTCTGCATATTTTCGCTCCGGATTTTTACAATGGCATCCCATCCGTTATCTTTTAAGAAATTTTTATAGTCCTCTAAAATGCTGTTGAATTCATTATCTCCTTTGGCTCGGATAAGTGATACCAACGTGGTGTTCCATTTTGTGTCAATGGCTGTTAAACTTCTTGCTTCAGGTGTACCTTGATCTGGGTCAATATCTTCAATAAGAAACTGTGGTTTTAACTTTCCCTCTCCCCATTTCTGCATTTGCTCAATCGCCGGATTGTTATCAGCTCCCAACTGAATGTAGCGGTCATGGCCAAACATCATGAACTCATCAAAACGATACTCTTTTTTAAACTGTTCAATATTTTCTTCTTTTAACTTTTTAATTTCTTCTGTACGTTCAAACAAACCGTCTGAGTTCACCGTATAAGTTTCACCTTCCCTGCCAAATTTCTGCAAAATCTGTCCTTCATCCGAAAGCAGATAGGTAAATAGTTGAATTGCCTTGGCCGGGTCTTTACATTGCTTGGTAATGTAGTTGAGCATCCAGCCCGAAATACCAGACTGTGAAAGTGTAGGTGCACGGCCTACTGTACTTTGAGGGCCGTCAATGGCGATATACTGCCCGTCGGGATTCGCTGTCAAAAACACCTGCAAAGCCGTGGAACGCTGTGGTGTACCTCCCATCATAATCGTTGCATATTGTCCGGATTTTATTTTATCTTCATAAGCAGTGGAATCATCAGAAAAACTATCATCACTGATATATCCGTTTAAATATGCCTGATTAAAGGTACGAATCCAATTTAAATAGTCCTCGTCCAAATTCCGGTTATAGAAATTCCCATCTTCATCTTCAATCGGTACACCAATGAAGTTTTGAAAATCCCCCCCTAACGAACCTACTCCGCTTTTCATATCATTAAAACCAAAGGGTGTCAGTTCAGGATATTTTTCTTTGATTTGTCCCAACGTGCTTAAAAACTCTTCAGGTGAACCCATGGCAGGCTGGCCTAATGCCGCATTTACATCTTTGCGAATCGTAAACGCAGTGGAGGCTCTAATTTTTCCGGTTTCATTACCGATTGAAGTATTAGAATATTTTGAGTAACCATATGTTTTTCCGTCCGATAACTTCAGCCAATTGAGGGTATCTTTTGAAGCCACTTGGTAAAAGTAAGGGTCATATGTATCCGCCAATTCATTTAACGAATAAGCCCATTGGTTTGCAGACATAATGACAGAACGGCTGTCTGCTCCTTGAAACACAGTAAGCATATCCGGCATGTCATCTCCGGCAAACATAGTGTTAAGCTTGGTATTATCTCCCTTCAAAAATTCAATTTTAATGTTCATATCTTTTTCAATTTGTTTGGTAATAAAATCATTGCCCCACTCACTGTTCCACCACTCTGCATTAATATACCACGAGAGCGTTGCCGGTGTTTCTGCGTCAAGCTTCCATGCCGGCGTGTTAACGTCCACCTCATAGCGCAAGGATGCGGTGGTTGCTGGTTTTTCATTTTCACCTTTTGATCCGCAGGCGGACAGACTACCGATGGTCAGAGAGAGGGCCAACACCATAGCCCCAATTTTTTTCATTACTTGGTTCATACATTCTTCCTCCTTAACATGATTCTTTTAATAAATTTATAAATTTAGTGTGCATCTCTTTCGGCTATCACCATTAATGGCACAAAATCACAATGTTTACAAATCAATTTCTTACTCCTTCGTAGCCCCTAACATCATTCCTCCAATAAAGTATTTTTGCAGCAGCGGATATATCATGATGATAGGTAAAACAGTAATCACAATTGTCGCCAACTGAATTCCTTTTGGGGTAGCTGAAATCGTTATACTTTCCGAAACATTCTGCATATCAGAAATTTGTTGTTTTACAATAATTTCGTAGATTTTCATTTGCAGCGGATATAGCCGTTCTTTTGTGATATAAAGTTTCGCTGTCATAAAATCATTCCATTGCCATACACCGTGATATAGCGCTATGGTGGCTAATGCCGGTTTGGAAAGAGGCATTATAATGGATAAAAAAATTCTCCATGTGCCGCAGCCGTCAATAGTGGCCGCTTCTTCTAGCGAAGGGGATATCTGGCGAAATAAATTCATTAAAATGATGGCATCATAATAACTGAAAAGTGCCGGAATAATATAAACCCAAAAGGAGTTCAGAAGTCCCAGCTGTTTAATAAGCAAATAAGTCGGAATCATCCCTCCTGAAAAGAACATTGTCAAAATCCCTAAAGCTGTGTATAGTTTTCTGCCAACCAAATCGGGTTTACTTAGCGCATAGGCTACCATTGCACAAAAAAATACATGCAGCACTACCCCTATCACCGTTTTGGCAACTGAAATAAAAAAGGCCGTCAAAATGGAAGAATCTCTAAAAACAGCTTTGTAATTCTCCAACGAAAGTTCTGAGGGCCAAAATAGACTGCTGCCTTTTGCCAAAGCAGACGCACTACTGAAAGATGAAACCACAATATTCCATATCGGGAATATTATAATCACCGTAAAAATTGCTAACAACACTATGTCTACAATATTAAATACTTTTTCGCTTCCATATTTTGCTTTTGTAGTCATCATATCCCCCGTTAAAATATTGATTGTTCATTCAAGCGTTTTGTAATTTGATTCGCCATTACCAACAGCAGTAGGGATATAACCGAAATTCCCAGTCCTACTGCTGTTGCATAAGAAAAATCGCCTTGTGCAACACCCATTTTATATACATATGAATTGATTACCTCTGCTTTGGACTGGTTTTGGGAATTCATCAACACTAAGGTTTGGTCTAGGTTGGAACCAAATAAGCCACTGATTGTCATAATGAAATTCAAGCTGATGGTCTGCCGAATTAGCGGCAAGGTAATGCAGAAAATTTGCCGCAGCTTTCCGGCTCCATCAATTCTGGCTGCCTCATAATAAGTAGGGTCAATGCCGGACATAGTTGCAAGGTACAGGATGGTTCCCCAGCCGGCCTCTTTCCAAATGTCAGCAAATACCGCTATAAACCAATATTTATCGGCATCTAATAAAATATTTTTGCCCTGTTCGATCCACCCGAGTTTCAGCGGAATCTGGTTTAACATTCCGTTAGTAGAAAGCCAACTTATCATCATGCCGCCTAAAACTATCCAGGATAGAAAATGAGGCAGATAAGAGATTGTTTGCACCACTTTTTTAAACAGACCATCTTGCAGTTCATAAATCATAATAGCCAAAATGATGGGAATAACAAAACCAAAAGCAAGTTTCAGCAAACTGATGGCCAACGTGTTTACGACGGAATCCCAAAAATATTTGTCTTGGAGAATAATTAAAAAATTCTCAAAGCCCACCCAAGGGGCCGTACTAAGTTTATCCACCACTGTATAATGTTTAAAGGCGATGCTTAAACCGTAAATGGGTATGTAGGAAAAAATAAACATAAAAATAATGCCCGGCCATACCATTGTCTGCAAAGGGAACTGCTTCTTGAACTTTAAACACATTT
>OBXM01001452.1_pt1 | contig 14360 bp, 10 predicted proteins | sample 1538141 | NCBI WGS metagenome assembly OBXM01 (sample SAMEA2580153, study PRJEB22360) | human gut metagenome | biome: human gut; feature: human-associated habitat; material: faeces | place: Denmark | collected 2008/2010 | reverse complement strand
GAAGCCGGGAGAGAATCAGGGGCCGTCGGAAGGTGAGAAGCCGGGAGAGAATCAGAATCCGTCGGAGGGAGAGGCTCCGGGAGAGAACCAGGGGCCGTCAGAAGGTGAGACACCGGAAGGAGACCAGAGTCCGTCGGGAGGAGAAAAGCCGGAAGGGAACCAGAGTTCGTCAGAAGGAGCGGTGCCGGAAGGCAACCAGGATACATCACATGGCGCATCAGCAGACAGTGGCAGCTCTGATGATTCCGGGGCTTCCATATCTACATCTACCGGCAATGCTGATGGCTATGACAGTACAGATAATAATGATTTTGGAGATTCTGTTGTGATTATGGGCCAGATGGTACCATGGGCAGGTCTGCCGGAGAATGCGGATACAGGTGCGGATGTTACTGAGAATGACGGTAAAACGGGAAGTATTGAAGCATATACAGAGACCGCAGCGGAAAAGGTAAATGTAAAAGACGGGAATACAGAGTCCGGGAATACAGAGAACAGTAACACAGAAGAAACGGATAACCAGTGGACTGAGATAACGGTGAAGGCGTGGGAACCGGATGAGGGAGAATACGCTTACTCCCCCGAGGATGAAGCAGGAACCACCTATTGCTACATACCCGTTATAAGCAGCCGTTATGATATGGATACAGAGCTGCCAATGATTTTTATAGAAATTACAGATGCTGTGATTATATACCCTACTTCTGCCATGGAATCTGTTTATGAGAAAATCCAAGCGCTTCCGTCAGTGGAGGAAATAGTGGAGTTGGTTGAGCGGATAAGTGTGCCCACGGCATCCCAGATTCCCGATATCCAAGGAATAGTGGAGCAGGAGAAAGAAGCAAAGAAGGCATATGATGCGCTCAGCCAGGATGAGAAGGATGAATTTGATTCGGAGCTGAACCGGAAGCTGATGGACCTGGACACATTTTTCAGCAATATGAAACTGGTGAATACGATAGAGGAACAAGTTATTAACATCAGGGTTGATGGCGGTATGGAACTGACTGGAACGGGACTGGAAGACGCTTTGAAGGATCAGACTTCTGACAATATTCATTCCCTGGAGATTCTGGGAGGTACTTTTTCGGAAAGTGATTGGCATTATCTGCGGAATATGGTATCACTCCAGACATTTATTATGAGTGATTCAGTAGAAAAAGAAAAGATAGCAGATATGCCGGACGTTTCGTCTGGTTCCATCTTTCCGAAGACCATTTGTTCTGTGGAATTGGGTCAGGCAGCACGTATAGGTCAAAATGCATTTAACGCATGTGGACAGTTACATGAATTAACCGTGCCGGAGAGTGTAACCTCTATTGGGAGCAATGCACTGGGGACCGGCAGCAGGCTGGTGGTTTCTCTGCCCCGGAATACAGGGGTTCCTGAGGGGATTGCAAATAGTATCACAGGATCCGGTTCTGTTATTATCAGAACGGATCAATTGGAACTGGGCAGAGCGTTGTATGATGTATGCAAGAGTGAGTATCCCCGTATCAAAGTCACATTTTCTTCAGACCTGAGCCATGAGCTGGAACCTGTGGAGACAGAGAATGGTGTTCTATCATTCCGGCTTTCTGCATCAGCAGACAATTACGATGTACATGGAATAAAAGATGGTAAGAATGTACAAACCACCTACAGTAACAACGGATATTACCTGGGGGTCTGCGCAGGTAAGGAACCTACAAAATTTTCGGACTGCACGTCCATTAAAAATTTGGAACGTGAACCGGTTTTTGTTGAGCTGAAATCAGGAGAGATATTGGCAGCAGGGATTTCCGCTGATTTTGTGAGCGACGGAAAATATCTGAAGGTGACTCATACCCTGGTAAATGTATCAGATAAGACTATGGAACGGGTATGTATTGGGGTAAATGCAGATATTCAGATTGGAAGCAATGACGCAGCATCTATTTACAGAACCGGAACGGGATTTAGGATGGAGGATCCAGGCAGTCAGCAGCAGTTTTCACTGGCATGTAAAAAGGCGCCGGGGGCGGATGATATATCTACCATGTGGTTTGGATACTATAGCGACAGACAGAGTAATCAATTTAACGATACCAGTGCAGACGATCTAATCGGAAGTGACAGCGGCCTGGCCTTCTCATGGAAAGATATGGAGCTCTCCCCGGGCGAACGTATTACGCGTTCTGTTCTTTTCTCAGTGGGGGAAATTGCGGACCCGCCTGTACTTTCAAAAGACCCGTTCAGCTTTACGCTGGAGGCAGAAGGAAAAAAGAGCATTAAGGTAGATGCCAGGGTTACGGATAAAGCAGGGCGGACTGATTCCATTTACTATACCATTAAAAAGGACGGGAAGCCCCAGCAGGAGGAGAGGAATCTGGCCAGTGTACTGGCTGACGGCAGCGAGAAGACCATCACAGGGGTGATTGGGGAAGCCGAGTTCCCGGATGACGGTACCTACATTGTTAATGTATGGATTATGAATGACTCGGGCGCTATCAGCGAGGCTGTAACAAGAGAAATAGTCGTTGAAAACGGACAGATTACAGCGGGTATCGACGGTGCTGCGCCGATAGTGGATGTAACGGTTACCCTGTCAGCGCCTTCTGACCTGGTCTATTCAGGGGAGGAAAAGGCAGCTTCTGCTGTTTCTGCTGGGGCGGACCTGACGGAAGAAGATTACACCGTAAATTATACCCGGACCACAGACAGCGGGCAGTCCGTACCGGTCGGCCATGCGCCTGTCAGCGCAGGCTCTTATACTGCCGTATTCGCGCTTACGGAGAGCGGTGCGCAAAAATATGAGCTGACGGAGGATTCTGTCACTGCCATATCTTATATCATCAAACCTAAGCCGGTTTCCATAACAGTATCAGGGCGCAAAGTATATCAGTCGGATCCCATTGGCGACAGCGGCTTTATAGTTACATGGCCGGGAGATGAAGGCCTTACAGATGCTGTAAAAGCATCCATCAGGTCAGCGCTTATTGTTTCCAGCGAGGGCAATGCAAAGGAGGCTCCGGCGGGAAGCTATGATATAAGAATCACGCAGACTCAGGTCAATGGAGATGCGGACAATTACCAGGTAATGCCGGAAATCATAACAGGCGGCTTTTTAGTGGAATCAGTACACAATCCTGTACTCAGCCTGTCAGCGCCCAAGGATATCACCCCAAACAGCGCCATGCTGGAGGGCATCATCTTACTGGGCAATGTACCGTTAAAAGAGGTGACGGTGAGCTATAAAAAGGCCGGAACAGAAGATGGATACCAGATTGTAAACCATGAGCTGAGCCAGGATTCGGACATGGAAACAGTCTCTGTAAAAGCAGCACTGGCAGGACTGGATCCGGAGACGGATTATCAGGTGAAGATGCAGATATCATATGAGGAAAATGGTGGGGGAGGAATAAAAACCCATGAACAATTAGTACGTTTCAGGACTGCCGCCTTAAGCGGTCCCCTGGGTGAAATAAGCGGTACTGTGACGGACAACAGCGGTATGGCGGATACATTGATTTATGTAACGCTGGAGCGGGGCAATACGGTCCAGGCTGGGGCAGGTCCCCTTCAGTCACCGGGACAATTCAAATTTGAGGGACTGCCTGACGGATTCTACAATCTGGTAGCTAATAACGGATACTACCGCGTTACGCAGATTGTGGAGATAAAAAGCGGGAACAGTGTGGCCGGTATACAGATGAGCATAGGAAAGACGCAAAGCATAATTGAGATTGCCACTGAGGATACTCCGGAAGTTGTGGCCGGCGGATTAAATGAGTTGTTTCACAGTGAATTGTATACACAAGCTGACGCAGATGTAGTCAGGGACGGCGGTACTGTGGAGTTCAAGCTCCGGGTCGAGAATAAACCCAGAAATGAAGTGGCCCAGGATGCAGAACGCATTGCCCAGGAGATGGCTCCCGGCGGGCAGGTGGGAATGTATCTGGATTTGCAGGTGTTAAAGACCGTAAAAAATGCCGTCGGAGTGACGGCAGGGGATCATGAGACGCCTGTACCGGACCTGAAAGGCAAAAAACTCACGATTGTGATTCCGCTCCCTGAGGAAATAAGAAACAGGGCGCCCTACTTTGTATATAAGGTCCATGGGGGAACAGTATCTGCTGTGGACAATACGTATCAGGAGGAACATCAGACACTGACCATAAGAGCGGATGAATTTTCAACCTACGCAATCGCTTATACCCAGGAAACAGAGGAAACAGCAGGAGCGGTACAGGCTGAACATGACTCAGGTACTGTCAGGGAAGGAAGATGGATGCAGAATGACACCGGATGGTGGTACGCCTACAGCAACGGCACATGGCCAAGCGCCCGCTGGGCATATCTGTATTACAATGGCCATTACGACTGGTACTATTTCGATCCTAAGGGTTATATGAAGGACGGATGGATTGAGATTGGCGGAAAATGGTATTATCTGCACAAGCTGTATGACGGCAGGCGGGGATATATGTACACGGGTCTGCGGCAGATTGACGGGAAAATATATTTTTTCGGCAGCGACGGTGTTATGTTCTCCGGCGGATGGAAGAATGTGGACGGACACTGGCGGTATTTTAACGCTGACGGTTCCATGGCAGTGAATGCCGTGGTTGGCGGCTGCAAGGTAAATCAGGACGGTATTATTATAAATTAAGAAGGATATATAAGAAGGATATTATTAAGAAGGATAAAAAAGGAAGGTTAAAGTGAAAATAGTATATTTTGGGTCAGATGTGTTTTTGGACGTTTTTGAATACCTGCATCTGAACCATGAAATTCTGGCGTTATATACATACCACATGGAGGAGGACTATTTTAATGAGCATAATATAGTCCAGCTTGCCCACATGTCAGGCATACCTGTCTGTTATGGACAGATCACAGAAGATGAGATGTTCTCCTATATGGAAAAGGAGGGCTGTGAATTGTTTTTTGTGGCGGAATACAGCCACAAAATTCCTGTGCCGGATGACAGCCGGTTTTACGGCGTCAACATTCACAGCTCCTTGCTTCCTGAGGGGCGCAGCTACTATCCCGTTGAGTGTGCCATGGAGCGCGGGCTGGGGAGAAGCGGCGTGACCATGCATAAGATTGCAAAGTCCCTGGACCGGGGGGACATCCTGGCCCAAAGGAAGTATGACATACAGCCGGGTAATGACAGCGTGGATATTTATTTAAAGAGCGGGCGCCAGGCCCTTTCCATGGTAAAAGAGCTGATGGAGGATTTTGACAGGGTATGGTCAAATGCCAGGCCCCAGAAGGAGAAGCTTCCCTACTGGAACCGTCCCAAGAAGGAGGCGCTGGCCCTGAATCACGGCATGACGGTGGAGGAAGCCCGGGGGGTGTACCGGTGCTTCAATAAGATGACTACGGTGTGCATAGACGGACGTTCCTGCTATGTGGATGGATTTGCAGCTGGAAGCGTGCTTCTGGGGCAGGATGACAGCCATAATCTGTTTGTCCGTGAAAACAGGGTGCTGTACGGCGTGGCTGACGGGCATCTGCGTCTGGACCTGGTGCCGGTGTGGGAGGAATAGGCGTGATGAGAAGCAGAAAAAAAGGAAAGCTGCAGCTTAAGTTCCTTATAGGACTGATTGCAATGACCGTGGTCCTGATGATAACCCTGTGTCTTGTCATCACACGGCAGTACCGCCGCAGCATGGAATCATATTACACCAAGATGGCCTTTGACCAGGCTAAGATAGCTGCGGAGTATATTGACGGAGACACTATTAAGGACTATGCGCTGACACGAAAGACAGACAGCTACTACGACCAGGTAAGCCGTTATCTCCTGTATATGAAGGAGACCATAGGCATCAAGTATTTTTACGTGGTCATCCCCTGCGAGGACCATATGTACTATATATGGGATGTGGGAAAGACAGGGGAGGAGGGAGTATGCAGCCTGGGGGATGTGGACGACTATTATCAGGGCGGCAGGGAAATCATGCGGGGCGCTTATCTGCATCCGGATGGTGAGGACACCATTCTCATAACAGATAATGAGGAGTACGGCTATCTGGCTTCCGCCTATGTGGCTATTCGGGATTCTTCAGGCCGGCCAGTGGCCCTGTCCTGCGTGGATATTTCCATGGACATGATTAACAGGCAGATAGGGAGCTTCGCAGCCGCGGTGGTGCTGGTCATCCTGGCAGTCCTCCTTGTCTTTATCGTGGGATATTTTTTCTTTATCCGCCAGTCGGTTTTAAGGCCCTTAAACCGCCTGAGTCAGGCGGCGAGGACCATTGTCAGCGAACAGATGGATGACCTTTCTAATTTCCATGTGGACGTAAAGACCGGGGATGAGATAGAGGAGCTGGGGGAAGCCTTCAGCCACATGGCCCATGAGCTATACAGTTATATTGAGAATCTGTCAGCTGTGACAGCGGAAAAGGAACGCATCGGGGCGGAACTGGACGTGGCCACCCATATCCAGGCCAGCATGCTGCCGGGCATTTTCCCGGCCTTCCCAAACCGGTCGGAATTTGACATCTATGCAACCATGCAGCCGGCCAAGGAGGTGGGGGGAGACTTTTATGATTTCTTTCTGGTGGACCAGGGACATCTGGCAGTGGTGATCGCGGACGTGTCGGGCAAAGGTGTGCCGGCTGCCCTGTTTATGGTCATCGCAAAGACGCTGATCAAGGACCACACCCAGGCAGGCGCCACCCCGGCTGAGGTATTCGGCGAGGTAAATGCCCAGCTCTGCGAGAGCAACGAGGAAGGGCTGTTTGTCACCGCATGGATGGGGGTTCTGGAAATTGCCACCGGGCACATGGTCTATGTCAATGCGGGCCATAACCCGCCGCTGGTGCGTCAGGCAGGAGGCAGCTTCGGATACATGAAGCTGAGGCCGGGATTCGTGCTGGCCGGAATGGAGGGAATCCGGTATAAGTCAGGTGAAATTGACCTGTCTCCCGGCAGTACGCTGTACCTCTATACAGACGGCGTCACCGAGGCCGCCAACAGGGAGAATGAACTCTACGGTGAAGAACGGCTTTTATCTGTGCTTGCCGCTCATGAGGACGCTGCGCCGGAAGAACTTCTTCCTGCTGTAAAGGCGGATATAGACGCTTTTGCAGGGGACGCGCCCCAGTTTGACGATATAACCATGCTTGCGTTAAAGCTGTCAGAAAAGTTAAAGCTGTCAGAAAAAAGGGGACAGCCAGCAGAGGAGGGAGCGCTATGATGGAGTTGACGGTACCGGCCGCATTGGAGGAACTGGAGCATGTACAGGAATTTGTGGAACAGGCGTTGGAGGAACAGGGGGTTTCCATGAAGATTCAGATGCAGATTTCCATTGCAGTGGAGGAAATCTATGTCAATATTGCCCGGTATGCATACCACCCCGAAATCGGGCAGGCCACGGTGCGGTGTGCGGTGGGAGGAAATCCCCTGCAGGTAACCATTCAGTTTTTAGACAGCGGCAAGCCATTTGATCCCCTGGCCAAGCCGGATGCAGACACCACCCTTTCCGCTGAGGAACGGGACATCGGCGGACTGGGAATCCTCATGGTGAAGAAGTCCATGGATGATGTTGTTTATGAATACAGGGACGGCTGTAATATATTGACATTGATGAAACGTCTTTGACCCATTGGGCAAAGGAAGAAGGGTCATGAGAGAGGAAGATAAAATATGAAGATAAATATCAGGAAATGTCTGCTTGCCTGCATGGCATCCATGACGCTCATATCGTTTACTGCCTACGGGTCGGAACAGTCAGACCAGGATCAGATTCTAAGGGAAATAGCGGAACGCATTGCCGCCTCCGGGGATATACTGGACAAAATACAGGAAGGCGCTCCGTGGGAGGATGTGCAGAAGCTGGTGGAGGATTTAAAGCCGATGGACGTGGGCGGTCCGGGGCTTGATTCAGAGGAAGGAGAAAGCCGGGGCGCGTCCATGACCGGGGCTATGGTAGGGGCAGGTGGCACGGACTCTGGGGGAGGCAGTTCTTCCAATATAAATCTTGAGTTGGCCAGGCTACAGATACAGCTGGCCAACAGCACCAAAGATACCATGACGCCCTATATGAATGAGATAAACCGCATTCAGGAGGATCAGAACAGGGCAGGCAGCTTTTTATCCCAGGCACGGCAGATACAAAAAAGCGCAGAGAGCTCCAGAAAAAGCATTGCCATGCCGGATACGATGAAGTTCTACATGGATACCAATAAGATATCATACCCCAAGTCAAACCAGGGCCTTCTGTATTCGTCGGACCAGTGGAAGTCTGTTATACGGGGCCTGGAGGATTATATAGAAAAAACCGGCGCACAGGTTCAGTCCCTTATGGTAAAGATGCAGGAGCTTATGGGAGAGTATAACAGTTACAGCCAGGGAGCCTCCTCATCCCTTCAGGGCGGGTATAAGCCCCTCCAGGGCATTACCAGGGGACAGAGCCTTTTTTCCCAGCATGGAGGAGCTGTGAATACAGCGCCCATTGCCACCAGTATGATAATCGGCGTGTTCATCGGAATGGCTGTTATGTGGGGAATTCTCAAAAAGAAAGGTCCGGGATCCGGGAAGGAGGCCCATTCGTGACTGGCCTGAAGCTGGCAGCCGCCCTGGTGTGCGTACTCTACGGGGGATGGGAGTGTATCCGCAGAAAGCAGCCCCTCTTTTTTAAGCTCCTTCTCTACGCCATGGCCAGTTATCTGCTGGGAACCCTGTTCACAGCCGGCTATGCATTGGTCTATGGCCATGAACCGGAGGGATTTCATGTGGGAATATTGGGTTACATGGGAACCTATTTCTTCCTGCTGTCCTCCTACTATGGCGCTATCAACCGGCTGGCGGACGGCGGCGAGGCCAGATACCGGGGATACAGGCTGGCTGCTGCCTCCGGTCCCCTTCTGGTGCTGGTGCTGCTTGCCCACTCGGTGCGGACCCTGGGGGACGGGGCCTGCCTGACCTATGCCCTCCTATGCCTGCCCATTGCCCCGACCCTGTATTTTTCCATCAAGCACCTGATATTACCGGATGTGGATTTGGGAATCATCCGGGTGATGCGCCCTTACAATGCCTGCGTCATCGTATTCTGCATGGTGCAGGTCCTTTTACAGGCCCCTGCATGTTCTGGTTTGGATATCCGGGCGGCCGGGTCTGTCCTGTCGTCGGTACTTCTTATGACGCTGCTGCCAATGGCCGAAATGGGGGTGCGCAAATGGTTTATATAATATTTCTCTGCCTGACCATCCCCATGCTTCTGATGCTTCCGCTGCTGGAGATCAGGTCGCGCTGCATAGTGGGTTTTATGCTTCTGGGGACCGTCACAGCCCTGTCCGCCTATGAAATCAATACCATCGTGTATCCCATGACAGGACTGAGCGCCAGAAGCTTTTCCGAGCTGGTTCCGCCCATGACGGAGGAATTGCTCAAGGCAATGCCGGTGCTTTTGTACGCGGTTTTACTGGATGACCGGAGAAACAGGGTGCTCCCGATTGCCATGGCGGTGGGCGTGGGCTTTGCCATTCTGGAAAATTCCATGATCTTAATTGACAACGTGGGATCGGTAACCGTACTGTGGGCCACGGCAAGAGGCTTCTCCGCCAGCCTGATGCACGGACTGTGCACCGTGGTGGCGGGAACCGGAATCACATACGTTAAAAAACAAAAAAAGCTGTTCTACACCGGAACCTTCGGGCTTCTGTCCATTTCCATCACCATGCATGCCCTGTTCAATCTGTTGATTCAGTCAGATTATGATTATATCGGTATGGCTATGCCATTGGTACTCTATGGGCTGATTTACTGGCTGTATAAGGGGCAGAGGGTCCGTCTTCCATTTTAGGGGGGCCTGGAGTACAAGACCTGGTGAATCAGGATGCCCGGGTGCAGGTGGAATTTACCGGGAGCACGGAAGCATTCCTGACGAGCCAACATCCGTCCTGGACCCTGCCATGATGGGTGAGGTGCTTTCCGTCATACGCGCCCTGGCAGGGGAAGGGATCACCATGATGATTGTTACCCATGAGATGAAATTTGCCCGGGATGTTTCCTCCCGCATCTTTTATATGGACCAGGGAGAACTATATGAGGACGGTCCTCCGGAACAGATTTTCGGCCATCCAAAAAAGGAGCGTACCAGGGCCTTTGTCAAAGGGCTCGAAGTCTTTGAACAGGAGATTACATCCCGGCGTTTTGACTTCATCGAAATCAATATGGCCATTGAGAAATTTGGACGCAGGCAGATTCTTTCCCAGAGGCATATCAACAATATTGAACTTATCTTTGAGGAACTGTGTGTCCAGACACTGCTGGGGCGTATGGGGGATGAGATACGTTTGGGCTTTGCGGTTGAGGTGTCTGAGGCGGATGAATCCTGCCTGGTGACAGTGACCTATGGCGGCAATGCATTTAACCCGTTTATGGGCTGTTCTGATTCACTGTCCATGGTGCTGCTCTCCAGGATGGTGCGCCAGTACAGCCATCGTTTCCAGAATGGAAACAATCAGATGAACCTGCATCTGTAAGAGAATGCATTACAGATATCATATAATTCCCACCAAGACAGCCTGATATTCCATGACTTTTCCATTTCAGAATCACATTGCCTGAAATAAGCCGGGATGATAAAATGGAAACAGACAGGGCGAATTGGTGGGATTTAAATTGCAAAGGGGGAGCCGGAGTGAAAAGAAAGACATGAAAAGAAAAACATGGATTGCGGTTCTGGTCTTACTATGTTTCATCGCCGTATCAGACGTGAACACAGGCATACTGTCAGGTAAACCGTCCTTCTGTCTGGCGGGACCCATTGCCATTGCGAGAATCGCAGGCAAGGAGGATTTCCTGAATTGGTATCAATCAGACAGTGCCAATGGAGGATTCGCCGTTCTTACCGCGGACCTGGTGATAGACGGTAAGGTGGAGCTGGGGATGGAACAGGGGAACGCAGGCCGGAGAAGGGAATTAAACACCAGGGATTTTACCATCCATATCGCTAATAAAGGGCGGTTGACAGTGGACAACCCGGACCTTTATTTTATGGGAAACAAGGAAATCATGACCGTGGAGAGCGGAGGCAGACTGTCTCTGTCTCAGGGCGGGACATATGAAAGCCTGTATTCCGATCACATCCTGGTCCAAGCGGGAGGAAAATACGAGATTTCCTCCCGTTTTCATCTGGCGGGAGGAATCAGGGATGAAAATAGAGAGCCGGAAACCTCAGATCCGCCCGGCGAAAGCTGGGGAGAGGACGTGCCTGCGGCAAGGCCGCTGCTGCCCAATCCCGACAGCACTGTTCCCACTGTGGCCTGCGCGGAGGGAGAACCGCCGAAAAAGGAGGAGTACCCTGCTTATGACCTTGTGCTTTATCAGGCGGACAATGGGAAATATGAGTGGGCAGAAATACCGGTGCAGTGGGACTTGTCCTCCGTGGATTTTAACCGGGCGGGTGTGTATAGGGTATGGGGAAATTATTCCAAGGAGGCTCTGACAGACCGGAACCTGTGCAACCCAAGCGATCTGCGGGCATCCCTGGACGTGGCGGTGCAGAGCAGAACGTCAATGAAAATAGAAGCGGCAGACATTCTGTCAGCAGACGCGGACGGCTATGCAGTGATGCGGATACGGATTGCGGGAATTCCTGATAATGCAGTGGGACTGTATCTTTATTACAGTTTTGACCAGGTCAGCTATGAGATGGCAGCATGGACAGGGAAAGATGGGGAATATACGAACTACCTGGAACAAAATGCTGCTTCCGGCCAGGCCTATGATTATATTATTTTTAAATACAACATAGGAAACCGGGCCATGTGGTTTAAAACCCAGCTAAAGGTAAGAGATGGGGATGCGGTGCGCACTGTGACTTCCGATCCGGTAAAATGCCAGGTCAGTCTGGTGCCGGAAGCCACAAAGCCGTCGTCTGACAGCGACGGAAGTTCCGGGGGCAACAGAGGCGGAGGCGGACAGGGAACATCCGGAAGGGGCGGTGTGGTTTCCGGGAATGCCTCAGGAGGACCTGGAGCCGGCGGGGTAAACGGCGGCGGGGTAGATAGCGCCGGCGGAGGAGAGATGGCAGGAGACCAGGCTGGTATGGGAACCGGGGTGTGGGGAGGCGGTTTTGGCATTCCTGCCACAGGGCAGCCGGACAGCATCCGGCCGGATACTGACAGGCCGGATACGGCCCGGGTAACGCAAGGGGATGCGTCTGCATCAGACCATCCTGAGGATGGACTTTTTGGGGAACGAAACAGACTGGGCAGAGACGCATATGGAAGGCGGGGGATGCCTGGAGATGAAAACGGAGACAATACGGAAGAGGCCGGTGATGCGCTCCAGGCTAATGCCGGAAAGGTTGAAACAGGACCAGGGGGAGACGGACAGGAAGGGGGAGAAGGGGACGGTTCTTCTGCTTCCGGCGGCCGGCATGGACGCGTAAAGCGGTTCGTGTATGTTTTTGCAGGCTCTGCCGGAATTCTTCTGAGCGCCAATCTGGGAGTGGGGCTGCTGAAAGGGCGCAGAGTAGAGAGTGGGGTGAAGCGTTTAGTGAGGAAATGGAGGCGGAAAGGGTAGCTGGCCGCTGTGTCCGGGTACTCCGCGGCATAGAGTGTCCTAAATTCTACACCGGGAGGCCCGTGTTCCAAGGATTCCAAAAAATGAGACAGTTGGCATAATTACGGACTGCATGGACACGCCCTGCACCCCAGCGCCTTCCCTGTGGGCGTGGCCGCACATCCGCCCAGCGCTGTTTCGCGCAGGTCAGGGGACAGCTGTCTTCCCACACGGTACATGGCCGCGAGCATTTCATCAAAAGGAATCAGCTGGCGGATGCCGCTCAGGGCCAGCTCCGCAGCGGTCAGCGCAACAGCGGCGCCAGCGGCGTTCCTGCCCTGGCAGGGGCATTCCACCAGACCTCCCAGGGGGTCGCACACCAGGCCCAGCAGGTTCATGAGAACCGACGAGGCGGCATTGAGACACTGTTTTGCAGTTCCTCCCATGAGCTCCACGGCAGCCGAGGCGGCCATAGCCGAGGCACCCCCCACCTCTGCCTGACAGCCGCCCACCGCGCCTGCCACGGTGGCGTTTCTCATGGCCAGGTAACCGATGGCGCCGGCATTAAACAGAGCATCTATTACCCTGCTGTCAGGAATGCTGTATTCTTCCTGGAGCGCCAGAAGCAGGCCGGGGACAATGCCGGAGGATCCGGCCGTGGGAGCCGCCACAATGAGCCCCATGGATGTATTTGTCTCCAGGACGGCCATGGAATAGGTGATTGCCCTGGAGAGAACGCTGCCGCAGATGGCGGCTCCTCTGGCCCGGTGCAGGTCTGCCAGCCTGGCTTCTCCGCCAATAAGCCCCCCTATGGATTTTTTTGGTTCCTGGATAGGAGAAGAGGCTGATTCACGCATGATGGAAAGGGCATGGTCCATCTTTGCATATATATCTTCCAGGCTGGTCTCAGCCAAGGTGCATTCCCTCTGTTTCATGATATCTGAGATAGGACAGTTCAGCTTTTGGCAGAAGTCCAGAAGCTCTTTTGCATTCTTAAAATCCATTTTCGTTTTCTCCCTTCACCGGTATAAACATAACATCCTGTACATCCGGGTTTTCGTAAATCCGTGATACCATATGGTCCGGCAGGCTTCCGTCAAATTCAATGATGCTGTAAGCCCTGTCTCCTTTTGTTTCCCGGAACAGCTTCATAAAGGCAATGTTTACATATCCCTCGCTGAGACAGCGGGTGATATGGGCCAGGACACCCAGGCGGTCGCGGTGTATGATGATGAGTGTGCTGTACTCGCCGGAAAAGTCCACGTCTATATGGTCAATGCGGCTGATCCGTACCTTCCCGCCTCCCAGGGATTCGCCCCGCACCGAGTAAGTGCGCCCGTTTAAGCAGGTTATGCGGATATCCACTGTGTTGGGGTGGGTGTCCGAATCAGTGTCATCGGTGATGAAACGGTAGGAGAGTCCCCGTTCTTCTGCCACGGAACATGCAAGGGGTATCCTTCTGTCGTCTGTGGAAAAGCCCATGATTCCTCCCAGGAGCGCCAGGTCTGTTCCATGGCCCTTATGGGTCTTTGCAAAGGACTGGTAGAGGGTAAATTCCACATGTGTAATGGGGCTGTCCGCCATTTTCCCGGCCAGCAGGGCAATGGAGCATGCGCCGGCTGTGTGGGAACTGGAGGGCCCTATCATTTCCGGGCCCAACACGTCAAATATACTGATAAATGCCATATGTAATCTCATCCTTTTCTTTTTTTGCAGATGGTACTGCAGAGGCTTATCCTTGATTGAACCCAGGTAATTGACATCTGCGTAAGTGCATTGTATCATAAAGGATAAATAAATCAAATTCATGAATTTTATATATATAATAAATTAAATTCATAGATTGTCAGGAGGTAGTTAAATGGAGTTAAGACAGC
>OBXM01001450.1_pt1 | contig 14366 bp, 20 predicted proteins | sample 1538141 | NCBI WGS metagenome assembly OBXM01 (sample SAMEA2580153, study PRJEB22360) | human gut metagenome | biome: human gut; feature: human-associated habitat; material: faeces | place: Denmark | collected 2008/2010 | reverse complement strand
TGTGCTCTTCCGATCTTCCTCTACCGGCGGATAAGGCTCCTCATACAGCGCACCCCAGCATGTCTCCGGGTCCGTATCCATGATTAGTCTGTGGAGGATATCCTTCAGGTCCTTCCAGTCATATTCTTCCTTTTCGTTCGTCCTGACGTTCATCAGGTTCAGGGGCTGGTTCTTTCCGGATATGGTCAGCATCATTTTCCCCGTCCCCTGTATCCTGGCCATGTGTACGGCGTATCCGGATGGAGCAAGCAGGTCCATCAGATATCCTGTCATCTGCTCCCCGTCCAGTTTCACGGCTGCGCAGAACCCTTCCAGCGATTTTGGATTGTCATGTATGTATTGATGTGCGAAACGTTTCAGGCTGCTGTCCATGGCCTCCTGGGCCTCGTTTGGCTCCTCCATCATGACCTCAAGGTCCGTTACGTTCTGTTCCTCCTGGATTTCCCGTTTGATGTCCTGGATGTCCGACCGGGACAGTTTAGGGGAAAGGATCTCAATCACTTCCGCCGGCAGGGTCAGCATTTCTCCCAGCTTTGCCACCCCGAACCCCCGGAACCTCTCCTGGAGCTGGTCCGAATATCCATCAACAGAAAATCTTTGATTGATTTTTATAAACCGCGAGGTCTGGCTTTTGTCCAGCCGGTACTCATTCCAGGCAAATTCCTCCATGGTGGCGTATCCGGATTCCTTCAGGATGTCCGTATCCTTTGCCACCCGGAGCATGTATCCGATCCGGACGAACCCTAATTCTGTCCGCCTTACCTCTGCGTCGAATGCTTCCTTGTACGTCTCGTAGCTCGCAAACGTTCCGCTTTTTAATATTTCATCCATCTATACGGCCTCCATAAAATCTTCCTCCAGGCCCTTTAACACCCTGGTATTGTTCTTTTCTTTCAGTTCGTCGATGTTCTTCTGCCGCTTGATTTCGCTTTCTCTGGCCAGTCTGTGGTCCTCCTCCGTCAGGCGCTTCCGGATAACCTTCTGCCATTCCCTCAAAAATCCTCTAATCTCTTCAATGCCCGGCTCCTCGTCAAAATGAGACCGGTGCTGCCGGATGGTTCCGCCCGGCTCCACCTCGATGGTGTAGTATGGCACCTCCGGTTCTGTTCTCCTTCGCAGGAAGCAGATGTAGGTTTCCCTGTGCATGATGCGCTCGTAGTATCTCTCGCTGGATCCTGCGCAGTGATGCAGGGCATTTCCCTCTGCTGCAATGTCAATCAGGCGCCGCGGTACAATCATCATGTAATCCTCATTTTGGTATTCATATTTGTCCCGGATTTCCTCCAGGACCGCCTCTGCCCCCGGATACTTCTCTCCCATCTTCCTGGCCGCTTCTTCATTGGCCTCCTTGTCCCTCTCCAGCTGCTCCAGCATTCTCTGTTTCCGGATTTCCTCCACCGCCTCGTCGTGACGGCGTTTCAGCTCTCTGGGCCGGTACACCATCTCGTCTGATATATTTTTCTTTATCTGTTTGCACATGTTCAGGTAATCCGCCCACTGTCCCAGTACTGCCCTGGTGGTTTTTCCTGCGTACCCCTCTGCCTGCTGGCGTTTCACGTAATTCATAATCTGTCTGAGTGTCATGCGGTCCCAGATGAATCCAAGGCTCATTGTCCCCACGCCCTCTGATGTAAGCCACTCCATTGTTTCCCGGTCAATCTTCGTCCCTGTTTTTTCGGACCATCTCATCCACCTCAGGGTATCCTCCCCACCATCGCACTCACGGATGCGGTTGATTATCTGCCGGTCGGAAAGCCCAAATACCTCTTCTATGGTTTCTCCGTCCTTGTATAATGGTCCGTAGTACCCGCAGTCCCATAGGCTTATTTTGCTGGCCGTCTCCTGCAGCATCCGGTTAAACCGGCCCTTAAAGAGATACTCCACCACATGTATCATACCGTTATCACTTTGCGTAGCCATCAGGCGGTTATAGTCCAGTTTCTTTCCAGCCTCTGCCAGCTGGTGGAATATCCTCTTCCATGCCTCATAGCAGGTCCCCTCCAATGCGGCCTCAATCCCTTCCGGATACAGGTATTCCTCGGTCATTCTTCGATTGACCGGGTTTTTAAGGTCAAAACATCCTCGTTCGTTCCAGGGATTATTCCAGTCGGAACTCCGGTCGAACTGGTTATAGTAAATGTCACATGCAAGTTTCTTGTGGTTTCGGAGCGGGAATACGCGCACCGCTTCCGATTTTTCAACCTTATGCCCCCGTCCTTCCCATGTGATTCTTATGTCTAAATGTCTCACCACGCTCCTGTCTCTGTCTATATCCTGCATGACGGCGGCGTTCGTCTTTAGCTGTATGGCATGGGTCCGTGTTTTTGCCTGTATGGTTTTTCCGCAATAGGGGCAGGTTATATGGTCATTGTGTCTTGCCTTTTTCCCGTCTGGCCTTTTAAATTTCCCGGCGTTTCCACCCTTTCCGCAGGCCGTGCAGCTCCATCGTTCGGAATCCTTGTCATAAAAGGCATAATCCTGGTCCCCTGATGCCGTCTTGACAATCCATTCGTTAAAATCTTTCGGGAGAGGAGGGATTTTATCCATCAGGTTCCGGATGCGCTCCAAACGGCGGCTCTCCTTTGACTCCCTCTGGTTACTGTTGTAATCATTCTCCTTGTGCTTGATGCGGGTCAGTGGTTCCATCGCGCTGAATCTCTCCGGCAGCAGCTCCTTAATCAGCTTCTTATCCGCTTCGGAATTGATTGGTATGTTTCCGTCCAGATCGTAATACCAGTAATGCGTCGCATCGTATTCGCATAAGGTCTGGAGCATTGTCTGCCTCCATATGCCGGTCTTAATATAATAGGTCTCATATTCCCCTGTTATGGTGTTCATGCAGTACCGTCCAATCAGCTCCCGGTCCTTCCAGTAATTCAGTATCAGGATTTTCTCCATGGCCTGAGCGGTCAATACAGCCCCGTCCTGGTCCGGCCGCACCGGCTCTGTTTTTAATACGCTGCTCCGTTTCAATTCTCTGCCTCCTTCGGTTCCCTGCCCTCCAGGGTGTACCATGTATTCGGTTTTATAGTTCCGTTTACTTTAAACAGCCTTGCCTCCTCAATCTCGCCGTTTACTTCCCGGATTAATCCCAGGACGCTGCCGGCCGCTCCCTTGACTTTGGGATGCGGGCCTCTGGCAATTGCCATGCTTCCCTCGCTCCATGCCTCTGCCTTATCCTTTCTGACGCTGCAGCACTGCATGTTCATTTCCCACTCCCGGAGCGGATGATTGACCATATACATCATGGCATGGCCAACCAGCTCCCGGAGGGACAGCTCCTTTAACAGGGTGATTTCTGTACAGGCCAGCTGGGTATCGGTCCCGCCCAGTTCGTCCAGGCTTCCGGAGGCCTCCACCAGAAAATACCGGTTTCCGCATCCCAGCGGATACCACCGCAGGCACTCTAACGGGTACTCGGCACAATGGGCGCCTGAATTCCGGCATTTGGATTTGCTTTCCTTTATGGTTTTTCCTATCTCGTATTGAAACGTTCCTCTCCCACAGGTGCAAGTCAGGTCCGCATTGAATCCTTTGTATGCAAGCATCTTACTGCTCCTTTCCCATGTAATATTCCGTGATGATTTTCTTGGCACGTCCCATCCCTGGTATTCCCAGCGTTACCTTGTAATTGATTTTGACCGCCTTTAGGATGTCGCTGTCTACCGGATGCTGGTTCTTCATGCTCCATTCCAGCAGAGCCGCGATGCATCCCTTCAGGCTCTTTCCTTTCCGCCTGACGGCCACGGCCATCTCCGGTTCCTCTGCGCACCTCAGCTTGATGTACTGCAGCCAGTCCTCCATGATTTCGTACGGCTTCAATTCCTTTGCCTCGATGTCCAATTTCCCGTAGGCCGCCATGAGCGGGGTCACGAAGGCCGCCACACAGCCGTCTATAAAGTCCATGGCGTCCTCCTTGTCTATCCCGTTTTCCTCCGCGATGGCAAGGATGGCCTCGTTGTCTCCTTCCTTCCTCTGCGCGGCTGCTGCCCGGTTCATTTCGTCTGCGCTGTCAAATTCTCCAAATTTGTTAAACATTCCGTTTCGCCTCCTCTATGTAAATTTCTCTTACCGTACTGGCGGAGATTCCCACCAGGCAGGATATCTGCGCATAGGTCATCCCCTTGTTTCTGAATGTCATAATTCGGCCCGCGTATTCCCTCCTGTTTACTCGGCGGCGGCCTGGGGCTTTTTCTCCTTTAGGTCCGCTGTCGTTGGAGCATGGTATCCCCATTTCCTTGCGCATTGACCGTATTTCCCGCTCCAGCTGCTTCTGTGTCATACGGTTTAGCCGGATGGCCTCGCCCCATGTCATACTTGTCTCATATACATTTCCTCTTACCCCGTGATAGGCCATGGTTACGATGTGCTCATACGGTTTGATGACTGACATCTTTTCCAGGATGGCTTTCTCATCACCCTTCCGGCGCAGCCTGTAGCAGTACAGCCTGTCCCCTTCCTTTATCCGGCGTTTAAATGCCTCAACTTCGAGCGGTTCAATGCCGCCTTTCACTTTGTCGTTCCCGGGCTTTCCCCCAGTATTTACTCGGTCTTTCCGGGATTCTTCCTGATGAGATTTCATGTTATCTTCCCTTTCTAAATTCTGACTGCATCCACAGTCTGTATTCATGGTATTCGTCCGTAAACAGATATAAGTGCCGGCCCAGCTCCTGAAGGATTTTCTCCCAAAGGTCAGCGTTCTTTACAGGCGTTCCCTTGGCATTCCTCCACTCATTTTTCTGCCATTGTCCGGCCCAGCTGTTCTGCATTGCGTTGATAATGTGCTGACAGGTGGTGTATATCCGCAGCCCGCATGGGCAGTTCAGGCGGCCAAGGGCCTCTGCCAGGGCCGTGAGTGCAAGCCGGTTCTCTGTGGCCCGCTCCATGGCTCCCCGTCCCTCCCTGGTGGCCGGAACCCCGTTCCTGATGCATTCCAGGATGTAGATATACTCCCCGTTCTTCCTGGCCGGCCCATGGAATGAGGTTTCTATGTAAATGTTTACGTCCTGCATTTTCCCCTGCTCCTTTCCGGTTCCCAGTCGCTTGGCTTTGGATTGAGCTTTACCATCACATATCTCTGATAGGGGTATCCCGCCTTGTCAAATCCGTTATAAAGGCTGTCCGGCAGGATGTAATACCCCTCCCTGGGCTTCGGGTCCATCTCCCATCCCTTCTTTACCTTTACGGTTTTATATTTTGGCGGCGGCTCTATCAGATTCCGGGAGCAGGAATAGCGCTGCCTGACCGGGCAGTCCTCCTCCCTGAAGGTCTTTTCTGTCTCCTTGATTAAGTATTTGGCCAGCTGCTGGTATTCTCCGCTGTCGTAAAGGGATACAAACTTCGGGTTCCCTTTCCCCTTCCATATCTCCCTTACAAAGTCCGCCGTGGTTTTCTTTCCGTCGTTGATGTTGTTTAAAATGATATGGTGGTGTATCCGCTTCCTCTTATACTCCGTTACCAGGATATACTTCAGCGGATGGCCGCGCCTCTTATACCGGTCCCGCATCCGGTCCAGGAAATTTGCAATGTACTCCTGGGCCGTCTCTTTATCGGGCTTGTCCCGATATGTGAGGGTCACATGCCAGTCGCCCGGCTTAAAGTTCGCATTAATCTTTCTGGCCAGCTTCCGGGCCGCCTGCCTCATGTTGGCCTCCTGTATTTCTTCCCGGCTTTTCTTTTCTCTTGGTGTACTTTTTCCTCCCCGGTATTTCCTTGGGATGCATTTGATTATCTCTATCGTGGCACCCGCCTTGTACTCTATCAATTTATACCTGTGCATCTGCCCGCTCCCCCGCTAAGTCTAATCCCTTTTATCAAGTCATATGGCGGATAAAATCCGCCTTATTTCTTGACTTTTCGGCCGCCCACAGGTATAATGTATACATGGTTTTTTTTGGTCTGTGGAGGACCGGCTCCTGAAGCCACTGCAATAGCTTCAGGAGCATTTTTTATTGTCAATGTTCATCCGGTTCCGTCCCTGCTTCCTCATCGCCTTCCCTTTCCATGAGGCGGTCATATTCCTGTTTCCAGGCCATTGCCCTCTTCATCTCTCCTTCCAGGTCGTTATACTCCCCTCCGGTATCTCTGTACTCAGTAAACCAGGATTTAAGGTTGTCCCAATGTTCATCCAGCTCCTCCTGGTCGTCCTGGCCCTTGACTTCCGTTTTGTTTATGTGCTGGATGGATTCCCACTCGTATGTGGCATCCTCCAACAGCTCCATGTCAATCAGCCAGGCCAGGAAGCTCATGTCCCAGAACGCGGAGAAACCGCACCGGCTAAACCACTGGTTTATATACATCCGTTCGTCTGAACCATTCGTTCCTTCCCCGCCTATCAGGTCTGCAATGAAGTTTTCTATTAGTTTGCCGGCTGTCAGGCTCGCGCCTCCCGCCTTCTTGCAAAACTGCTCCATATCCTCGTCGGACAATTCGATTGTTAAGATTCTTCTTTTTTTCATGTCGTCCCTCCTAAAAGGCTATCATTACATATGCGATGACAGCTGCCGCTACCATCGTCATTCCAGTTGCCCACATCAGCAGCAGGATAACCCATCCGTAACTCAATCTGTGCCTCCTGCTGCCACAAATCATCAGTATCCACTGTTTTCCCCTGATATTGGTAATAGCCACTGTGTCTGGGCTAACATGGTCTAGGCGCCAGTCTGATTCTCCTGCCCAATACTCAAGTGGGATGACTAATTCAATCTTTCGTTTCATTTTGTTTTCTCCTGAATTATTTATAAGGCTTGTCCTTCAGGGCTGCCTTTAGGCAGACCCCTCCTTAGCACTGTTTTCCCGTTTTTTTACAGCAATTACTTTGATGTCGGCGTGCTCACGGGCTCCGATTATCTGTGCAATGGCTGTAAATGCCTTGTGCATATCAATCTTACATGCATCGTTTTCTTTCATCTCACCACCCCTCTCTGGTAGATTGTATGTGGTACTGGTTGTACTTCTTACGTTGTCCCTCACGCTTTCCTGCTGGTAATCATCCCCTCACTGTGATACAATTTTCTTAACAACCCCTCCAGGTTGAAATAAACAAAAAAGGAGTGACTTTATGTCTTCATTCAATCCATTTTCAATTCCATCATCTTTGCTAAACGAAGCTACTATTAAATTTGATGTGGAGCGCGACAATTCTGTTATTTGCTCTTCCCGCGGATTCTTCTGTGGAAAAAACTACCCGAGCACTATCCAACTTGTTGAGAATGTTGATATCAAAAACGGTGATTGGCTCATTGATACTACTACAAACCAACGCTATTATGTTTTAGATGCCCACCCCATCATAGTTGGCGGCCAGCCAGTAGACTGGATGGGGAAGTACCAAACGGAACTTGAATATAAGCAACAACTAAACGTAAACAACAATTCAACTACTATCAATATTCACTCTGTCAACGGGAATTCCGCTATTGGAAGTCAAGCTAATGTCGTATTTAACATTGGTTCTAATTTATCTGACATTGAAGCTATTATTGAAAAACTTTCTCCAACAGAACAAACAGAGGCCAATGAACTCCTCACGATTTTAAAAGATACCACTGAATCTAATCATCCAATATTGGTTGAAGGCGCTTTATCCAAGTTCTCGAATCTTATCAAAAAGCATTCTGACCTTCTCATCGCTATCGGAGGATGGGCTGTACAGTTGTTGATAGGAACTAAATGACATCTTATTTTTATTAGCAACACTTTTACAGAACTCATGATTTAGATTTGTCATACATATCTGGCCTTGAAGTGCAAGTTCAAGGTCGGATATTTTTTTCTCCATAACCATCCACTTTTTCCTTGATATCCACATTTTTCTCGCCTCTCTTCCTATTTGGTTTCCAATGTGCCGCTATATACTATCCGGCTTTTCGTGGGCCATTCTCCCTCTGCTCATCAATCATCTGTCGCTCATACAATGCTTCTATTTTGCTACAGATGATAATCTGGCTAATTTCGTCCAGGTCCTTAAGCTGTTCTGTTGTTCTTTTCATGTCTATTTTCAAATCTTCTGTTAACAGCATCCTTCTCACCTCCCTGTTTTTAACTTGGTTTAAATATATCACTACTTAGTTTAAATGTCAACAGCATTTTTAAACTCAGTTTAAACTTTTATTGACTTTGAGTAATATTTGTTGTATGATTTAAGTCAGAAAGGAGGGAATGGGAAAATGGAGACAATAAATGAAAGAATTAAAAAAATTTTTGATACTCTAAATATGTCTCAGTCAGATTTTGCCAGAAAAATAAACGTAACCCCGGCTTATGTATGGAAAATTCTAAATAAAAATGAAAGTACTCCTAGTGACCGATTAATAGAGGATATTTGCCAGAAATTCTTGGTCAATGAATCCTGGTTGCGTACTGGCCAGGGTGGAGACGAGAATATGTTTAAAAAGGAATTTCCTAACGATGAGTATATGGCATATGCCACATTGATAGGGAATGGAGCAAACGATAGGATTAAAGAAGCCATCATAAAATATGGACGCTTATCCCCGGAAAATAAAAAGATTATTGATGATGCTATTGAGTTGGTGGTGCAGATGTTAAAAAAAGAGGAATGATTACTCATCCCTCTTCCACATATTATGTAAGACTCTGACTACCGTCAGTATTTGGACTATGAAATCATAGCATGTGATTTCATCAACCAGTTTGTAAATTTCGTTTTTGCAGTCATCAATATTCACAATATGTACCACCTTTCCCTGTAGCCGTTATAACGACTATTTTTACTCTTTGAACGTGATAGATGCTGAAACTCCTCGAAATATGTAGTTTTGTCCACTATTGTGGACAAAGTCCAGGATTCAACGTTTTACCTTCACTGTAAACAGTTTTTCGGGCCGCACGCCTAATGCCAGGGAAAGGAGGCACACGGTATGCAGAGTGGGCTCCCGCTGACCGTTTTCGATAAAGTTTATCTCAGATTTGCTGATGCCTGATTTTTCAGAGAGTTCCCGGAGGGTTATCTTTTTTTCCTCCCTGACCTCTTTGATATGAAAGATTATTTCAACATCCATTTCATCACCTCGCAGATAGTATCTACATTAGATGATGAAACAATTCAGAACTTACGTTCTTTTTTATTATATCAGAACATTTGTTCTGTTTCAATATGTAGAATTAAATAGCCGTAGGCTTTTTAATAATATTATATCCATAGGAGGAATAGTTATATGAGAAAGACAAAATTAATCATGGTGGCTGCACTGTCATCCGTGGCGATTACTGCTTGCGGAGGAAGTTCCACTCCATCTGAAACAACGGCTGCGGCAGCAATTGAAACAACAGCGCCAGCAGGGATGACAACTGTGACGGCGGTAGAAACCGCAGTTGAAACCGAGGCTGCTAAAGAGGAGGCTCCGGTAGAAGATGATAGCATTCCAGCAGAATATAAGTCGGCACTTAAAAAGGCTGGATCTTACAGTGATATGATGCACATGTCTAAGATTGGTATTTTTAAACAGCTTACCTCTGAATACGGCGATAAATTCTCTGAGGAAGCTGCTCAGTATGCCGTTGATAATATGACGGCTGATTGGAATGATAACGCCTTAAAAAAAGCCCAGGACTATAGTGAAACAATGCATATGTCCAAGCAGGGGGTTTATGACCAGCTTACCTCTGAGTATGGCGAACAGTTCACACCGGAAGAAGCACAGTATGCCGTCGATAATGTGAATGCTGACTGGAAGGCAAATGCACTGGTAAAAGCAAAAGACTATCAGGATACCATGAATATGTCTCCAGCAACAATCAAGGACCAGCTTGCATCTGAATATGGCGAAAAGTTCACTCAAGAAGAGGCGGATTATGCCATTGAAAACCTTAATTAACTGTAACAATATTTAGTAAATGGCGAAAGCCGTCCAGTGCTTCCAACGCAGAACGGCTTTCACGTAGATTCTCTTACCGAGCTTCCCTGATTGATATAATCTGTCTCGCAAGCAAATTATATCATTTCTGATGCGTCCTTGGCAAGGGGCGTATTAATTTTACTCTTTTTTCATATGTTTAGATAGGAGATGATTAAATGAAAAATAATTTATTAAGGGTAGCGCTTTACATCCGTGTATCCTCAGAAGAACAGGCAAATTCGGGTGATTCCATCCGCGACCAAAAAGAGCGGTGCGAAAAGTATATTGCTGACCATGAAGACATGGCTCTGCAGGATACATACATTGATGATGGGATATCTGGTCAGAAGCTAAAAAGGGATGATTTCCAGCGTCTCCTCCAGAGCGTAAAGGACCGCAAAGTTGACCTTATCATATTCACCAAATTGGACCGCTGGTTTCGAAACCTAAGGCACTACCTTAATACGCAGGCCGTCCTTGATAAGAATGATGTCAGTTGGACCGCCATAGACCAGCCCTATTTTGACACATCGACACCCTACGGACGGGCTTTTGTAGCGCAATCTATGACATGGGCGGAGCTGGAGGCTCAGAATGGCGGCCAGCGTGTGAAGGATGTATTTAAGACCAAGGTGCAGCATGGCGAGGTCATAACCGGCAAAGTGTTGCGTGGGTATTGTATCCAAGATAAGCATCTGGTCCTGTCAGATGAAGCTCCCGCTATGTATGACAGCATAGCCTATTTTCTCCGGACTCAGTCTATGGGCAAAACCATCAAGTATATGCAGCAGACCCATGGCATTACCATGACGCTGCAGAACTTTAGAAACTCATATCTGCGCAACGAAAAATTGACCGGCAGGTACAGGGGTGTGGAGAATTACTGTCCCCGGCTTATCTCCGATGAAATGTTTGCGCAGGCGCAGAATCTCCTTGACGAGAAGCGCAATGTCCGTGTCAGTCAGAAGTATCCATATGTCTTTACAGGTCTGCTTGTATGCTCAGAGTGTGGCTATAAAATGTCCGGATGCCATATAAATGTTGTTGTCAAAAAGAAGGGGGAAGTGTACCGATACCGATACCCCGCATATGAGTGCAAGCAATATGGAGCATATCATAGATGCAATAACGGAGGAGAAATTCGTGAATCAAGAATCGAGGAGTATCTGTTGGAGCATATCGGTGAAGAAATTGATAGGTATATGGCCGACTACGATGCATCCGGCCAGGCCGTCATTGATAACCGTGCCAAAAAGAATAAGATTCGCAGAAAGCTGGACCGATTGAAGGAGCTGTTTTTGAATGAGCTTGTGACGCTTGATGAATACAAACTGGACCGGGAGGCCCTGGAGGCCCAGCTTGAACAAATACCGGACATAGAAGAGCCAAAAAAGAATCTAATTGAGTTGAAGCACCTTTTAGATAATGATTTTAACATCTTGTACAAAGATTTTAGTAATGAAGAGAAGCGCCTGTTCTGGCGTTCCATTATCAAAGAAATACAGGTACCTAAAAGCGTGAATCGTCATAGAAAGTATAAGATAATACCTTTATAATTTAGTTTTACCTCTTATAAGTATTAACTGACCGGCAACTGGCCCGGAAAAACCGTGACCAATGCCCAGGGCTTTTGTAAAACCAGGAATCACGGATACGTGCTGGTGGATATACCAGGCACCTATTCCCTCATGGCCCACTCTGCCGAGGAGGAGGTTGCCCGCAATTTTATCTGTTTTGGGGGCAGCGACAGTGTGGTGGTGGTCTGTGACGCCACCTGCCTGGAACGCAATATGAACCTGGTACTGCAGACCATGGAGATATCAGACCATGTGCTGGTATGCGTCAACCTTCTGGATGAAGCTGCGCGCAAAAACATTTCCATTGACCTGGAAATGCTCTCTGAAAAGCTGGGGGTACCGGTTGTGGGCACCATTGCCAGGAAAAAGAAAAGCCTGGAGCAGTTCCTTAAGCAGCTGGACGCATTGGTGGATGATAAGAAGGACCTTCATCCCTACCAGGTTCAGTATTCCCCCATCATTGAGCAGGCCATTGCCATGGCAGAACCCTTGGTAAAAGCCAGGGTGGAGGGAAAAATCAATTCCAGGTGGCTGACACTTAAGCTTCTTGACAGCGACCCTTCCCTTATGAAGGAACTGAAGGCCTATCTGGGAGAAGATATACTTGACATACCGGAACTGACACAGGCCCTGGATGAAGCCAGGGAACACCTGTCCAAATACGGTGTCACCAGGGAAATCATGGGGGACCGGGTGGTGGCTGCGCTGGTGGCTTCTGCAGAAAAAATATGCCGGGATACCGTACATTTTAATCAAAGTGAATACAATGAAGGGGACCGGCGCCTGGATAAGATACTGACCAGCCGTTTCACAGGTTATCCTGTGATGATTGGAATGCTGGCCGTGGTGTTCTGGCTGACCATCACCGGGGCCAACTATCCTTCCCAGATGCTGGCGGACGCCTTCTTCAGGCTCCAGGACCAGCTGACCAGGGGATTCATGGCCATGGGCGCGCCGGATTGGCTCCACGGCATCCTTATCCTGGGTGTCTACCGCGTATTGGCATGGGTTGTATCTGTGATGCTGCCGCCCATGGCCATCTTCTTCCCCCTGTTCACCCTGCTGGAGGATTCCGGATACCTTCCCAGGATTGCCTACAACCTGGATAAACCATTTAAAAGCTGCCATGCCTGCGGCAAACAGGCCCTTACCATGTGCATGGGCTTTGGATGCAATGCAGCCGGCATCGTGGGCTGCCGCATCATCGACTCCCCAAGGGAGCGGCTGATTGCCATGATTACCAATAACTTCGTGCCCTGCAACGGAAGGTTTCCACCACCATACAAAGGGAAACAAAATTGTTCCTCGGCGCTGACAATGAAGAAACAGCCGAATTAACCGTACCTATGTATGACTTTGGCGATTGGGCTTCAAGGATGAAAGCCTATCGCAAGAGAAACCATATCACACAACAGGAACTTGCACAGCTTATGGGCGTAAAACATTTTACACTTCGTAGCTGGGAACAAAAACAAGCAAAGCCACCTTACAATGTATGGCGGCTTCACAAACACTTATTTGATGATTCCATCAAGCTCACGTGATTTTAAGCTATCCAGTATTTTATCAATGACGGCTATTTTATCTTCGGTCGTTAGGTTAGAACTGTTTAGCCTGCGTTCCACCACCTCTAAATGAAACTCATTGATTTTATCGGAAAGGGCGTGAAAATCCATATTTTCCGGAACATGGATAATAACATTCTGAACACAATTTCTTTTCATTCACGCCCTCCTTTCGATAAATACCAGACACTTTATGTTATGAAAATGTCTGTATGTCCTATTCCATCTTATGAAGTTGCCCGATTCTGGTGCAGCTTCATTTTATGTCATAAGCAAATCGAACAGCTCTGGCATAGCTCACGGGAATCCCACCCCTGCATGGTTCTCATGCAGCCGTACCCTTTGCCTGCGACGGTTTTTTCACGCTCGGACTGTGGCTGTACGGGAGTATCATTATCACGATAGGGAGGTCATGGCGGCAGCTCTGCCAAAAGCTGCATACGGAACGCTGGCATGAATCGCTCGCTTTTTCATCCCTCCTTTCGGGGTCATGGCGTGTCAGCCCGTCGGCTCTTTCCCTATCGAAATGTATTCGATTGCTTTATTCAGTTTTCAAGGAACAACGGCTTGTCAGCCTGTCAAAGCATACTGACAGCAATATGCTTTGATAGAGTGACAAACATCCTTGTTCGGGAAGCGTGAAGTATATCAACACGCTTCCACGAAAAGGAAAATGTTTTATTCTTCTCCGATTTCAAAGGATAAAATCTTCGCAATCAGTCTGGTTTCCATCCTGCGCCGTAAGGTTTCATCCACGACCATGTGCTGATTCCCGTATTCGTCTTTCATGGGGCGTAAGGAACGTTTTGCGATAAAGCCGCTGTAATGCTTTACAATCTGGTTGATAGCTTCTGTATCGCCGTCCGTCGCCGCCACAATGACAGGAAAAGGAATCATGGGATATGTAGTCTTCATTCTTCGTTTTCCTCCATAAATTCTTTGATAAAGGCAAGTCCGCTGGTTCTGTGACGGTAAACCGTGGAACGGTTCAGTTTTAGCAGGTCTGCAATTTCTGTGTCGTTCATATCCATAAAATAATACAGCAGGATGATTTCACGCTTCTTGTCCGTCAGATTCCGTAATGCTTCGCTTAATAAATCGCTTTCCACTCCGACTGTGGAATCATTCAGCTTGAAGATATGAAAATCAGATGGGTAGCTGTCCACCGTTGCAAACTGACTGACGAGGTAATCACCCATATCGGAAAACAGAGTTTCCCGTTTGGATTGTCTGGACAGGGTTTTCATATAGTCCTTGCGCTCGTCGTCCATAGCACGCTTGCAGATATAATCAAACTGATTTTCAATGGTTGTCTGAAAAGAAGATGGCTTCATAGTATCTCACCCCCTTTCTTGCCATGAAAG
>OBXM01001449.1_pt1 | contig 14370 bp, 20 predicted proteins | sample 1538141 | NCBI WGS metagenome assembly OBXM01 (sample SAMEA2580153, study PRJEB22360) | human gut metagenome | biome: human gut; feature: human-associated habitat; material: faeces | place: Denmark | collected 2008/2010 | reverse complement strand
ATAACAAAAATCTTCCCAATGGAATTCATTTCACAAAATCATCAACAATTCAAATGCTAATGCTTTTCCGTGTTGCTGTTAGTATTATAAACCGATTTTCTATGCTTATTCATGAACAATAAAAATTTTTTTCTTGCTAAATGAAAAAGCTTGTGTTAAAATAACAGGTGATAATAAAGATGTATGAAAATGATGAGGTGCAATCATGTCAACGATAAATATTGTGTTGGGTTCTATATTAATTCTTTTTTCGGTAGCGGTTATTATTGTGATTTTACTACAGGAAGGCAGCCAAAAGAATGTTGGTGTGGTTACCGGCGGAGCAGATACGTTCTTATCCAAAAATAAGGCGAGGTCGGCAAATGCTTTTTTATCTCGTTGGACGAAATTTATTGCGCTGGGCTTTGTGGCTTTGGTAGTGCTTTTAAATGCCATTGCGTTTTTTGCAAAATAAGACAGAATATTTTCCGCCTCGCTTATTGCGGGGCTTTTTTTATGGAGTTTCGTGTTAGGAGGATAAGATGATTCAAATTGCGGAACGAGAAGAACAGCAAAAGCAGATGCTAGCTTTTTGTGAGAAAAATGCTTTTGGCTGTAAGATTGCGTCAATCGCCTTAGCCTATGGATTTGATAAAAAGTTTTCGTGTTTTTGGATAGAGGATAAGACTGAAAATGTGTATTGTCTGGTGGATGATACCATGATTATCAGCGGGATTCCTGATAATGCGGAAGAAACAAAATCTTTTTTACATATGCTGGGTGCAAAAAAAATTATGCTCTCCCAAGCAGCCGCCAATAAACTCGATTTATCAAGAAATATTCTTAGCGGTGATGTTATGCAGAAAACCATTTCCGGGAATAGGCAGGAGTTTTTTTGCGGAGAAGAAATAAACATCCGCAGCCTTTATTATTTATTGGAAGAATATGGAATGGCTTCAGATTTTGAAGCTTTTTATTTGGATTTATCGCATAGACTCCGCCATCAATCGGCTTTGGTCGTAACCGAATATCAGGAAGATGAGTTAATCGGTGCAGCAGTGATTTCATCTGTGACAGACAAGGCGGCTTTATTGTCGGCCGTGGTCGTAAAAGAAGAGTATCGGCGCAATAAACTGGCAACGCGATTAATCCAAAAAGCAGAAAAGGCTTTGGCAGGCAGAACGGTTTACTTATACAAGGAAAAAGATAAACATGAAGAGTTTTATCATGTACTGGGCTATCAAAAGGCGGATGAATGGGTAACCGCAGAGCTGTAATTTGTGATTTACATGGAGAAAGGCAAAGAATATGTACGAATATTTTAATATAGAAGAAAAATTAAAAAAACTTTCCGACCAAGCAGAGGAGCAGGCAAAACCTTATTATCGAAAAACAGAAGAAATTCAGCGTTATACCCAACAGAAAATGCTGGCGGCCTTTGCCAAAGCCGGTGTGAGTGAAACCCATTTTGCACCCAGTACCGGCTATGGATACGGCGACAGGGGCAGAGATGTTTTAGATGAAGTATTTGCCTTTGCTTTGGACGCCGAGGATGCGTTGGTAAGACACAATTTTGTCAGTGGTACACACGCTTTGACCGTGGCTTTGTTTGGGATTCTTCGTCCGGGAGATACCATGCTTTGCGTGACGGGGCTGCCTTATGACACCATTCACGGTGTCATTGGAATTGGCGGAGATTCAAGCGGTTCTCTAAAAGAATTTGGGATTTCTTATGAGCAGGTTGATTTACTGCCTAATGGAAAGCCGGACTATGAGGCGATGAAACAACAGATTTCTCCGAAATACCGCATGATTTATATTCAGCGCTCAAAAGGCTATAGCCTACGGCCTTCTCTGCGTGTGGAGGAAATTGCCGAAATTATAGCAATCGCCAAGAAGAATGCCCCTGACGCCGTTGTTATGGTGGATAATTGCTACGGTGAATTTGTACAGACCACCGAGCCGACCACTTACGGGGCAGACTTGATGGCAGGCTCGCTAATCAAAAATATCGGCGGCGGAATAGCACCGACAGGCGGTTATCTTGCGGGTAAAAAGGAATGGGTTGAGCAGTGCGCATATCGTTTGACAACACCGGGGACAGGTCGTGAAATCGGCTGTACACTCGACACCAAACGAGAGCTTTTCATGGGTATTTTTCATGCCCCACACGTTACGGGTGAGGCTGTCAAAACCGCTATTTTTGCGTCGGCTCTTTTCAGCTTAATGGGTTATGAGGTCATACCGCGTTTAGACGAGCCCAGAGCCGATATTATTCAATCGATTTTATTGCAAAAGCCGGAAGCTTTGATTGCTTTTTGCAGAGGAATTCAAAAAGGGGCGCCCGTGGATTCTTTTGTTACACCGGAGCCTTCGCCCATGCCGGGCTACGACAGTGACGTCATTATGGCGGCGGGGGCCTTTACTTTGGGGGCTTCTGTGGAGCTTTCTGCGGATGCACCTCTGCGTGAACCGTATGCGGTTTGGCTGCAAGGCGGGCTGAATTATCACAGCGGTCAGTTAGGGGTGCTGTTAGCCGCACAAGAGATGCTCAATCAAGGGTTGCTCAATCTCTAAATGGGTTTTAGGGGGAATAAAAATGGGATTGCTAAACAAGAAAAAGAATTTACTTGTGATGTTTGCCTCTCCGAATTCACAAAAACATACCAGAACATTGCTCAACAGCTTTATAGAACCGTTTACACAGGATAGGGATTGGAAAACTACGGAAATGAATGCCTATGAAATGCAGGCAAAACCTTGCATAGGCTGCCTTGCCTGTGCGAAAAAAGAAGAATGTATTTATGACGATTTAGATGAATTTGATAAGGCGTTCCGTCAAAGTGATTTATTTGTGATTGCCTCACCGGTTTATTTTGATTCCTTCCCTTCGCCGTTTAAGGCTATTTTAGACCGTACACAGCGTTATTTTGAGGCAAGGTTTTCGCTGGGAATTGAAAATTCCATTAAAAAGGGCCGAAAGGCAATTTTGCTGTTAACCATGGGTTCAGAACAGGAAACTGCCATTGATGTGACCATTCGTCAGTTAGAAATGGCATTTGGTGTCATGAATACGGAATTGGCGGGATGCTCGGTGTGGAGTGCAACAGACCAAAAAAACGTAGAAAACCGTGTGTTTGCGCAAAAAAAAGCACGGGAACTCGCTCTTGAAATACTTGGCCGGTCATGATAAAATAGGAGCAATACGATGAAAGGCAAAAAGCCTGGTAAGGAGTTTTACGATGTCAGGGCATTCCAAATGGAGCACGATAAAAAGAAAAAAAGAAAAAACAGACAGCGCCAAAGCTAAAATTTTCACGAAAATCGGCCGTGAATTGGCAGTGGCTGTAAAAGAAGGCGGAAGTGCCGACCCTTCGGCAAACTCCCGGCTTAAAGATTGTATCGCCAAAGCAAAGGCGGCTAATGTTCCCAATGAAAATATTGAGCGTATCATCAAAAAAGCTGCCGGTGAAGGAGAAAGCAATCACTATGAAGAATGCACCTATGAGGGATACGGTCCGTCAGGAGTAGCTGTTATTGTAGAGGCGCTGACAGATAACCGCAACCGTACTGCTGGTGAGGTTCGTCACGCTTTTGATAAAAACAGCGGCAACTTGGGGACAACGGGCTGTGTGTCCTTTATGTTTGCAAAAAAAGGCATGATTGTCATTGAAAAAGAAGGCGTCGACGAAGAAAAATTGATGAATGACGCTTTGGAAGCAGGTGCTTCTGACTTTGGTGCCGATGAGGATGTCTTTGAAATTACCACAGAGCCTGAAGATTTCAGCAGTGTTCGTGATGACTTAGACGCTAAGGGTTATGTGTTTGTTTCGGCAGAAATTGAGATGATACCGGATACCTATACCAAAATTGAAGATGAAGAAACCATTAAGAAAATGCAGAGAATGCTGGATATGCTGGAGGATAATGACGATGTTCAAAATGTTTGGCATAACTGGGAAATGCCGGACGAAAATTAAGTTTTGAAGGATAAAACAAGGTTTTCTTCCCGCAGCGTGAAAGTAAGAGGAGAGAACCCTATCGGAATGGCCGCCGATAGGGTTTCTTTTCAAAAACTTCTTGCATTTGCATTTTAAATAAAAAGATTTAAATTAGAACCGGAGGCAAAGATGAAAAATTTGATCAGTCCGCTCGACCTCACGAAGCCGGAAACCGACAGACTGCTTGCTTTGGCACAAGATATTTCTCAAAACATGGAGAATTATACAGAGAAATGCAAAGGAAAAATTCTGGCAACGCTTTTTTATGAACCCAGCACTCGCACAAGGCTTAGCTTTGAATCAGCAATGATGCGTTTGGGCGGACAAGTTCTAGGTTTTTCATCGGCACAGAGCAGTTCTGCCGCGAAAGGAGAGAGTGTGGCTGACACCGCACGCATGATTTCCTGTTATGCCGACATTGTAGCGATGCGGCATTTTAAAGAAGGTGCTCCGGCGGTGGCCGCAAATTTTGCCTCTGTACCGGTTATCAATGCCGGCGACGGCGGACACCAGCACCCTACCCAAACGCTGACCGATCTTTTAACCATTTATAAACACAGGGGTTCCATTGATGGGATTACCATTGGTCTTTGCGGTGATTTACGGTTTGGACGTACCGTACATTCTCTGATTCAGTCTTTGGTGAGGTATCAGAATATCAAATTTATTTTTATCTCTCCTAAAGAATTAACTCTGCCGGATTATATCATAGAGGAAGTAGTGAAACCCTCGGGGTTTTTCTACCAAGAGGTCACGACTTTAGAAGATGTAATTGCTAACTTAGATGTTCTTTACATGACAAGAGTGCAGAAAGAACGCTTTTTTAACGAGGAAGATTATGTTCGCTTAAAAGATTCTTATATTTTGGATAAATATAAAATGACCAAAGCAAAAGATTCATTAATGGTGATGCATCCTTTGCCGAGAGTCAATGAAATTGCGGTGGAGGTTGATGCAGACCCGCGGGCACATTATTTCCAGCAGGCGCAAAACGGTGTTTATGTTAGAATGGCGCTCATTTTAACACTGCTCGGTATCGAAAAAGGAATCTTGGAGGATGAGTTATGTTAAATATAGACAGCATCCGCAATGGCATTGTCATAGACCATATTACGGCCGGAAAAGGAATGCGAATTTACGAGCTGCTTGAGCTTGACCAGTTGGAATCAAGTATTGCCATCCTGAAAAATGTAAAAAGCAGTAAATATGGTAAAAAAGACATTATTAAAATTGATGGTATTACCGATATTGATTTGGAAGTATTGGGCTTTATTGACAACCGTGCTACGGTCTGTATTATTCAAAACGGAGTTCTTGTGGAGAAGAAGAAATTAGATTTGCCGAAAAAACTAGTGAATATCGTGTCTTGTAAAAATCCGAGATGTATCACCAGTGCGGAACCGTCAGTAGATCAGATTTTTTATCTTTGCAGTGCAGAGGATCACCGCTACCGCTGTCAATATTGTGAAGAAGAACTGGTTGGAGTGTAATTATGAGAAAAGAAAAAAGAAGATACCGGCTGAAACACAAGGAGTCCGTTTGGCCTAAACTTTTGTTGAGCGTTGTTACTCTTCTGCAAATTGTTTTGTCCATTCTTTTACACATCATGAACCGAAGGGAAACTCTCAGACTGATTCAGGAAGAAGATGAAATGAAGGTTTTGGTCAAAGCTAAAAAAGAAAACAGACAATTATAAAGATAATCCAAAATCTTGAGAAAGTAAATTTTTAAAGACAAAAACAAAGAGAATGTTTGGCACGGCAGGACAAGCCAATAAAAAAATTGAAATAAAGAGTATTTCTTGATTTTTACTGTTGACAGAGGCGAATTAAGTCTGTATAATTAACTTTAATCAAATAAAGGTAAATGTGATGAAGGGAAATAGTAATCTGCGTATAAGGCTTTAGAGAGCTGTCGGGTGGTGAAAGACAGTGCATGAGCGCAGGATGAAGTCTCTCCCTGGAGCAGCTGTCTGAAGGACTTAGGTCTGTGTAGGCACAGTCGTTTGGTACTATGTTACAGTACCCGATATTGTTTTTTATACCCCGGGTGTATAAAAAATTGATATTGCTAAGTGGTTATGATGTAAAGTCATAGCAAAAAGAGTGGTACCGCAGAGTTTTCGCCTCTGTCTCTTAATAATTAAGAGACAGAGGTGTTTTGTTTTACCCTATAGAATTGCTTTTAATCCATATACGATGTGATTTGATAAAAATGAAAATAGTAGAAGGAGGCGCATCATGAGAATATCAGGTGCAGAGATTATCTGTAGAATTCTGATGGAGCAAGGTGTAGACACAATTTTTGGATATCCGGGTGGAGCTGTTCTGCCTATTTATGACGCCTTATATGACCATCGTGACAAAATCAAACATTATATCACAGCGCATGAGCAAGGGGCGGCCCATGCAGCAGACGGATACGCCAGAGCCACCGGTAAAACGGGAGTAGTGCTGGCAACCAGCGGACCTGGCATGACCAACCTTGTAACCGGAATTGCAACAGCTTACATGGACAGTATTCCTATGGTGGCCATTACGGGCAACGTAGCAAGTTCTTTAATCGGTAAAGATAGTTTTCAAGAAGTCTATACCATGGGAATTACTATGCCGATTACCAAGCACAATTTCTTTGTGCAGGATGTCAATGATTTAGAAGAAACATTGCGGGAGGCTTTTCGCATTGCCGGCAGCGGCAGGAAAGGTCCGGTGCTAATTGATATCACCAAGGATGCCACGATTCATGAAGCGGAATTTCACAGCGGCAAAAAATTTGAAGAAAAGAAAAAAACATTTGAAAATAAAGCTGCGCTTAAAAAAGTGGTGGAATATATCGATAACAGCCGTCAGCCGGTGATTTGTTTTGGCGGAGGGGTGGTAAGCAGCGAGGCCCATAAAGAAATGTTTGAGTTGGTGCATAAGGTGGATATTCCCGCTGTACATTCCATCATGGCCACGGGCGTGTTGAGCTGGGACGATCCTCTTAACATCGGTATGGTTGGTATGCATGGCAGATTCTCAGGCAATAAAGCATTGGATCAGGCAGATTTAATTTTAGCGGTTGGATTCCGTTTTTCGGACCGTGTGGCGCTGAACCCCGGTAAATTCGGCCGCAACGCGAAAATCATCCAAATTGATATTGACCCCAGTGAAATCAATAAAAATGTAAAGGTAGACCATTTTGTGATTGGGGATATCAAGCAGATTTTGCAAAAGCTGATTCCCATGCTGGATGAAACTAAACATCCCAACTGGACTCATCAAATTGACGAATGGAAACAAGTGGATTATAAGCCCGAGGACAGTGAAACAAAGTTAAAACCGCATCAGATTATCAATGCGATTAACGAAATAGCGGGAGAAGATGCCATTATCGCCACCGATGTCGGTCAGCACCAAATGTGGGCGGTGCAATATTGCCGTAGGACGAAACCCAGGGGCTTTTTGACAAGCGGCGGTTTGGGAACTATGGGCTTTGGCTATGGTGCCGCCATTGGTGCCAAAGTGGCGCAGCCTCATAGAAAAGTGGTGCATATCACCGGTGACGGCTCTTTCCATATGAATATGAATGAAGTGGCAACCGCCGTCAGTTATCATATTCCGGTGGTTACGGTGGTTATCAACAATGATGTGCTAGGTATGGTTCGCCAGTGGCAAAGCAGCTTTTATGATGAGCGGTATTCCAATACAACACTTTCCCGTAAGACAGACTATGTCAAAACAGCAGAAGGTTTTGGTGCAAAAGGGTATCGTACCGAAACGGTAGAAGAGCTGAAAAAAGCGTTGAAAGAGGCTCTTGAGGAAAATGGACCGGTTTGGATTGAATGTCCGATTGAAAAAGATGACCAGGTTCTGCCGATGATTCCCAATGGGGGGACCGTCGAAAATATCATTATTGGCTAACAGGTGAAAGGAGGAATAACCATGAATCAAAATCGGCAGGTTGTATCCATGCTTGTGGATAACCATGCAGGCGTGTTGGCAAGGGTTTCCAGTTTGTTTGCCCGTAAGGGTTTTAATATTGATTCGCTAACGGTTTCAGCAACGAATGATGAAAAGGTTTCCCGCATTACGATTACGACAACGGGAGATAAAGGGACAGTTCATCAAATTCTGAGTCAAACCGGTAAGCTCATCGAAGTGCAGTGTGTTGAGGCAATGGACGGTGAAGAAAGTATTCAGCGGGAATTGCTTTTGGTCAAGATTGCCGCAGATGAAAAAATGCGTAATGTCATTACCAGTGTGGCAGATATCTATAAAGCCAGTATCGTCGATTTGTCCATTGACAGTATGGTGGTTGAATTGACAGGTAAACCCTCTAAAATTGACGCCTTCTTAAAAGTTGTCAATGAATATAAAGTTTTGGAGATGTGCCGCACGGGTGTGACCACTTTGGCAAGAGGCAGTAAAATTCTCAAAAAAGAGAAAGAATAAGATTGTTTAATTTGACTAAATTGGGGGAGTTCCCCGGTTTACATAGATGTTTATCCAATGTATTTTTGTGAAAGATGAAAGGGGTACTAACAATGATTAAAAAGTATTACGACAAAGATTGCAATTTGGGAATGCTTGACAATAAAACCGTGTCCATTATCGGCTTTGGCAGCCAAGGCCATGCCCATGCTCAAAACCTCCATGAGAGTGGTGTGAATGTGATTGTAGGTCTTCGCAGTGATTCTTCCAGCTGTGAAAAAGCAAAGGCTGCCGGTCTTACTGTGATGGACCCTGCCGATGCCGCCAAACAAGGCGACCTCATTATGATGTTGGTTCCGGATGAGCTTGCTCCGTCTATTTATGAAGAATCCATTAAGCCAAACCTTTCAGAAGGCAATGTGCTCATGTTTGCACATGGATTTAACATTCATTACAACCAAATCGTTGCTCCTAAAGGTGTTGACGTTATTATGGTTGCTCCTAAAGGCCCGGGTCACACGGTTCGCAGTCAGTATGTAGCCGGTGCCGGTGTACCTAGCCTCATCGCCATTCATCAGGATGAGAGCGGCAGAGCCAGAGATTATGCCCTTGCTTATGCGAGCGGAATCGGTGCAGGACGCGCAGGTATTTTGGAAACTTCTTTCAAAGAAGAAACAGAAACAGACCTCTTTGGCGAGCAGGCTGTTCTTTGCGGCGGTGTAACTGAATTGATGAAGGCCGGTTTTGAAACCTTGGTAGAAGCAGGTTATGAACCCGAAATGGCTTACTTTGAATGTATCCATGAAATGAAATTAATCGTAGACCTTATCAACGAGGGCGGTTTTGATTACATGAGATATTCCATTTCCAACACAGCAGAATATGGTGATTACCGCACCGGCGAAAGAATCATCAGCGACCAGAGCCGTGCCGCGATGAAACAAACCATTAAAGAAATTCAAGACGGTACTTTTGCGAGCGAATTCATTCAAGAATTTGGTGCCGGCAAAAAAGCACACTTCTTGGCAAAGCGCCGTGTAGAATCCGAGCATCAGTTGGAGAAAGTCGGACATGAACTGCGCAGCATGATGAGCTGGCTTAAAGACAAGAAATAAGAGAAACAAACAGAGAATCAGAAAAATAGAATTAGATTGAAAGCGGGGCTTTCGGTCACGAAGGTGATAGTGCTGCTTGGGCGGCACTATCATTTTCAAAAATAGAGAGAATCGACAAATACAAAAAGAATCAAATTAAAGGAGATGAAAACAGAATGAAATGGAACAGTAAAAATGTGACAGAGGGTGTGGAAAGAGCACCAAATCGTTCACTTTTTCATGCCATGGGCTATACCAATGAAGAATTGGACCGACCCTTAATCGGTGTCGTCAGTGCTTATAGCGAAATTGTACCGGGTCACATTCATTTGGATAAAATTTCTGAGGCAGTAAAAGCAGGCATTCGCATAGCAGGCGGCACGCCGATTTTAGTACCGTCTATCGGCGTTTGCGATGGAATCGCCATGGGGCATATCGGCATGAAATATTCTTTGCCAAGCCGTGAGCTCATCGCGGACAGCGTAGAAACCATGACACGCAGCCATGGCTTTGACGGTTTAGTTTTAATTCCGAACTGCGATAAAATTGTGCCGGGTATGATTATGGGTGCCGCCAGAATGAATGTGCCGGCGATTGTCATCAGCGGCGGACCGATGATGGCGGGGAACGTTACCGGCAGAGAAGTCAGTCTTTCTCAGATTTTTGAGGCCGTAGGCTCTTATAAAGCAAATTTGATTGATAAAGATCAATTGAATGAATTTGAAATGAACTGTTGTCCCGGCTGCGGTTCTTGTGCGGGGATGTATACCGCCAACAGCATGAACTGCCTTTCAGAGGCGCTGGGAATTGCGTTGCCCGGCAACGGTACGATTCCGGCAGTGAAAGCACAAAGAATTATGCTGGCAAAACAAGCAGGCATGAAGATTATGACATTGGTCGAAAAAAATATTCGTATCCGCGATATTTTGACAGATAAGGCGATTAAAAACGCTATGGCCTGTGATATGGCCTTGGGGTGCAGCAGCAACAGTGTTCTGCACCTGCTGGCAATTGCACAAGAAGCAGGGGTCGCACTTACACTGAAAGATATTAATGATATGAATCCGCATATTCCGAATCTCTGTCATTTGGCTCCCGCAGGACCGGCTCATATTGAAGACTTAGACGCCGCCGGCGGTATTCCTGCTGTTATGGCAGAGCTTGCCAGTGTGAATAAACTGGATACCTCTTTGATGACGGTAACGGGCAGAACCGTAGCAGAGAATATCCAAAATGTTAAAAACAGAAATCCCGAAGTATTACGTCCTATTGCAAACCCATATTCCGAAAGCGGCGGTATTGCGGTACTGTGGGGCAACATTGCCAAAAATGGTGCTGTGGTCAAGAAGAGTGCGGTGGCTCCCGAAATGTTGGTTCATACCGGTCCTGCCAGAGTTTACAATGATGAATCCGAGGCAATCGAAGCCATTTACGGCGGACAAATCAATAAAGGCGACGTCGTGGTGATTCGCTATGAGGGACCCAAAGGCGGACCCGGTATGCGTGAAATGCTGAATCCAACCTCTGCTCTTGCGGGTATGAAACTGGATAAAGATGTAGCACTTATCACAGACGGACGTTTTTCCGGAGCTTCTCGTGGTGCTTCTATCGGTCATGTAAGTCCGGAAGCGGCTGTGGGCGGTGAAATCGGTTTGTTGCAAGAGGGAGATATCATTGAAATCGATATCCCCAATAACCGACTGAACGCACAGGTATCAGAAGAAGAGTTTTCCAAGCGCCGTGCGGTTCAGCCCGAATTTGTACCGAAAGTGAATGAAGGCTGGCTGAAACGTTACGCCAAACTGGTCACCAGTGCCGACAAAGGGGCAGTGTTGAACTAAGTGTCACAGGCCAATAGGATTTCGAATCACGAAACAAGTAAGAAGGATACCTCGTGGGAGGTATCCTTCTATATTTGCGGAAATTTATGTAAAAAAAGCAGATAAAGATTAAAAGGAAATAATCTCCAAATGTTCCAATAAGACTTTTGTACCGATTAAAATCAGAACGATTCCGCCGAGAAATTCTGCTTTAGATTTAAACTTACTGCCAAAGATGTTTCCTATTTTGACTCCTATCACAGACAGGAGCAGTGTAGTGATACCGATAAAGCTGACAGCGGGTACAATGGAAGTGCTTAAAAAAGCGAGTGTTACGCCTACGGCAAGTGCATCGATACTGGTGGCAAACGCAAGAGGAATCATACTCTTGGGACTGATATTTTCACAACAGCCGCCCTCGTCCTCGGGTTTGAGAGCACCGATAATCATGTTGATGCCGATTACAGCAAGCAAACCAAAAGCAATCCAGTGGTCAATACTCTTAATTTGTGTTTCAAACTGAATCCCAACCAGATAACCAATAAGAGGCATAATCGCTTGAAAAATGCCAAAGTACAACCCAACTGTCAAACTTTTTTTCAGAGTAACTTTTTTCATGGTTAAGCCCTTGCAAACGGCAACGGCAAAAGCGTCCATTGAGAGGCCGACCGCCACAAAAAATAATTCTATAAATCCCACAATCATTTCCCCTTTATAAAAAAGTAGCGTATTGGTAAGCATACTATTTTTCGGGAGAACTGTCAACTGAAGATTGTCGCTCGTATTTAATTTTTCTCAGTTTGGCGAGGGGAAAATAACTCTTTGCATCCGATAAACAGCAGCATAATCCCAAATCCTTTTTTCAGCCAGCCAAGTTCCATTTGAGAGGCTAAAAAAGAAGCTAAAATACAGGCAGGTATTCCGCCTAGAATACAAAAAAGAAGTGCCTTTTTTTCGACCAATTGATTTTTTATATGAGAGAATAAAGCGGGGGAAGCGGAAAATAAAAAATACAGGAGATTAATCCCGCCGGCTTGCAATTGGTTCATGCCGCCGACAAGTGTCAGCCATAAGATGAGTAATGTGCCGCCGCCAATGCCAAATCCGGACAAAATACCGGTTGCTGTTCCGATAAGAATATCAATCCACCACATAATATGATTGCACTAAAAGCCAAACAGTGCTTTTGCACCTCCGTAAATAATCAAAAGAGCAAATCCCTTTCGCAAAGCATGAATGGGAACTTTTTTAAAGATATGTCCCGAAATGATTCCGCCGATTGTCCCACCGATTAAAAATGGAAGGGCGACACCGAAATCCAAGGAGCCTTTTGCAAAGTAAACCACAGCGGAAACAACGGAAAGCGGCAGGATAATCCCGATAGAAGTAGCAAACGCTTTGCGTTCTTCTATTTTAAGCCAATGTGTGAGTAATGGTACAAGGAAGAGACCGCCGCCGGAACCAAACAAACCGTTTGCCAAACCGGCGAGGGTTCCGGTAACCAATAGTTTTGTTTTGTTTTTCATAATGCTCTCCTCACAAATCTTATGTTTATATTCTGCAAAAATCAGCATAATATACTTTAATAAACATAGTTTACCTGGGAGAGAAAATCGCCTGACAGCAGTTTTCATTGAAAACACTTGAATTGTTTTGGGAATTCATGTATGATAAATAGAAAGAATTGCAAAAATGTAAGAATCATATTTTGGAGGTGCCACCGATATGCCACAGGATTTTAATACAATTACCTTTTCGATAGATGAAATGAAAGAATCAGACATGAAAAACATCCTATTGACGGTTTATGATGCTTTGACAGAAAAAGGCTATAACCCGATTAGTCAAATTGTGGGTTACATTTTGTCGGAGGATCCCACCTATATTACCACTCATAAAAATGCCAGAAGTTTGATTCGCAGAGTGGACAGAGATGAATTGTTAAAGGCAATGGTACGGTCGTATTTAGGAGAATAATTTTTAGGAAAGTATGGTGATTTTTTGAGTACAAATAAGACGAAATTTCAAACCTATAAAGGAAAACCGCTTGTTCGCAGCGGCGATACGATATATTATGGTGATATGCGAGATTTGTACGTTGTTAAGTTGGATATTAAAACCAAAAAGAAATATCATGATTTAGAAATTGCGGGTAAAGTAGCCATTCAGCTTTTGAGCACTGATCCTTTAAAAACAGGGAAAGCAATTTTAAAAACAAGCGAAAAAGATGGGTTGTACTATGCAATGGACATAGCTGAGGTATGGCTTGAAAGAGCCTTAGAAGAAGGATAAAAACGGCAGGAAATTAAATTCCTGCCGTTTTGTGTTTTCAACTTTCGCTCTTGTTATTCGGGTTTCTTTTTGTGCTTTCGATAAGAATCTAAAGTACGCAGTTGAGGAGGCGGGTCTTCTTGCAGATAAAGCTCTTCGGTGCGCTGCTGTGATTTTTGCAAAAGCTCAATGGCTCTCGAAACATCATTGAATAACTGGTAATACATTTTTTTATAAAGCGACATAAGATTCTCCTTACCGAAAGGGATAAAGTAAACTGCTTTTAGATGGAGGCAGAATCAAAAGTAAGAAAGTATATCTTATAAGCGAGGGGCCAGTGGGTTTTCGGGAGTGGGCTTTGTTTTTAAAGGAATGGGATGAGGATCATGAGAGGGTGCTCTTTTCGGAATAGCCATAGAAGCCATTTCCTGATAGGAACGGTATTCATCGTTGTTCTGTGCAGGGGTGGGCATCATACCTGTTGATTCATTGACGGAAGCAACATTGGAGGTATTGGGGAAATTTCGAATTTCATCATGTTCATGGTAGTCAATTTTTTTTGACATGCTAATCAACTCCTTGACATTATCTTTGACAAGGCTTAAATTGAATATGCATCTTTACAAATTGAAAAAACAGGAAATCAAAATGAAAGAAATAATCAATCATATAGAAATTAAATTTTATCAGCCCGCGGATAATTTTGAAATAGCAAAGTTATTTTATGAAACGGTGCATTGTAGGACTACAATAGATATTGGACAGTAGGAAATAAAAAAGTTGAGAAAAGAGC
>OBXM01001448.1_pt1 | contig 14382 bp, 13 predicted proteins | sample 1538141 | NCBI WGS metagenome assembly OBXM01 (sample SAMEA2580153, study PRJEB22360) | human gut metagenome | biome: human gut; feature: human-associated habitat; material: faeces | place: Denmark | collected 2008/2010 | reverse complement strand
GGCTTTTTCTGCCCATGGGCTATGCTGTAGACACAGGTGCTGATATCAGGTAGAATAGAGTAGATTTCCAACCGACGCCAGCCGACATTTTTCCGACAATCGGGCGGTACGCTTTTGTTAACTTTTTCTAACTATTTGTAACTATTCAGTCGGCTGAATAGTTACAACTGTATTTACGGATGAAAAACAGGAATTGGGGGATGAAGCATGAAAGATAATTACAAAAAAGCAATGGAAGTCTGGGAAGTCCCGGAAGAGTTTTATGAGGCAGCGGTTCCCATGTACCGCGGTTATGAAGCGGAGCTTGCCGTCATGTTCGGAAGAAATCCCGTATCCGGACAGGAAATCTGCCGACTGCTGAAGGAATGGGGGAAAGCGGAGCCGGAGAGGCTGCTTTTCGAGAGTTATCAGAGAAATGTACTGGAAAAATGCGAGGGGAACGAAAGCGGCAGCACATTTTACAAAATGACGGATTTTTATACCCGGTATCCGTATTTTGCCCAGTATGAACCGGAAGCTTACGGGAAATTCTCCCAGGAGACAGTGGACCGGTTAAATGCCTGGGATCTGAAGGTATACATGGATTGCACCTCACAGGCGGCCCTTGACATAGCGGCAGGAAAGGATGTGCCCATGCACCAGACACAGTACCTGACTCTGCAGGAGTCCTATGACATGATGGATACCCTGGGGGAGGAAATTTTGATCCTTCCGTGTAACTGCAAAGCCATGGGCAGATGTACGGAAAAGCCTGTGAATGTGTGTATCAATAAGCTGGAAAAGGGACCGAACACTCCCTATGACAGAAAACTGGGCAAAATTCTGACCCTGGAGGAGACCAAGGAACTCATCCGCCAGATTAACAAAAAAGGACTGATGCAGTCAGGGGAAAATAACGTGCTGTGCAACTGTGACGGCGTGTACTGTTATCCCACGAAAATGGCCAGGATACTGGGAACAAGGCTTCACTATCCCACATCCCACTATGAGACCCTGTGGGATGAAAGCATTTGTATTCAATGTGGGAAATGTACGAAGATCTGTAATTTCGGAGCGTTTTATAAAGACAAAGAAGGGAAAGTGAAGTTTGACCCTGAAAAATGCTGGGGCTGCACCATCTGTTCCGCAAACTGTCCCAAAGGCGCAATTACATTGAAGAAGAGAAGCGGGAAGTAATCTTACGGAAAATAGGTAAAGGTGAAAACATGGATAGAAGATATTCTCATGACATAGAAGTTCAGCTTTTAGGACGGCCGGGTGTACTGCTTTTGGGGGAAAAGGTCTCTTTTCCTTATCAAAAGGTGGAGGGCCTGTTTTATTATTTATGTGTGAATAACCAGATATCCAGAAGCCAGGCGATCAGTGTTTTGTGGGCAGGGAGCAGTGAGGCAACAGCCAGGAAAAACCTGCGGGATGCTGTCTATAATATAAGAAAAGTGCTGGGGCAGGACATTCTGACTATGGAAGGCAACACCTTGATTGTCCTGAACCGCCAGATGGATATTGATATCGACATTGAACATGTCACAAGGGAAAACCTGCTGGAAAGCTGGAAGGGAGAATTCCTCCAGTTTTTCTTTGTGAAGAACTGCTATGAGTTTGAGGCGTGGGCGGAGGGAGAGCGTTTTGAGCGGAAACGGACTTATCTAAAAGCGCTGCAGCTTAAGATCATGGGGCAGAAGACGGGACAGGGCCTTGATTTTCTGGAGGAGAGCGGCAGGATCCTCATACAGTCTGAAGTCCTGGATGAAGAACTGTACCGCAGCATCATGAAAAAACTGGCGGAGGCGGGAAGATATGTCCAGGCAATGGAGATTTTCCAGTCTTTGAAAGTATTTCTGGAAAGGGAAGTGGAGGAACTGCCGGAGGAGGAGACACAGGAGCTTTATGAGAAAATATCTGATATGAAAAACAGGCTGAAACGCCTGCCGGAAGAGAGAGGAGAGTATTTTTTCGGAAGAGCGGATATTCTCTATGATATTTACTCCAGAATCAACACAAAAGACGGGGATTCGGAGAGGCGCTGCCGTTCTTTTTTGATCACAGGGGAACCAGGCGTGGGGAAGAGCATGCTCCTGGAACAAATCCAGCGGATGGTGGAGGACTCAGACTATCTGGTGTTTACCTGGGTCTGCTGTGAGACGGAGAAGGACCTGTATCTGATGCCCTGGCATGGGATCATGGCGAAGGTGGATGAATACTGTAAGCGAAACGGGCTGGATGTAGAGTCCCCGACCGATATCCTGCTTCGGCAGAATGCCTCAGACGTGCAGTTTTTTATGACGCGATTTGAGATCCTGACAGAGTCCGTGTTCCGGTACCTGACAAAATATTTCCGGGACAGAAAAATCCTCTTATTTATTGATGATATCCAGTGGATGGATTCCATGAGCATGCGGCTTATGAGTAATCTCCTGTTCCGGATGGGGCAGGGGCAGATACTTGTGGTGGCTGCCAGCCGGGAGGATGACGGTGATGATATCAAGAGTTTTAAGATTCCGCTTATCGGAAGGGGAATCTTAAAGGAGATCGAGTTAAAGCCATTTACCCTGGAGGAGTCCAGGCAGATCATAGAGGAGACAGATGCGGGTCTTTTAAACAATCCGCAGCTTGTGGAGCAGATATACAGGAAGACTCAGGGGAATCCTTTGTTTTTTATGGAGTCCCTGCGGCTGTTTGCACGGCAGGAGGACGGCGCTGCATTTACAGACAGGATGACAAATGTGATCCAGAGCCGTCTGTTGAGCCTTTCAAGGCGGGAGCGGGTCATGCTGGATATTATCTCTATCTTTTCCATGCCCGTGACAAAAGAGGAGATCAATCAGATTCTGGGGATGGAGGAGCAGCAGCTTTTGCAGATACTGGAACCGCTGCTGGATAAAAAGCTTCTCTATGAAAAATTGGCGGGCGGAGAGGTGCATTAGGGCTTCCGCCTTCGGATCATCCGGGAGTATGTATACAGCAGCCTGTCAAAAGAGAAGAAGGACATATACCACAATTACATAGCCAGATATTACGAACAGGAGTATGGGAAGGACAAAAATCTGGGAACCTGTTCCCTGGTCATCCATCACTATGAGTGCTGTCATGACCGGTATAAAATGTACTGGTATAAGGTGGAATATCTGGAGGCGTTCTACCGGATCTCCTACGATTTCTATCCCATGCTGGCCAGAAAAGCCGTGTTCAGCGGCAATATCGACGGTTTTTCGGCTAAGGAAGATGAACTTGTGGAGCTGGCAGAGGAGATTCGGGCACTGCAGGAGACGGATTCCGGGATGACACCCATACGCATGCGGGTGGAATACCTGCTGGGGCGTTATGAGATGTTCGTCAGGGACTCTCAGAGAGGACGAAGCTGCATTGAGAAAAGCCTTGAACTGGCAAAGGAGATCCCGGACAGGGACTACATTTTCTATAATTACCTGCAGCTCATTCTGTATGGGGACCTGACAGGGCAGAACGCGTATATGCGTCAGGTGATCGAGACCTGTATGGAGTTTATGAAAGACTGCACCCGCCACCATTTGGAGGAGGAGTGTATGCTCATACGGTATCTGGGCATCTGTATGATGAAAGATGGTGAGTATGAGAAGGCGGAGAAGCTTTTTATGGAGGCTGTAAAACGTCTGGACCATACGGATGGCAGTACGGAACGCTACAGAAGGGAGCTGTCGGCCTGCCACCACGATATGGGCATCTGCTATATCCGTCAGAAAAAGTGGGAAAAGGCCTGTGTGTGCCTGAAACGAGCCGTGGAAATCGGGGAAAAATACATGATTTCCGGTGAGGCGGGGGTATTCTACTCGGATATGAGCCTTGCGCTGTGCCACATGGGAGACTTGAGCGGGGCAGAGCGATTTGCCGAAAAAGCCCGTACCTGTTTTGTCCGGGCAGGATCCCTGTGGGGAGAGGCGAAAACGGAGCTTTGCTGTGCGCTGATCAAGGAGGCCCAGGGGGAACCGGAGGAGGGAAAACGCCGCCGGGAACTTGCGGACAGGATAGCAAGAAAACTGGACAGCAGATTTTTGTGGGAAGAACTGAAGAGCATGGAAAATTAAGAAAGGCACGGGGAGAAGATCCTCGTGTCTTTTGTTAGATAAACTTAAGATTATGAAAAAAATATTGGACAGCAGACGGTTTTCCGACGAATTGCTGGTACAAATAGTTTATCAGTCAGATGACAAAAAACGGAAAGGAGTAACAGCAGAAATGAAGAAAGAAGTATTCACCCCAAAAGGAATGAAGGTGTTCGGGGGACCTGTGGCTGAGGCAGCCATTGCAGGAGGATTTGCATTTGTTTCGGGACAGATCGCCCTGAATCCTGAGACCGGTGAGATCATTCACGGAACCATCCGGGAGGAGACGAGAGCAGCCCTCAGTAACCTGAAACTGTTGGTGGAGGAGATGGGAGCTACGCTGGAGGATGTGGTGAAATGTGATGTGTTTTTATCTACAATGAAAGACTTTGATGCCATGAATGAAATATATACAGAATTTTTCGGCACCGAATGCCCCCCTGCCAGATGCGGCGTTGCCCTTGAACTGTGGGGCGGTATGAAGATTGAAGTGGGAGCCATTGTAAAATTGTAAACGGAGGATGGCATATGTTAATAAACCAGATAAAACAAACAGACCTGGAAACGATTCATGAAAAGACCCTGTATCTGCTGGAACATATGGGTGTGGATTTTGAACATCCCGAGCTTTTGGAGCTGTACAGAAAACAGGGCATCCGCACAGAGGGAAACCGTGTGTATTTCGACAGAAAGACAGTGGAGCGGGCACTGTCCACAGTACCGCCCAGTTTTGTGCTGAAAACACCTTTTGAGGAACTGAAGATCGGGGAAGGCGGACAGGCTATCAGTTCCGCGTCAGGGGCCAGGAAGATTCTTAGGGACAATCAGGTATACGACCCGACTCCTGAGGATTATGTGAATATCCGCAAACTGGATGCGTCAAGCAGCATGATCAATCTGTCAAGCTCACCGCTTACCTATATCCCTGCATTTCCAAAGGAGAGGGCAGAGGTGATCAAGGGAGCACTTACGCTTAAATATTCCACGCATCCTGTCATCATGTCCTGTTTCGGAAAGACAGACGCGGAGGAGACCATACAGCTCGCCCGAGATTTTTACGACACGGACGAGGGGTACTATACCATCGGTGTGGGAAATGTGATCTCACCCATGCGCTATGCAAAGGATGACATAGAAGGACAGCTTGCCTATACAAAGAGAAATCTCCCTGTGGTGATCGCCTGCTGCGCGATTCCCGGCATGACAAGTCCTGTGACTCTGGGCGGCACCATTGTCCAGAATAATGCAGAGGTACTTGCAGGTGTCATCATGACCCAGCTTGTCAACCCCGGCGCCCCGGTTGTCTACGGAAATACCACCTATGTCTCCAACATGAGAAAGGCCATGCCGGTTTCCTGGGGTTGTGAGGAGGCGCTGTTTATCCAGTACGCAGAGGCAATGGCGTATTATTATCACGTGCCCTGCCGTACCGGCGGTTCCCTGTCCATGGGAAAAGAACTGGATTACCAGAACGGCGCGGAGACAGCCATGTCCCTTATGACCAGCCTGGATGTAAAGGCAGATTTTATTTTCCACTCCTTCGGCGAGATGGACGGTCTGAATGTGTTCAGCTTCGAGAAATATGTGCTGGATGAGCAGATCATGGAAGCCAGAAAGTCCGTGGAGCGTATCGACATTTTCTCAGAGGAAGATATGGACCTGGAAACCATTCAGGAAGTAGGACCGGGAGGAAATTACCTGGCAGAGGAGGAAACCATTCTGCGCTACCGCACGGAAATTTACTATCCGGAGCTTTACAGCATGGAAAACTATGCGGAGTGGGAGCGCAGCGGAAGAGTGTCCGTGGAGCAGAAAGCAAAGGAACGGGTGGAAAAACGCCTGAAAGAATACACGGCGCCGGAGTATACAGAAAAACAGAAGGCTGTGCTTAAAAAAGCTCTTGAGGGATTTGACCTGTAACAGAATGAGAGCATACAGCCTGTCGCTGTGTGCTGAAAAGGAAAAGCAAAAGAAGAGGGAGGTTGTTCTATGACCATTATTGATAATGTAGTAGTTGTTGTATGCTTCATCGGCATTCTGCTGGTAGGGTATTATTTTTCCAAAACATCCCAGGATATGGACAGTTTCTATAAAGCGAACCGGGCCCTGCCCTGGTCACTGGTAGTCGGCACGCTGATGGCATCCTGGTACGGCGGCGCAGGTGTTGTGGGTACGGTTGGATATTCCACTACAATGGGCTTTGCGGGATTCTTTATCTGGTCCATCGGTGCCCATGCGGTGCGTTTTCCGCTGGCTCTGTGGGTGGCGCCCAGAATCTCCGTAAAGGCAAAGGGGACCATTCCGGACCTTCTGCGGGTTAATTACGGTAAATTTGCTGCTGTTTTAGGTGCTGTTGTTATTGTTATCAGTTGTCTTTCTATAGGCGAGATCGCAGCAGTCGGGTATGTAGGAGAGGGTGCATGGCACGCAAATAAGATTCTGGTTGCAGCTATCGTGGTAGCCCTTTCCATTGGGGTTACCTGTCTGGGTGGTCTGATGGGGGTAGCTGTAACGGATATGATTTTCTTCTTCCTGATGGTTACCTGTGTATCGGCTGCATTTCCAAAACTGTTTTTCAGTGTCGGAGGACTGGATGGCATCAAGGCAGCACTGAGCGGTCCGGCTCCCGAGATGCTCACTGCATTCGGCGGAATTCCTATTCCGCAGGCGGCAATCCTCATCATTCTCTGTATCAACCTGTATAAAGACCCAACATTTTATCAGAGGTTTGCAGCAGCCAACTCTCCGAAAACAGGTAAAAGAGCCATGCTTTTATGCTTCTCTATCTGGCTGTCTTTTGATGTTGTAACTATTATGACAGGAACCATTATCCGCGTGCGTGATACTGCACTGGCTGTTCAGCCGGAGGTTACCTATGTGGCAACTGTTGTGGAATACCTGCCTGTAGTGGCAAAAGGATTGTTCATTGTAGGTATTCTGGGAGCCATTATTTCAACTCTGGACAGTTACTATCTGATTGGCGGTGAAATCATCTCCAATGATATTATTTACATGCTCAGAGGAGACAGAAAGCTGAAAGATAAGGTCAGTATTACAATAACGAGAATAGCAGCAGTGATCTTTGGTATTATCGGTCTTTTCACTGCATTCAGATTTGACCGGGTGTATGATGCGTATCTGTTTTTAAGCAGTATCAGTATGACACTATTATTTGTGCCTATTATTGCAGCTCTTATGTATGACGGCAAAAAGACTACGGTGGCAGGTGTTGCCAGTATGGTCGTGGGCGGTGTCATCTGGATTTTGTTCCAGTATGTATGCCCTGTGTCTATATCAGGAGTAGCGATCGATCCCGTTCTCATCGGTCTGCCTCTTTCCTTTGTGGCTTTCCTGATCGGAAACCGTTTTGGAAAGGATCTGAACGCAGAACGCAGGCTGAAAGGGTTGTAAGGAGGAAAAAATATGAAAGATTCTAAAAAAGATATGAGTGAATTGACTGAGCAGGAAAAATCAGAACTGAAAGTGGAATGGCTGGGAGTAGACGGTGCCCTGGTATTGCTCTATATTGCGCTGGCATGTATCTACGGATACGGAATGCTGAACAGCATTGATTTTATCATTGGAATTATGGCCCCGGGAATTGCAATCCTCATCACAGTGGGGGTTTTCCTGAAATATTGTACAGAGGTATTTTCTTTTGCCACAGGCAAAAAGGGCGGCGATAAGTCAAAGAAAGAATAGAGAAAACACAAAACAAAGATGCTTCGTGCAGGGCTGCAGTGCAAAGAAGGCGCAGCCCTGTACAGGATAAAGAACGTAACAGAGGAACGGCGGCTCATGGCGGGCCGGAAGATAAGGATTTGCACGGAGGTATGGCTTTATGAAAATAGAATGTTTTCCTGTAAAAATGAAAGAGGAAGAGGCTCTCAGAATCGCAAAAGGAGGAAAGAACCCTATTGTACGGGCGCTGTTTGGCAGAAAGAAGATCAACCTCCGTGTTATGTATCTGGAGAGCCGTTATATCACTTATGAAATGACATACAAAGATAATATTATTGTAAAGGCGATCAAGAAGAAAAAAGAAGAGGACAGACAGAAGATCCGTGTTATGGTGGAAGCTACCACCTGCAGTGCATCTTATGTAGAAGATGACATTGAAACTGAAGTAAAAGAAATAGAAGAAAATGATATCCAGCCCACGTATTACGAAGACAAGAGACTCACCGACTGCGGCGCCATTATGGCAACCCGGATGGTGAGGCGTCATATGGGCAGGAATTTATCTATAAAGCCCGTTGAGGAGCGCAAGGTCTACCGCCCATTTTACATTGCTATCTATGGAGATATGGTGGAAGGGACAAAGGCAAGATATATGCCCATAGCGGCAGATGGAAATATAGTGTGCAGAAATTTTTAAAGGGGAAAGCAGATGAAAGCAGAAGAGATAAAAAAAGTAGTATTAGGCGAAAAACTGACCATAGAAGAGTTCATGGCAGTGGCACGTTTTCACGCGGAGGTGGAATTTTCGGAAGCGTACAGAGAGCGTGTGGAAAAATCCAGAAAGATCGTTGAGACATGTGTGAATGAGGCGCGGGTAGTGTACGGCACCACCACAGGCTTCGGTGCTCTGGTCACAAAGACCATAGGAAAAGAGGACGCGGAAAAATTACAGAGAAATATTATTCTGACACACTCTACCAGTGTCGGAGAACCTTTTAAGGAGGAGGAGGTAAGGGCTATTATCCTGATGGTCCTGCAGAGTCTCGGCATGGGAGTCAGCGGTGTACGGATAGAGCTTCTGGAGCATTACCGGGATTTCCTGAACAAGAATCTGATTCCCTACACGCCCAGGGAAGGCTCTGTGGGATATCTGTGTGCGGAGGGCCACATTGCGGCGGGATTACTGGGAGAGGGAAGGGCCTATTACAAAGGAGAACTCTCAGACAGTAAAACAGCGCTTGGCAAAGCGGGAATGGCGCCTTTTGCCCCCAGTTACAAGGAGGGCCTGGCACTTCTTAACGGGACTTCTTCCCCCACTGCCCTTGCTGCCATCGGTATATATGACCTGTTAAAAGCCGTGGAATCCGCTGACGTGGTGGCTGCCATGTCCTTTGAGATGCTGAACGGACTTCTGCGCGCCTATGACGAGAGAGTATTGAACTGCCGTCCCCAGAAGGAGCTTCTGGAGACTGCGGATATCATCAAGCGTATGCTGCGCGGTTCCCAGGTGACGAAAAAGGCAGAGGGGACTCATGTACAGGACCCCTTATCCCTCAGATGCATCCCGCAGCTTCACGGCGCGGTGAAGAAAACCCTCAGGGATGCCTGGGCAGCCATTGAGGTGGAGATCAACGGATGCGCGGACAATCCGATCGTATGCGGAGAGCCGGACGATCCCCAGGTGTTCTCCAATGGGAATCCGGATGCCTCCTATGTGGGGATTGAGATGGATTCCGCCTGTATTGCAGCCACAGCGGCAGCGAAAATGTCAGAGCGCAGAAATGTCCGTTTCCTGGACGAAAAACTGTCTGCGCACCCTTATTTCCTGATCAAAAAGCCGGGCCTGAATTCCGGCCTTATGATACCCCAGTATACGCAGGCAGGTCTGCTGAATGATATGAAGATCTTATCCGCCCCTGCATCTGTGGACAGTGTGACCACAAGCGCCAACCAGGAGGACTATGTATCCATGGGATACAATGCCTGCAAAAAGGCGCTTAGCATAGCGGAAAAATTTGAGTATATCCTGGCCATCGAACTGCTCTCCGCTTATCAGGCGCAGCAGTTTGTGGATGCTTCCCTGGCAAGGGGTGAGGGAACAGCAGCCGTACTGGAAGTGATGAAAAATCTGGTTCCTGTCATGGAGGAGGATATCTATATCTATCCTTACCTGGAAAAATTAAAAGACTGGATTCACGACGGCGGACTTTTAAACAGCGCCCGCGTTGTACTGGAAAAGTAAAATAAACGGAGGTTTTTAAATGCAGTTAACACAGCACCAGCAGGATATGCTGGATGGAAAATACGGAAAAGGGACAGCGTACGCCATGAAAATACAGGCGGCCATCGGTGAGTCCTTCGGAGCAGAGAGGATGGTTCCCATCACCAGGGCACATGTGGCCCTGTCAAATCAGGAGGCAGACCTGTGGTTTGCGGAGAAAATGCTGGCAGGAGGCGCAAAATGCCGCGTGACACCTACCGTCAATCCGGGTTTCTGTCTGGAATTTTTCAAAAACAGGGATATGGTAGCACCGGAGTATGCGGATCTGATGCAGAGAACGCACAATGCCTACAAAGCACTGGGCGCACAGCTTTCCTACAACTGTACCCCTTATATTGACACCAATGTACCGAATTACAGGGAAGTGATCGCCTTTTCTGAGTCCAGCGCCACACCTTATGCCAATGCCGTGTGGGGTGCCAGGACAAACCGGGAGGGCGCAAACAGCGCGCTCTGTGCAGCCATCACAGGCTATGTGCCGGAGTACGGCCTTTTGCTGGATGAGAACAGAAAGGGCGATATTCTGGTGGAGATCCGGGCAGATGTGAAGAATGATTTTGACTATCATATCATCGGCATGCTGGGCAAGAAGATCGGGGAGGGGATTCCCGTATTCACCGGCTTTCCGAAAGAGACTATCACCAAGGAAGCACTGAGAAATCTGGGTGCCCAGCTCAATACTTCAGGTGCCTACGGCATGTATCATATTGTGGGATTTACACCGGAAGCGCCTGATCTGGAAACTGCGTTTGGAGGCAGGACACCAAAGAGAACCGTTGTGATTACCAATGAAGATAAGGAAGCGATTTTAAAAGAAATCTCTCTGGACGGCAGCAGAAAAATTGATTTTGCCATGTTCGGATGCCCCCACTTCACCCTGGAGGAAGTAAAATATATTGCGGAGAAGCTGGCAGGAAAGAAACTGGAAAAGGAAATGTGGATCCTCACATCCAGCCATGTAAAGGAAATGGCAGTCCGTATGGGATTTGATGATATTATCACGAAAGCAGGGGGCTTTATCGTGCCGGACAGCTGCCCGGACCAGCCCTGCTGGCGTCACCTGACGGGCAAGGTGGGCATCACGGAATCACCGAAATGTGCTTACTATCCCCAGCGAAGAGGCATTCATTTTGTCATCCGCGACCTGGATACATGTATCGAAGCAGCACTCACAGGGGAGGTAAAATAACATGGGAAAAAGATTTACATGCCATAAAATTTCTGAGGGCCGCGCAGAGGCGCAGGCCGTTGTGTCAAAAGACCATATTATGTTCTATCTGATAGACCCTGCCACAGGCACCGTCATAGAGAAGGCCCATGATCTGGAGGGAAGATCCGTTGCCCATAAGGTGCTTATCTTCCCGGGCGGTAAGGGCAGCTCCGTGGTACAGGCAGACGGCCTCTACCAGTTAAACCTGAAGGAAAACGCACCGGCTGCTATGATCATTGAGCACCCCGAAACCGTTCTGGTATCCAGTGCCATCATCATGGAGGTGCCCATGGTGGACAGAGTAGAGCCTGCATTTTATGAAACTGTGAAGGACGGAGACAGGATCGTGGTAGATGCGGACCGGGGGTTCATTGAGATCCTGGAGGAAACGGAGGAGAGCAAGTGATTCAATTGACGAAGGAAGAGCAGGATATCCTGGACGGCAGAGAGGGAAGGCTCCGTCAGACAGCACTGGAGAATATTGTGCGCTATGCTCAGGTGCTCGGCGCCGAAAAGCTCTGTAAAGTGACGAAAGCCACTGTATTCTGCGGTAATCACAATTACCTGAATGTCTGTGAGTGCGGGGATTTCCATGATGTATTTACCAGGATGAATCTGGCACGCGATGAGAGAATCGTTTTTGACAGCGTGGATAAGGACTGTTATGTGCAGTCCTGCGTGGCTGCCAGCGATCAGTTTGACTATGAGATCTTTGACCAGCCGAAGGAGGAGTTTGACAAGAACAGCTATTATCTGGAGGAATCCAGAAAAGCGGGGGTCACCATAGCCGGCTCCTGTTCCCCTTATCTGATGGGGTGGCTGCCTGTTCGCGGAGAGCATTTTGTGACGACAGAGTCAGGGGTTACCATTATAGGCAACTCCATCTGGGGCGCATGCTGCAACGCGGATGGGATAGAGGCGGCTTTCTGGTCAGCAATCTGCGGCAGGACACCATACTGGGGATACCATGTGAAGGAAAACCGTTACGGCACCCATCTCATACATGTGGATGCAGCGCTTGACTCTCCCCTTGAATGGGAAGTGCTCGGCAAGGCCATGGGAAAACGCCTGCCTCTGACCGGATGTACACCGGTGCTCACCGGCAATTTTGAGGGCGTGGATTTTGTGAAGCTGAAAAGCTTTTTTACGGCCCTTGCCATTACCACCAACTGCCGGATGTGCCATATTGTGGGAATCACGCCGGAAGCCAATACACTGGAGGAGGCTTTCATGGGACATGAGGTGCAGGAGGAATTTACTTTGACAGAAAAGGATATCCGCACAGCCTATGAGGCGCTCTGTGAGACGGAAGAAGGTTCTGTGGATCTGGTCAGCCTGGGCTGTCCCCACTATGATATCCATCAGATCAAGGAAGTCGCTGATTATATTTGTGGAAAAAAAATACACGATGGTGTAAGATTTATGGTATGGACCGTGTATCCGATCAAGGCCATGGCGGATTTAAACGGATATACGAAGATCATCGAAGATGCCGGGGGAACCATACAGACAAGTACCTGTCCGGTCACCATCGGAGACTGTTTCCTGAAGCACTACAAAGGCCAGGCTTACGACAGCCTGAAGCAGTCCGGAAGCGTGCGTTCAGACGGCTGTGCCGAGCGTGTTTATTATACGGATAAATACCGCTGCATGGATGCGGCAGTTTCCGGTGTGTGGAAGGAGGAATACCGGTGGAAAAAATAGTTCTGCAGGGCAGAGGCGTCATACCGGGCATTGTGGAAGGGGAAGCACTGGTGTGTGCCGACAGTATTACGGGATGGGGCGGCATTGACCCTAAAACCGGTGTGATAAAAGATTATGAGAACATCAACAAAGGGAAGAGCATAAAAGACAAGATTCTGATCATGCCGGGCAGCAAGGGGTCCAATGGATGGTCCTGTTATTTCGGGGCTGCCAGGGCTGCCGGTTCTGCGCCAAAGGGCTGGGCATTTTCCAGAATAGACAGCAGCGCAGGGGTGGCAAGCGCTGTTATGCAGATTCCCACCGTGGTGGATTTTTCCAAGGAGGATGACCCCTGCGTGCGGGTGAAGACAGGAGACTATGTGAGGCTTGACGGAACAAAAGGCACGCTGGAGATCCTGAAGACGTCTTTGCAGTGAAGAAAAAGTGATAGATTGAAGGCCGGGACCATGGCAGAGCCGGCACAGGAAGAGAGGAATAACCTGCTATGCTCGTGAAGAAGATTAAAGATTCAGAAGTGCAGATGATTCATGAGAAGTCTCTGGAAATTCTGGAGAGTGTGGGCGTGAATTTTGAACACCGGGAAATTCTGGAGGTATTCAAAAAAAGAGGAATCCGGGTGGATGGACAGAGGGTGTATTTTGAACGCTCTCTAGCAGAGGAGATATTGAGAGGACTGAAACCCAGCTTTACCATAGAGACACCTTTTGCCAGCCTGAAAATAGGGGATGGAGGAAAGGCCATCTCCACTGCCTCAGGTGCTATGACCATATTGAGAGACGGGGATATCTGTACCCCGACAGTAAAAGATTATATTGATGCCACGAAGATGGATGAGACCAGCCGTTTTGTCAATCTGTGCTGTGTGCCGGGTATCTATGCCTCGGGCCTTCCGGACGGCAAGGTGGAACTGTTAAAGACGGTCCTGAGCCTGAAATACTCCAAAAAGCCACTGATCGCGTCCTGCGAAACAGGAAAAAGCGCTGCGGAGTCCATTGCATTCATCCGGGACTTTTACGGTGAGACGGGAGAATATTTTACGATCGGTGTGGAGAATGTCATCTCCCCGCTTCGATACAGCAGGGAGGACGTGGCAGCGACCCTGGCCTATGTCAAGCAAAACCAGCCGGTTGTCATCACCTGCTGTTCCGCACCCGGCATGACTAGCCCTATCACGGTGGGCGGGACTGTAGTGCAGAACAATGCGGAAGTACTGGCAGGCATTATTATGACCCAGGTGGTAAATCCCGGTGTTCCGGTGGTCTACGGCAATGTGACTTACAGCGCGGACATGCGCAAGGCAGTTCCCATTTCCTGGGGGCCGGAGGTTGCGGTGTTTATGCAGTACGCTAAGGCCATGGCTGATTTTTACGGTATTCCCTCCCGGGTGGGAGGCTCCCTGTCAGGCGCAAAGCAGCTTGACTGGCAGG
>OBXM01001440.1_pt1 | contig 14447 bp, 15 predicted proteins | sample 1538141 | NCBI WGS metagenome assembly OBXM01 (sample SAMEA2580153, study PRJEB22360) | human gut metagenome | biome: human gut; feature: human-associated habitat; material: faeces | place: Denmark | collected 2008/2010 | reverse complement strand
GTATGCCGCCGCTATCCTGTGTCCCGCCCGGGTTCTGTATGCCGCCGCTGTCCAGTGTCCCTCCCGGTCCCTGTATGCCGCCGCTGTCCTGTGTCCCTCCCGGTTCCTGCATGCCGCCGCTGTCCCTAGTACCGCCCGGTTCCTGCATGCCGCCGCTGTCCTGTATCCCGCCCGGGTTCTGTATGCCGCCGGTATCCTGTGTCCCGTCCGGGTCCTGAATCCTGCCCGGAGATTGTGTCTCAGCAGGATTGTTGGCTTGGCCGCACCCGGCTGTTCCCAAAGACAATGAGACAGCCAGAAACAGGGCTGCTGCTTTTTTCCTTATTCCATTTCTAACTATATCTGATACAACAACCATGGCCGCCCTCTCAATTTGAACCGTTCTCCTGGCTGCGCCTGGGTGGCTTTGGCCCCATGAACTGATAAAAATAGGTTTTCAGCATGCCGTTGTATATCTTCCTGTTTTTGTCCGCTTTCCGCCCAATGTACTTCTGCGCATCTTCATAGGAAGTAATGAGGTACATGGACCAGGCATCCAGCGCTGCAAAGCGCTCTCCTATCTCCCGGTATAATGCGGGAAGATTCTCCTTTTCCTCAATTCTCTCCCCGTAGGGCGGATTGGATATGATAAAGCCGTATTTCTTGGGGTGGCTCAGTGCGCTGACCGGGCGCTGCTGAAAGTGAATCATATGGTCCACTCCGGCTGACTGGGCATTGGTTCTGGCGGCTTTCACAATGTCACCGTCCACGTCATACCCCTGGATATCCACCTGAACGTCCTCTTCCACCAGGTCCCCCGCCTCATCCATGGCTTCATACCAGCATTTGCGTTTGATCACGTTCCTCCACTCCTCTGCCAGAAAGGAACGGTTCATGCCCGGCGCCATATTGGCAGCCATCATGGCCGCCTCAATGGGAAATGTACCGCTTCCGCAGAAAGGATCCACCAGAATCCTGTCCCGGTTCCACGGCGTCAGGAGAATCAGGGCAGCTGCCAGGGTCTCTGTGATAGGCGCTTTGCTGGTCAATGTCCTATACCCGCGTTTGTGCAGGGATTCCCCGCTGGTGTCAATGCCCACCGTCACCATATCTTTATAGAGGAACACCCGCAGCGGATAGCTGGCTCCATTTTCAGGGAACCAGGTGACTCCATAGCGGTTTTTCAGCCGCTCCACCATGGCCTTCTTCATAATCGACTGGATATCCGACGGGCTGAACAGCTTGCTCTTGATGGAAGAAGCCTTTGCCACCCAGAACTTGCCGTCTTCGGGTATAAAGTCCTCCCAGGGTATATTCCTGGTGCCCTGAAACAATTCCTCAAAGGTCTCCGCCTTAAAGCTTCCCGCCTTGAGAAGCACCCGCTCTGCGGTGCGCAGAAACACATTGGCGCGGCAAATGGCCTCGTCATCTCCTATAAACGTGACGCGGCCGTCCTCCACCAGGGATATCTCATATCCCAGGTCCAGAATTTCTTTTTTAAGTACTGCCTCCAGCCCAAAATGGCAGGGGGCAATTAATTCAAATGTTTTCAATCGTTTTTCCTCTCAATCAGCCTCTCTTTTTTACAGCTTCAGTTCCTTGACCACTTCGCCCTCCAGGGTCCGTATGGAGAATACCCCATCCTCCAGCATGGCATAGGTGCTGGGGTTGCCTCCCTTAGGGATGGACACGGAGCCTGGGTTTAACACGGCAATATGCCTGCCCCCCTCCGCCTCGATGGTCTCGGCCTTCAGTATATGGGTGTGACCGTGTACCAGGATATCTCCGTCCTGCAATGGCGGAAGGTGATCCTGGTTGTATACATGTCCGTGTGTGGCGTAAAAAGCCTTTCCCTCCAATACCATCAGACCATAGTCAGCCATTATGGGAAACTCCAGAACCATCTGGTCCACTTCCGTGTCGCAGTTTCCCCTGATTGCATAAATCTGGTCCTTAAGAGGATTCAGCATGGCGATCACCTCCTTGGGGGCATATTCCCTGGGCAGGTCATTGCGGGGGCCGTGATACAGGATGTCTCCCAGAATCACAAGCCGTCCGGCTCCCGATTCACTGTATATATCCAGCATCTTCCTGCAATAATATGCAGAACCGTGTATATCCGATGCAAACATTATTTTCATGGCTCTGTCTCCTCTAAAATAGAATAATCACGTTTCTATTCTAAAGCCGAAAGCGGCCTCCTGTCAATGTATTTCCCCCTGTAATTCAACATTCCGCCCGCCAGGTCCACGGCGTGATAGCCCATCCTCCACAGGTCCCGGCAGACCACCATGCTCTTGGCCCCCCTGTCACAGTAAAATACAATGGTACCGTCCTTGCGGATTTCCCCCATCAGGTTCTCAAGCTCATCATAGGGAATGTTCACGCTTCCCCATATCCTGTCCTGCTCAAACATCCAGGGCTCCCTCAGGTCCACCAGCTGCGCAATCTTTCCCTGTTCCATCCATTGGTCAAACTGTCTGTATGATATCATTGGAAATGTCGTCATTTCCCACTCACCTTCCCTTTCTGTCACGTTCTGTCCGGGCTAATGCCTGTCATTCGTGTCCTACTACCAATATATGCAGGCATTACTATGGGGTGAGGACAAGAAAAAGCCCACTCCGCGTCATGCGAAGCAGGCTCCTTCCATCATCTGTACTCAGTACGCCGCAGCTTTTTCGATATTAGTAGTTGTTGTTCTGGCTGCTGTTGCGGCTGCTGTTCTGAGAGCTGTTCTGAGAGCTGTTTCTGGAGCTGTTCTGAGAATTGTTCTGGCTGTTGTTCTGAGAACTGTTCTGGGAATTGTTCTGAGAATTGTTCTGAGAACTATTCCTAGAGCTGTTCTGGCTGTTATTCTGCTGGCTGCAGTTTCTTGAGCTGTTTTCCATGTCGTTGTTGAAGTTATTCTTATTAGACATCTTCAATACCTCCTAAAAACATTCTTTTTTAGTTACAGCCTTAGTATGGCAGAATTGCACACCTTTTATTCGATAAAATAAAAAAAGGTTGCTTTTTTCCATAAAATATATTATAAATAATATGAGGTAAAATGGTTTCCCTTAAACCATGACCTCATCCTTATTAATTATTTATACTCCCCTTGAGTAAACACCGGATAGCTCCCCTATCCGGTGTTTCTCTGTGAACCGAACCATGGTTTTAAATTTTTTTGATTATCCCATTGACTTTTTCTCCCCCCTGTGTTATAGTAATAAAGTATTTTTGATTAAATTCTGATTTCACATATTTTTGTAAGTCATGAACACGATTGATGATTTACAAAAATATGTGATTTTATTTTATTCAAAAAAAATAATATTACAGGAGGTATCTTTCATGAACAAAGGTACAGTTAAATGGTTTAATTCACAGAAGGGCTTCGGCTTTATCACAAACGAGGAGAACGGCGAGGACATTTTCGTTCATTTCTCAGGAATCGCATCCAATGGCTTTAAGTCATTAGAGGATGGACAGTCCGTAACATTTGACATCACCAACGGCAACCGTGGTTTACAGGCTGTTAATGTCTGTGTAGCTTAATCCGGTATAGACAAGGACTTTGACTGAGGACCCGCAGGATATCATGTCCTGCAGGTCCTTTTTTGTTTCATCCGCAGCACTGCCCGCCAAAGGGACCGGACGGACGGAAAAGACGCGCCCCGGAACCATTCATCCCGGGACGCGTCTTTTATCTATTTGAAAATCTTATCCTAACACATTCACTATCTTAACCGGATTCCTGTAATTCCAGTTCGATATGGTAATACCTGTACGCTCAGTGGAGGCATGTACAATCTGTCCGTTGCCAATATACATGGCCACATGGTTGATTCCCCTGCCGCTTCCGTAAAACAGAAGATCGCCTGGCTGCATCTGGTCCGCGCCGATGGCCACACCCTGGCTGGCCTGTCCGCCCGAAGAACGGTTCATGCCGATGCCTGCCGAGTTCTGAAGCACGTATCTTGTAAATCCGGAACAATCCACGCCTGTGCGCGGGTCGCTGCCGCCATACTTATATCTTCCGCCCACAAACTGCAGGGCATAATCCACTACCTGCTGGCGCTTATAGCTGTTGGAAGACTCCAGTGCGTCCTGCTGCACTTCTGCAATCTCATCTTCCGTCACCTGCTTCACCGTTGCATTGCCTGATACAGGAAGGTAACCTTCGGTGTCATTCACCCGCACCTTCATCCATCCATTGCCTAAATCCTCTAATACCTCGTATGTATTCCCTGTCCGGGCGGTCATAAGCACTTCTTCGCTGTCCATGTTCCGGTTGATGTTCACACTCTCCGATGTAATGGTCGCCACATATGTACCGGCTGTAAAACCAGGTCCGATGGACGCCATGGATGTAAACGGGTTCATAATCATCAGCATACCGCACACAGCGCCTGTTCTTATCAGTTGACCTAACATACTTCTCATTAAGGAAATCTCCCATCGTGGTTTAATTTCGAATGAATGACTGTATCCTATTTGTTACATAAATGTTACATTCATTACAGATTTATTATAACACGTTTTCACGTTTCGTCAACATCTTTATATATTTTTAATATTTTTTATATCATTTTTAACAAAACCGCCATGAATCCTAACAACATAAAAGCCTGCGTCTTATGACAGCAGGCTTACAATCTTAACCGGTGTACGGTAATCATATGGGGATGTCTTGATTCCCGTTTTTTCAGTTGACGCATGGACAATCTGTCCGTCGCCAATATAAAGGGCAACATGGTTGATGCCGCCTGAACCGCTGTAGAACAGCAGGTCGCCTGGCTGCATCTCATCCTCGGATACCTGCCTTCCATAGGAAGACTGCCCCTTGGAAGAATGGGGAAGGCTGATGGATGCGGACTTGGAAAGCACATATCTTGTGAATCCGGAACAATCCGCGCCGCGGTTCGGGTCAGCGCCTCCATACACGTACCTGCCGCCCACGAACTGCATGGCATATTCCACTACCTGACGGCGCTTTTTTATGTTCTCATCCACGGATTCACGGGCTTTTTCCACCACCGTGGCATTGCCTGCGGTTCGGATGAATCCTTCCCGTCCGCCGGTTCGGATCTTGACCCAGCCCTGATTTGCGCCGGACAGCACCTCATAGGTCTGTCCCCTCATGACCTGCCCCTGTCTGCCTGAAAACTCACTGGCATATGTATAGACATCCACGCTGGGCGCCTCTATCTTAACAACATAGGAAGAGCGGGTCTTTACCTCGGCCTGCCTGGCCGCTGCCTGGCTGTCCTTTGGACAGGCAAGCACCAGTCCCGTACACAGGCATAATGCTCCTGCAAACTTCAACATCCCTTTACAAATCCCACTGAAATCCACTGAAAATCTCCTCACTTCGTCCTCTATATCCTGCTTCAATATGTTACGTAATTATTACATTTATTAAGATAGAGTATATAATTAATTCACATATTTGTCAATATAGGCACGGGAGATTCTCTTAATGCAGCTGCTCCTGCCAATCCTCTTATCTGCGGGGCCCCCTGAACATCCAAACCACCATCATGACTAAAAGTATGGGCCAGATATAGGACAGGATCCATCCCGCCAGGCCCATGATGCCAAAGAATACGGTCATGATCAGGAAAATGACCAGCAGCACCACAAGGCCTGCAATCAGTCTCACATACCACTTGCTGAAGTCCACATAGTGCACATGGGGGTCTGTCTGCTTACTGTGGGACGGCCCGCTTTCCCTCTGGCCATGGCTTCCCTGTCCCTCATCAAAGGCAGGGCCTGAGCCAAATGTCTCAAAGCCGTCCGGCCGGTCCTCGGTGTCCAGGGCCGCATCCACGATGGTCCTGGCAATGATCCTGGGCCCGCCCAGGCTTTCAACCACATCCTCCTCAGACTGCCCCTTGGCGGCCTCGTCCGATATATAGGAGTCATAATATCTCAGGTTCTCCTGAATGATGGAATGGGGCACACGCCCCTCCAGCTCAGCTTTCAATCCCTGCAAAAATTCTAATCTGTTCATTACTCAACCCTTTCTTTTATAGTACCTTCCCGGTAGGCAGCCGCCAGTTCCTTCAGATCGGCAATCTGCCCTTTCAGTTCCCGTCCCTTATCCGTATCAGCCACCATGACCCTGGTCTTCACCTTTTCCACCACAGATACCTTAGGCGTGCTTTCTTTCCTGGGGTCAAAGGGCATGTGTTCCGCCAGCGCCAGGTGATGGGAATTATAAATCAGGGTATATCCCGCTATCCCAGTGGTACTTTGATATGCTTTTGACAGCCCTCCGTCAATGATGAACAGCTTTCCGCCCGCTTTCACGGGCTTTTCGCCGTCCTTTAATTTCACAGGCACATGTCCGTTGATGATATGGGAACCATCCACGGGAAGGCCGAATTCCTCCAGCAGCCTGTTGCAGAATTCTTCTTTTACACTTAACTGGTAGTATGGGTTCATAACCTCTTTGTGGGTGGCTTTGTCCCCCACGAAATAATGTTCGAACGTGGTCATCTTATCCTTGCCGAACACCGGCGACTTGGCCCCGCACCAGAGATACCACATCATATCCACGGCCCTCTCCCTGCCCTCTGCCCCCTCGGGCATGAAGTATGCGTTCTGCATCTGCCTGTCAAAATAATCCATCAGGGACTTTCCCCCATAGGAAATGCCGTCAATGGTTATGGTGTCAAAGGAACCGTCCTTCTTCATGGGAATACAGCCATGGTACAGAAGATTGGAATTATAACATTTATACATGCCTCCATGGGAATATAGGAAACGGACATGCCGGTGGAGAAGCCCGCTGTGCATAAAGGAGGCCTGAAGGGTCCGCAGCAGATCCTTTTCCCCACGGCTCAGTTCCAGGGGATTCTTTGGATCCACGGTGGGAAGGTTCATATCCATCATGGGATACGCCTTACCGTCAATGTCCACTGTTCCTTTTTCATAGTCCACATTGGCCAGCATCACACGGTCATCCATCTCATATTCCGGGTGGCGCCGTATCATGGCGCCCTCCACCTTAAACTGGATAACAGCAATGGCCTTGTGCATCTTGGCTGCCAGGCCGGGGTCCACTGCGTCATAAATATTCTCGTCCAGGATTTTGGGCATGAACCTGGTACAGGGGTCATCCTGGTATACCTTGGCCGCGAACATGGACAGGGGGCGCAGGTTGATGCCGTAGCCGTCCTCCAGTACGTCAAAACTGTTGTAGCTGATTGCAATGCGCAGCACATTGCAGATACATGCCAGATTGCCTGCCGCGGCTCCCATCCAGGAAATATCATGGTTCCCCCACTGCACGTCCACATCATGGAAACACATCAGCTCATTCATGATGATATCCGCCCTTGGGCCCCTGTCATATATGTCCCCAATAATATGCAGATTATCAATGGTAAGGTTCTGGATCAGATGACACAGCGCAATGATGAACTTGTCCGCAATACCGTTATCAATGATGGAATGGATGATTTCATTATAGTATAGCTTCTTATTGTCGTCATTATAGTCCACGTGCAGCAGTTCATCAATAATGTAGGCAAATTCCTTGGGCATTTTCTTGCGGACCTTGGAGCGGGTGTATTTGGAGGATACCTCCTTGCAGCCCTGGACCAGGCGGTAGATGGTTATCTTCTGCCAGTCCTCCGTGAAATGTCCCTGTTTTATCATTCTTCCCAGATTCCGCTCCGGATAGTAGATAAGATTGGCCAGCTGCACCTGTTCCTCTTCCGGGATCAGATGTCCGAAGGTATCCTTAATCTTCTCCCTGGTAATGCCCGAGGACGAACGGAGGAGGTGGATGAACGCCTCATGCTCCCCGTGCAGGTCGCTGAAAAAGTATTCCGTTCCCTTTGGAAGGCTGCAGATTGCCATCAGGTTCACGATTTCACTGGTCGCCGCCTTTACCGTAGGGTATTCTTTTGCCAGAAGCTGTAAATATGCCAAATCCCTCATTGTCATATTCTCCCCAATCACAATTGCATTTTATTTAAAGTTATAGTAACATATTCTTAACTAAATGAAAAGTTTTTCCAGCTGAACAAAGGGCTGATATTGCTTAAGAAAATCTAAATTTTTTATAAGGAAAGGGGAATCTATGGAAAAATTGTATGTATTCGGAACCGGGAATGCCCAGGCCACCCGCTGCTACAACACCTGCTTTGCAATCCGGGATGAGGATGAATATTTCATGGTGGACGCGGGGGGAGGAAACGGCATCCTGCGTGTCCTGGAAGATATGGATGTGGATTTATGCCATATCCACAACATTTTCGTGACCCATGAGCACACGGACCACATCCTGGGCATTGTGTGGATGGTGCGGATGATTGCCACCGCCATGAGAAAGGGCACGTACCAGGGAGAGCTGCAGATCTACTGCCACCAGGGCCTGACGGATACCATCTCCACCATATGCCGCCTGACCATGCAGGGTAAATTCTTCAAGATGATAGGAAGCCGTATTTTCCTGGTTCCGGTGGAGGATGGGGAGACCGTACATATCCTGGACTATGACGTGACCTTTTTTGACATCCTGTCAACCAAGGCCAGACAGTTCGGCTTCACCACCGCCTTAAAGAACGGGCTTAAATTCACCTGTGCGGGCGATGAACCATATAATCCGGACTGCCATGCCTATGTGGAGGGAAGCAACTGGCTTCTCCACGAGGCCTTCTGCCTGTACCGGGACCGTGAAATATTTGCCCCCTATGAAAAGCACCACAGCACTGTCAAGGAGGCCTGCGAACTGGCCGAGGAACTGAACATCCCAAACCTTGTGCTGTGGCACACGGAGGACAAACAGCTCGCCCAGCGCAAAACACTGTATATAAAGGAAGGCAGGAAGTACTATCACGGCAACCTGCTGGTACCCGAGGACAGGGAAATCATAGTTCTTTAAGGAAAGTGAGGACCGGGATGACAAAATCAATGAGCAGGACAGGAAGGGTGATATTATCTGCTTCCATATTATTCTGTTCCATTTTCCTCTGTTCCATTCTCCTCTTTCAGGCAGAATCCCGGGCGGAGACCTCCGGCCCCGCGGGGCTGATGGAAGGGGTAAGAGACAGCCGGGGGGCCCCCGCCGTGTATCCGTCCACGGATATTGAATTCAGCACCTCAGACGGCGGTTTTAAGTTAAGCGGAGGGATTCACTGGTCCCATGAGGAAAACGCATACTCCGACCAGTTCCGGCACTACCCGGTCAATCACTGGGATTCTGCATATCAATACACCTACTTCAGCCTGGACGCGGATATCTCCTATTTCAGCGAAGTGACGATGGATGGAAAGACAGAGCAAATCGAAGGCGCTTTTATTGAGCCCATGGCCATCTCCTCCGTAGAGTCCGTGAACGGAGCTCCCGCATCCGTGTACCGAGTTAATCCCGATGCAGAGCCGGACCGCTGGTTCCCCCTGCTTCCTGAAAAATACAAAGCCTACAAAGGGAAGGGGAAAGCCATAAAAGTAACCCAGTATTTCCGCGTTCTGGATAAAGACGGGGTGGAACATACCATGCCCGCGGGCACCCACTTCTTCATGGACCGGCAGCCCGCCTATTACAAGACCAACAGTGACGGATGGGGACATGAATACATGGTCCAGAAAGGCGACTGCCTTTCTGAACTGGCAAAGCTATGGTACCACGACTCATCCCTTTGGCTGGAAATCTATGACTGCAACCGCGATACCATTACCGACCCTGATGTGATCATTGCAGGGCAGATGATCCATATGCCGGAGCGGTTTGTGGTGAATTGAGAAAGTCATTAAAAATACGGACCAGCGGTTCTCATCAACCACTGGTCCGCATGTCCATTTCTTCTCTGACCTCTATTCCCCCATGGCCATGCCATAAATCTCTATTATCTCTTCCCTGCCCAGCTCAACGATTCCTGACAGTTTGCGCTGGCCCATATTGGTGCACTTTTCGGCCATCTCCTCAATGCGGTCCCGCTCCACGCCCAGTTCCTTTAAGGTAACAGGCATGCCCAGGCTTTTATAGAAATCCTCGGTGGCCTGGATTCCGGCCAGGGCCGTGTTCATGGGATTTCCAAAATCCATGTCAATATTCCACACATTCACCCCATACCTGGCAAAACGGCTTACATCATGGGAGCACACATATCTTGCCCAGGACGGCCATAGAGCAGAAAGGCCCGCGCCGTGGGCAATCTGCGGATACATGCCGGAAAGTTCATGCTCCATCTGGTGCACCTGCATCAGAAAGCTTCTGCCCGCGCTGGTCAGTCCGTTGTGTGAAAGGCTTCCCGCCCACATAAGGGTCGCACGCGCCTCATAATTGTCCGGCTCCCTATCCGCAATCCTTCCCGCCTCTATGGTGGACTTTAGGATTCCCTCCGCAATGCGGTCCGTAAGCATGGTGTCCCTGGTCTGGGTAAAATACCGCTCCAGGGTGTGCATCATAATATCCACCGTACCGCAACCGGTCTGGTATCTGCTCACACTATACGTCAGCTCAGGGTTGCAGATAGAAAACAGGGGGCGGTGGGTAGTGCTGTTAAAGCCTCTTTTAAATCCGTTTTCCTCATTGGTGATAACGCAGGACGCGCTCATCTCACTGCCGGAAGCCGAAAGGGTAAGGATGGTGCCCACAGGCAGCGCTGTCTGGGGAACTGCCTCATGGCGGAAGTAGCTCCACACATCCACCCCCGGATTGCCTGCTCCGTCCGCAATACACTTGGCCGAATCAATCACGCTTCCGCCTCCCACTGCCAGCACAAAATCCACAGTTTCCTTAAGGCACAGTTCAATCCCCTGCCTTACCATGGATAATGTAGGGTTGGCCTGCACGCCGCCCAGGGTCACATAGCCGATTCCCTCAGCTTTAAGGGCGTCCAGGACCGCATCCAAAAGCCCTGTCTTTTTGGCACTGGCTCCGCCAAAATGCACCAGTACCTTGTGAAAACCATATTCTTTTACAATTTTCCCCACTTGTAAATGGGTACCCTTTCCAAATATCACCCGGGTGGGTATAAAAAACTCAAAATTTTCCATGATGATCCGTTCTCCTCTCTGCATGTAAAATGGAACCTAAAGGTATTCTATCACGAACCATCTCAGGCTTCAAGTGCCCAATTGCCAAGGACTGCCGCGCTGTTCCTATCCCTTAACAGCACCCATGGTAATGCCCTGGGTGAAATACTTCTGGAAGCAAAGGAACACAATAATGATGGGAACAGAAGCCAGGGCAGCTCCTGCCATGATAAGCCCAAAGTCATTGGACATCTCGCTTAGCTTGCTGGCAATCCCCAGGGCAATGGTCTTGGACTCATTCTGGGTCAGCATGACCAGCTGCAGAGGATACTCGTTCCAGGAATTGATAAAGGTAAAGATTGCCAGGGCGCCAAATCCCGGTCTGATAATGGGGAACGCCACATTGATAAAGGTTGTCAGTTCACCGGCGCCGTCAATGCGGGCAGCTTCCAGCAGTGAAACAGGAATATTCTCAGAGAACTGTTTCATCATGAACACGCCAAAGGGCCAGCCCACTACGGGACAGATTACTGCAAACATGGAGCCCCACACGGAGTGAATCAATCCCAAATCTGACATTTCCTTCATCAACGGAATAAGAATAACCTGTTTGGGAAGCGCCATGGCGCACACAAAAAGGCTGAATATCAGTCTTTTGCCCCAGAAGCGTTTCTTTGCCAGGACATAGCCTGCCAGGGATGCGGTAATACAGGTGAGTATCATGGCTGTTGCTGAGATAAACACGCTGTTGAACAGCCACCGGATTGCCATGGGCATACCTATGCCAAACAGCTCTGTCTTACTCTTAAACAGCCTTGCAAAGTTGTCCCATGAAACAGTGGTGGGAATCCATTTGACCATCTCACCCGACTTGATGATGATATCGCTCTTTTCCTTTACAGAGCCGGTGACGATCCAATAAAGGGGAAAGAGGAAAAACACAGCCAGGAACGCAAGGATGATAACCGTGACCACATAATAAGGAGATAGTGTTTTCTTTTTGCCTGTCATATTTTCCGTCCTCCTAATCTGTTGTTCCGCCGTTCATGACCTTAAACTGCAGGGCACTGAACAGAGCAATCACGATTGCCAGGATAACCCCCATCGCATCGGCATAGCCAAATTCCTTGGTTGTCTTGAACGCAATCTCATATAATAGGTACATAACCGTGCTGGTGCTGTAATTAGGCCCGCCGGAGGTTAGCAGCTGGATCAGGGCAAAGCACTGGAAGCTGTTGATAGTAGTGATGACAGCCACATACAGCGTGGTGGGCATGATGGACGGCCACTTGATGCGCCAGAATACCTGGAAGCTGTTGGCGCCGTCAACCCTGGCCGCCTCCTCCAGGGAACTGTCCACATTGCCCAGTGCAGCTACATAGAGGACAATGGGCTGGCCGATGGAGGTAGTAAATAGAATCAGGATGATACACCACAAAGCCATGGATTCGCTGGCGGTCCAGGGAAGGGGCTGGCCCCCAAAGCTCCTGATTACGTAATTGAGAAGACCGTCATATTTGTCAAACATCCACTTCCAGACCACAACAACCGCTACCGAACCGGTAACTACCGGCAGGTAAAACACGCAGCGGAAAAATGAACGGATACCGGAACGCATCCTGTAGATAGAGGAACCTACCCATAGAGAGAATGCAGTGACGGCAGGAACTGATACTACCACGATAATCACGGTGTTGACAGCCGATTTCAGGAATATCTTATCCTTGAAAAGACGAATGTAATTCTCAAAACCCACGAACGTTCCTTTGGGATCCGCAAAGCTGGCATTGGTAAAGCTGGTAATAACGCCCATAGCCATTGGAGTGATGACAAATCCCACAAAGAAACACAACGCCGGAAGCAGGAACAAATATGAGACCATGGTTTCCCTGCGCTGAAGCACCATACTGCGCGCCGGCGCCTTTTCCTTTCCGGGCATTCTCTCCTTTTGCTTGGAAACAGTTGTTTTTTCCATATTCTTTCATTCCTCTCTAAAGATTGGTTCAATATCTCCATTCTGAACGGATGCAGGAAACATCCCATTCAAACATGTCCTGAAAGTAGACTCCCTCCCCCCGCACCCGGCAGAGGAAGGGAGTCCATGGTATATTTCAGTTAGTTGCTGTTTGCAGATGCGTTAAACTCATCTGCTGCCGCCTGTGGGTCGGTACCGTTAAATACCTGCTGCAGCATGTTGAACCACAGAGGACGCATAGCGGCAAATCCGGCGCGTGTGTTGTAATAAGGGCCATAGTACTGGCTCCAGGAAGCCAGCATAGCTTTGTGCTCATCTCCGGGATATAAATCGCCAAAGGAGGTGCGGACCGGGAACGCATTGGTCTTAACCACGCTCTTTGGTCCCCATTCAGGATCGTCGCAGATAAATTTAATAAACTCTTTGGATGCGGCTGCGCGGGCATCTGACTTATTATCAAATACACAGAAACCGTTTACCAGGTATTCCAGAGAAGGCTTGCCATCCTCGGATGGGAACGGCACTGCAATCTGGGTGTAATCTTCAGATGCGTAGGTGATTTCTGCGGATGTGCCGAAGCAGAAGGTCATGGCGCAGGTCTCCTGCTGGAACTTCTGCAGTTCATCGGCAGCAGCCATATCAAATCCAGCGTCAATGGACTTGTTATCGTACATTTCCTTTAAAAGGGTAAGGGCCTTAACGCCGTTTGCATCAATGTTCCACTTTCCGTCAGAACCCACGATGGAAGAACCGTATAAGTTGTTCACCAGTGCACGGGTACCCTGGTCGCCGCCCTGTCCGCCGCAGTATACAATACCCGGAACCTGGGTGGGTGCTGCATCGCGAAGGGCTTCACACATCTTAACAAAGTTTTCCGTTGTCCAGGTACGGTCGCCTTCCAGGTTCACGTACTGAAGCGCATCTGCTTTCTCCAGCGCTTCCTTGTTCAGACCCATATAGAATGGGGAGGAAGAAATCGGATACATCCAGGCTGTGCCGTCCGCACCCACGCAGGTCTCCACAAGTGACTGGCTGGTAAGGTCGCCCTTAAGGTCATCCAGTATGTCGTCCAGGGAAACCAGATATCCCGCCTCGCCAAACTCAATGATACGGCCCGGGGCATCAAAAAGGACATCAGGTGCAGTGCCTGAGGTAAGGGCTGCTGTCAGTTTATCCGGTCCGGATGTAAAGTCTATGTACTCAACCTTAACCCTTATGTCGGAATGGGCGGCGTTAAATGCGTCAACCACCTCCTGCTCATAACCGGTGTCCACACCGAATGTGGGGAATGCCCACCAGGTAATCTCCGTCACTTCCGAAGCGGATTCTGCCGCTGTCTCAGCTGCCGCCCCCGCTGCGGTGGTCTGCGCTGCTGCAGGCGCTGCAGTGGTCTCTGCCGGTTTGCCTCCGCCACAGCCAGACAGGGCTCCAACCGCTAATGCTGTTGCCAAACCAAGAGATAAAACCTTTTTCATGATTACTCCTCCTTAAAGATAATTGATAAACCTATTAT
>OBXM01001436.1_pt1 | contig 14499 bp, 13 predicted proteins | sample 1538141 | NCBI WGS metagenome assembly OBXM01 (sample SAMEA2580153, study PRJEB22360) | human gut metagenome | biome: human gut; feature: human-associated habitat; material: faeces | place: Denmark | collected 2008/2010 | reverse complement strand
CCGATTCTTCTCTACAGACAAAAGTGATGATAAGCTTTGCGGGAATTCCATTGGAAGAAATTGAAAGTGGTATTCAAAAGCTGGCAAAGTGCTGGAAATCACTGCTCTAAACTATACGTAAGATTTCAAGGAGAATCACAAAGGGGGTAAGACAGAAAATGAATATTCAAAAAATTAAATATTTTATTGATTTGGTGGAATGTAAAAATTTTACGGAAACCGCAAAAAAAAATTATGTTTCCCAGACGACCATCAGTCAATCCATAGCGGCATTGGAGTCTGAATTTGGGGTTCAGCTAATAGACCGTAAGAGAACACCGGTTGAACCCACACAGGCGGGCATACTTTTTTATGAAGAAGCTTTGATTTTATGGAAGCAAATGAATCATATGAGTCAAAAAATGTCCGATTTCTTGAACCATTATACTCAGGTATTGCATATCGAATATGCCGCACCTACAGATGTGCAAAGTCTTTTAAAATTTATTCCGTCTTTTAAACAGAAGTTTCCGAATGTTAAGTTAGAACTGGATAAGGTACCATTAAAAAACATTTCAGAATTTCTCCAAAAGGGAATTTATGATATTGCGGTTGCTTTTGATTCGGAATTTAAAGATAAGGAGGATATTCGCACTCATGTTTTGTATCAAGGGCGGTACCAAGCGGCGGTGAGCAAACAACACCCGTTGGCTCAAAAAAAGATAATTACGAAAGAAGAGCTTTATGAATATCCTCTCATCATGCTAAATCAATCTGTTTTGGGAACCTCTTACCCCATGATGGTTGAGAATGCCATACAAGATGGTTTTCATCCAAAAATTGTACGTACAGTCGATGATGTGGAAACAGAGATTTTTTATATTTTAACCGAACATTTAATTGGTTTTTTTCCTGATAACTATCAGTTTTCTTGTTTAAATCATGAATTAAACCTGCTTTCGCTAAATGATTCTCATCATACCTTTAAAATTGAAGCTGCCTATCATACGGAAAATAAAAATCCGGCATTAAAACTGTTTTTTAAACATATACTCAATTTGATATCCGAATGAGGTATTGCAATTCTCTATTTGACTTTGTCATTTTTTTAACATATGATGAAGATAACATAAAAACAGGAGGAATTTATGATGGGTAAACTATTATTGACCGGTGTTGATGGCAATTTAGGGGGACAAGCTGCTGAATATCTGTTGGAAATTGCCGACAAAAACCAACTGATTTTTTGCGGCTACAACGAAGCTTCTTTGGCAAAATATAAGGAAATGGGTATTGAAACACATGTCACGAATTTCAACAAAATAGATGGTTTAGCAGAGGCCTTTGCCAACGCTGACAAAGTGGCTTTAATCTCGATGCCTTTTGTTGGGATGAAACGCCAAAATGCACACAAAAATGTAGTGGACGCAGCGAAACAGGCAGGCGTTCAACAGGTGATTTACACTTCGCTTGTCAATGCAAGTGATGAAACAAACCCCAGCATTGAGAAAATTGACCATGCCTATACTGAAAAATATATACAGAGTGTCGGTTTAGATTATATTTTCTTGCGTAATTCTCAGTATGCTGAGGCGATGATTACCAATTATTACACCTATGTAAAAACAGACGGTGTTTTAAAGAACAATCAGGGCGAGGGCAAAATGGCGTATATTTCACGCAAAGATTGTGCAAAAGCAGTGGCTTATGCTTTAATCAATACGGAATATCATCATAAAATCTTAAATATCAATGGTTCTGAATTGATGACAATCTCAGAATTTATTAAAATTGGAAATGAAGTTACGGGAAATCATGTTTCTTATCAGGCGATTACAGACGAAGAAAATTATGCTGTTTTTGATGCCATGGGTGTACCGAGAACAACAGACGGCGATTTTAAAAAAGATTCAGAAGCACCCTTCTCTTCTGAAGGAATGGTAACCTTCGGACAAGCGATTCGCCTTGGGAAAATGGACGAGTATACCAAGGATTTCCAAGAATTAACCGGTCAAGAGCCACTCACAGTCCGCTATATGTTTGAGCATCAAGAGGATTTCCAAGTGGGAGAACGCCATTCAAAAGATAATTAAGGGCGACAGCACAAATGTTGTAAGTGACTGTCCTTAATAAATAGAGGCATTTTCAATCCGGTTTTGCCGATGAAAAAAGAAAATGAAGAACTGCTCCTTTGAGGCAACACACTTGTTATATATTCAGGGAGCATAAGCTAGTGGTTAACAACAAAGGAGGCATATAGCAGCGTCTTGGAAAGTTCAACCGTAAAGCAAAGGGTCCATTTTCGAGGCTGTCAGGAACAGACACAAAAAACAGGATATTACGGAAAAACAAAGAATCACGATCAAACGGCCTAGGCAGATGTAATAAATAATGTCCGTTCTTCTGCCGAAGAAGTTGTGCTAATAACGTAAATTAAAAGCAAGCAGGAATTCTACAAAGATGGAATTCCTGCTTGTTCTTTTATGAATTCTTTTCTCTGTCCTGCAATTTTAACGCCACATAAGCTGTGAAGCAATTATTGTCCCATTCAAAGAGAATATCTCCACCGTGCCCGGCAATCACTTCCTTTACACTCCGCAAACCAAAGCCGCCGTTATCTTTTTTGCTGAAAGGTATTCCGTCTTTGTGAGCAACGTTTCCATCAAAGCTGTTTTTCACCATAAACAAAAGCTGGTTTTGTATGCTCTTGCTTTCCAGCTTTATACTGCGGTTCTGTTCCAGTTTTCCGCAGGCGTTTACGGCATTTTCTAAAAGATTGCCCAAAAAATAATACATAAGTCATAATCCGGAACACTGAGAGGCTCCGGTATATTTAGGCTTACATCAAACGGTATGCTCATTTTTTTACATCGTTCGGCGTAGTCAGCCACAAGAGCATTGATGACATGGTTCGTGCAGAAATTTTGAAGGTCATAATGGGAAAGTTTTTGTTCGATGTCAGTCAGATATTTATTTGCTCCCTGTGTGTCACCGACTTGAAGCATTTTTCGTGTAGCATTTAAATGATACTTATAATCGTGGTTCAAAATGCGGAGTTTACCATAAATTTCATCCATCTTTTGATAGTGTTCCCGTCCGGTCGCTACGATGCCGCGTGCAAATTCAGCTTCATAGCGTTCTTTATTTATAATGAGGTTCACGCTGCCCGAAAGCCGCCAGATAGCAGCGGCAAATACGAAAAGCCCTGCCAGCAGGCCTATAACGGTCTGAGTGATAAACAGCTTTGTAATGCCGCCGTATTGGGACAGTATCACATCTGCTCCCACCAGACCCATGAATTCGCCTGTTTTTCGATGAAATATCGGTGCGTAAGAGCTTAGACGGATACCGTAGGGAGTACGGATAAAATCTTCCCCTAAAACAGCCTTTTGCTCTCGGAATGCAGTGCGCCATGCTTCGGTCATGGCGTGATCAACGACTCCCGGTGCAGTATAAACAGGGCTATCCGGTGGTTCTCCGCCGATAACGTACATGGCGGTATTTTCATCCGTTTGTACTATGGAATAGATATAAGTGACATATTCTGCATTTGCGGACTTGAGTTTCATCATCAAGGCTTTGGTGTTTTGGTAATATTGGCTTTCTAAATCCATATCTTTCAGGAAAGCAGCGTAGCCATCCGAATCCTCAGAAAGGATTTCGGCTACTGTGGCAGCCAGGGCATGGCAACGTCTGGCAAGCTGTTCCTTTAGCTGGTGTGCTGCAATATGATAACTGACCGTTCCCGTTGTTATCAGCACGGCACTTAACAAGACAAATAGCCATTTGAAGTAAGTAATGGTACGCTTGTCTGTTTTTTTATCCTGTTCCACGAATGTTTATCCTCCGAATTTCCATTGATAAAATCTTGCCCGTGTATCTCGATAGTTTCGTGTAATGGGAATCCGCTTGCCGCGGTGGGTGATGATTTCCCGTTCAGAAACCTCTGCGATGTCCTGCATATTCACTACATAAGAGCGGTGACAGCGGATGAAACGCGGGTCACAAAGAAGCTGTTCAGCAATTTCAGAAAAAGTGGCATTGATGCACACCTCGCGGCCATCTGTCATGTGAAAATATATTTTGTGCAGAATTACTTCTGCATAGGAAATATTTCGAAGCAGGAGTATTTTTGTCAACCCTGCCGTCCGTACCGCAATTTCTGCCCGGTCATCTTTCGTTCTCGCCTGTTCCAGTTTTTCCATGATTATCTTAACACTTTGGGCAGTGGGAGGCTTGAGCAGATAAGAAAAGGCATCCACTGTATAGCTCTCCGGACCATAATTCTTGGAGGAAGATAAAAACACGATCTTTCCGGCATAGCCATCTTGCCGCAGTGCAGCCGCAAGTGCAATACCGTCCATTTCAGGCATAAGAATGTCCAAAAAACAGCAGTCTACTACTGCTCCTGTACGAACAAAATTCAGTGCATCAATGGCACAGTAGAAGGAATGTGTATGTATTGGAAAGCCGGAAGTTTGCAAGAGTTTGTCAAGCTGGGTTATTTCCGGCTCTGAATCGTCACAGATTAGAATGTTCATTTCAAAACCCCCTTGCCTATATTTTACCATATCTTAAGACACTAAAACCACATTATTTATGTCTTATTTATGTCATTTCGTGAGCAAGGGTATGTGTCAAACGCTTTTTAAGTAACGCTGCTGTAATTCGTGCAGAAAAAGTGGTAGTTTATGCAAGAGGGATTGCTCCCTATATAATGTTATTACTATACTTGTATTATAAGCCAAGTATCGGAGAAGCGGATGCTTGAAAATCTCAATAAGAGGGAGAAATGGAATGATTTAAACAAGGGGATTAGGAAGATACAAATTAGACGAGTTGGAATTTTTAAGCAGTCTCTGCTTAATTTGTAAGAACATTTAAGGAGGGAAATATTTATGGGTTATCCCATTTCAAATTTTACAACCGACAAACCGGGTATAAATTCTCATGCTGACTGTGTTGAAGGCATGATGGTGAACTCAGAAGTTGCTATTAACAATTCATCCAATTTACAGGATTTTATTAAGTTTAATAATCAAGGATGTATTTTTTCAATTACTTTAACGGGCTCTCCCGGCATCTATGACTACGTACTTACTGTTGACGGACAAGGGCCGAGCGGGCTTACCAGCGGCTCGGGATACTTAAGATTCACAGACAAAACCGGTGACAAATATCATTTGAGTCTTTACAGCAGTACCCGTTCTGCTCACACTCTGCGCTACAACAGTAAACAACCTGAAATCGTAAAAATCGAGTGGAGTAATACTAGATTCTAATGCGAAACATATAAACTTAAAAATTTGCGAGTAGAGGCTGTTTAAAAATTTCAACTCGAATTTGCCAGGAGGTAGATTATGATACAAATACGCAAGAAAGCACTATCGATACTGATTATTCTATGCATAGTTTGGGGAGCATTGCCTCAGACAGCATTTGCAGCGGAGGAAAAGTTGTTCAACCCTACTACAGACAGTGAAATTACCGAATTTGCATCGTTAGATGACAATGTAAAAACCAAAGCAGTACCTCCGGACACCTCATTGGATGATTTGGGTTTGCCCAATACCCTGACAGCTATGGTTGACGCTGAAACAACGGAGCCTGCACAGAATTCGGAAGAAACGGCACACGATACCAGCGCGGACATCAATACGGATGTGCAGAACGATGAGATGGATAAAGAGGATTCCGTAAGCGGCAATAATGTACCGGATACTGCCGGAGATGCGGAAAATTTCGCTGCGGACAAAGCGCAGAATAGTATATCATCAGGAGTACAGCAAGCCGATGATGAAGATTTACTGGAGAAACAGAATTCTATAAATTCCGTTTTGGCACGGGATAACAGCGGTATGGAAGAAACCGGAAGTATGAACGATATAGACAGCATTCGGCAAGCAGTATCGGAAAGTGTCATCAATCTAAGTGACTCCGATGAAGATTTACATGAAAGTGCGGCTGCCAGCGACGGAAAGTATAGCTATGATGATACAGCGAAAATTGTTACCATTCACGCTGGGCCTGTCACGATTACAGGCGATACAACTAATAGACAGGTAAAAATAGACAGCAATGCATCCGTGACGCTAACACTGCGCGGGACAAGGATTGATGTAAGCGGTACCGATTATGCTTGTGCTTTAGATTGCAGCGAGGCCGGACCCACAACCCTTATATTGGCGGAAGGTACTACCAGTGAAATAAAAAGCGGATATGACAAACCTGGAATATATGTCCCTTACGATCAAAAGCTGATTATAAAAGGCGGCGGGACTCTGGACGCCACCGGAGGTAATTACTGGCCCGGTATCGGCAGACAGGAAAAGGCAGATATTGAGATTCAAAGCGGTACAGTGAGGGCAAATGGCGGTTCCCATGGGGCAGGTATTGGCGGCAGTTGGGGTTATGGCGGCGGAAATATTACCATCAGTGGTGGTGTGGTAATAGCTAACAGCAGTAACGCTGTGGGAATTGGTTGTGGTGCTAATAATTATATGAGTGCGGGCAGTAACGTCACTATTAGCGGCGGGACAGTGACAGCTACCGGTAACGAAGCCGGCATTGGTGGTGGCATATATGGAGTGACCTCTAATATCACGATAAACGGCGGCAGCGTCAAAGCATCTTCACTGTCCTCCGCTCCTAAGAACAGCAACGGCAACCCGGTTTATCCCGGCATCTTGCCCAATCAAGCGGGGATTACTGCTGTATCTGTAGATGAAGTTCCTTATTATACAGATGGGAATCATGATAGTGATGACAATCTTTATCTCTATATGACCGGTGAAGACCACAATGTAGACGTAAAAAATGTTGGCGGTACGATTACACGCTATAAAGCTACATGGGCGAATTCTGCATTTACATGGGATGCAGGAACTACGCAAACGAATCCCCTCGCTACCAGCGTATCCCTGAGTGTGTTGCCTAATCCGGTTATTTACGGGACGGATTCAATTATCATAACGGCGTCGGTTACGGATGGCAGTTTAAGAACACGCAGTTTAAACAGCCTGAATATGGTGGACTTCTATTTGGGCACAGATACAACTCCATTTGATTCTAAAGCTGTTGTGGCAGGCACTGCAACGGTTGAGATGGATATTTCTGATTTGAATTTGGGTGATTATAAAATCAAGGCCGTATATGCAGGCAGCTTTGGCGGTGAATCCAGCGAGGATACGGCAACTCTGCGTATTATCGATAAGCCGCTCGTAGGCAGCATCTCTGTATCTACTGTAAATGCAGGCAGCATTTTGTCACCCGCTCCTGCCGTCACAGACAACGGCGCGGCAATCACCGCACAGGGCTGGGAAATCAGTACAGATGGAAATACAGGATGGACGGCGTTTGATTCTTCGGCAACCAAGATAACTTATGCGCATAATGGGCAATATCTGCGCTATTATGCAACCAACAGTGTCGGAACAGAATATAGTAGTAATGTCGTTCAGATTACCGTGAACAGACTGAATCGTTCACTTTCAATAGTCTGTCCGGATATCGCCTACGGAGGAAAACTGAACCCGCAGTTGACCGGCGATATAGGCGGCGATGAGGTGACATGGGAATATAAAATACAGGGTGCGCCGGACAGTGATTACAGCATAGCGGTCCCTGCGAATGCGGGTGACTATACTGTACGCGCTTCAATAGAAGCTACCGACACGTATAATAGCGGTGCTGTCACAGCAGATTTCAGCATTGTAAAGATAACGCCAACCATCCAAGAAAATTCCGGTGTAAACGGGGCCATTGTGGGGAAAACACTCTCCGCCTTGTCCCTGTCCGAACTGAAAGCCTGTGGATTAGACGGCGCACCGCTTGACGGCAGCTTTGCATGGGAGAATCCACAGAGGGTGATTCAGGGGTCCGGAAAACATACCGTGATTTTTACACCGATTGACACCGCTAACTATAATTCGGTAACCTTTGAGGTACAGGTAAATCTTGAAAACGTCAAGCCTGTGATCGCTTCTGTGCAGGCAACTCCCTCTCTAAACAGCGCAAAGCTGGAAGTCGTGGCAATTGCGAGCACCCCTCTTACTTACCAGTGGCAAGTAAAAGGCTCATGGATTGACATTCCCCATGCCACTAGCGCAAATTTTGAGTATACTGGTCTTGACGCCAATACAGAATATACCGTGCGGGTAATTGTGACGGATGCCAACGGGAACAGTACCGTTTCCGAACCCGTAACCTTTAAAACAGAACAACAGACAGTCGGTGGTCTACCGGAAACCTGTGTCCTAGAAAAAGGAAAAAGCGTCAGTTGGACTCCCTCTCCGGCGGGCGGTATCTGGCAGTATGACACCGAAGCGCTGTCTATGTCCGAAAAAGACGGAACCGTAACCTTTACCGCCCAAAAAGAGGGAACGTACACCCTCATCTACACCGTAAACGGTACAAAGCAGGTTGTGCACATGACCATAAATGACAGCACTGTTCCCCATACGGGCGATACAACAAATATGCTTTTGTATCTGACACTCTTTGTTGTGAGTCTTGCAGGAGTCTTTGGAATCGCTGTATGGGACAAAAAACACAGAGCTTTTTCGAGAAAGAAAAGAGATTGAGTCTTGCTTTTATCAAATTATATTGCCGAGATCTTAAAAGTAACATCAAGAAACTTAAAGAGCAGCAATTGCGCTGACTGAATAGGAAATGGTTTAAAAAGAAACCGCCGCGAATACATAAATCCTATGATAAAGATATTTTGTCTGTGGTTGTGTGTTTACGGCGGTTTTTTGTTTATTTAGCATAATCGGCTCATTTTCTAAGGGATACAGTATAGAGAAATTTTTGGGGAAAACGGAGGAAAATCTTTTGGGATAATTATGATCTGCTTGAGGTTCTGGCATCGGAACGTATTTACCTAGGATATGAAATGACCGAATACCGGTTATTGGGCAACAGCATGATTAGGGGAGAAATATACAGAATATTTAAAGGATTAAAAGTAAAATTTTCTAATTAGACAAAGCCGAAACAACATAGATTATCAGCAAAGAAAAAAATATTTTTCAAGTAAATCCCCAGCAATTATGAAAACAAACCGTTATCGGAGTGTTTTGAGATTTTGTATTTGAATTGCAATGTTGGAATGAAAAAAGGGCAAACCCGGCTGGATAGCAAGGTTTGCCCATACTTTTGGCATAAGTAAAATGAATTATTTTTTATATCCGCACTTGGGACACACGCCGTTTTCATCTAAGGCAATGCCGCATAGTGGGCAACGGTCAATATTGTTGTGAGTGTCAAATTCTTCGGAAGCTGCATTCACACCGCTGGTAAAAGTAATCTTGGCGATGTTCAGTTTGTCTTTCAGCAAATCATAAACAATCTTAATCATTCCCTCCACAGTCATGGTTTCTTTGGTGACAACCAAACGACAATCCGGATAGGCAGTGGCGAGCTCAGTCTTAAAAGCAGGACCTTTCATTTGATTGGCCGGCGCACCATTCTTAATGCCCTGCTTTTCATAAACCTCGAGGATGGCAGGCAGCAGAGGATCATCCTCCCGCAAAACCAGTGCATGATCAAAATTCTTTAGGACTTCCCAAGCGGTTTTCTGAATTTCATTGCAGGGGAAAACCATATTGACACCGGAATTAACAGAATCCTCAACCTCGATGGTTAATACACCTGTGTGTCCGTGTAAATATTGAGCCTCTCCTTTAAATCCATAAAATCTGTGTGCGTACTGTAAGTCTAATGTTGTAATGCTTCTCATTGTTGTTCTCCTTATGTTTATATATTTACGGGGGTATTGCCATGCTCCCGTATGCGCACCAAATTATGTTTTTTCATATAGACAGCTATGTTTTCGGATTATTCTTACATTCTGAACAGATACCCTTAAAAACAATATCGTGTCCCGTAAATACAAACCCATGAGTATCATGGATGGACTTCTCTATATCTGCAATATACTCCATATCCACATCGAAAACACGGCCGCATTTTCCACATCTTGCATGATAATGATTGCTGCAAATGTGGTCGAAACGGTCAGCTCCGCCAGGGATTTCTCTTTTCCGTATATAACCTGTTTCACAAAGTCGCTGCAGGTTTCGGTATACTGTCGCTTTGCTGATATTGGGATGTTCTTTAACGAGAGCGCTATAAATTTCGTCAGCAGTAGCGTGACACTGCAGTTTATTGACAACTTCAAGCACCAAAGTGCATTGGATGGTATGCCGTCTTTTCATAAAGCTAACCTCACAACAGTACTTTCTTTTAATTAGTATTATATATCAATAAGGATTGAATGTCAATAACTAAAGAAAATCTTTTCTTTTTATGGTAGAAAATGTTTATCGTTATTCAGGAAGTCTATCGAGTTTAACACTCAAAATATTAGTAAAATGTTTTATAGGGAATTACAATTCCTCAACAGAAACATTTGGAATTAATAAATCGGGCAGAGTATTTATAAATTTGATGGATGCTGACGGAAAGAATGCATAGCCACAACCGGGGTCAGCACATATGAGAGGGTATACGCAAACAGAAAGGCAGCGGCACGGCTTAACACCGATTCGCTGCCTTTCCTCTGACACTTTTCTTTAATTTCAAATTTAATAAGAAAACGGTAAGCCTGTTTTTCCTGTATTGGCAAGGTTTGTAAGTACCTGAGGAGGGATAAAAACCTTGGAATGCCACCAAATTTGTCTGGTTAAATCAACAGGCTCGATGGAGGTTCGTTTCATTATTTTTTGAAAGCCCAGACCGATATAGTTTTTATGAATCATACCATCGGGCAAGTAACATTCTTTGGGATACATTAGATAGCGGTTTAAACAATCACTTAAGGCTTTTTGATAGTTTTCTTTCATTTCTTTCACCCTAAAGCTTTTTTAATAGCATACGCTAAAAGCAAGACTTTTATTACAGCTTCTTATCAAAATTATAGAAATTATATTCCCGTATAGAATTAATTTTGATTCCATTAAGAATAAAGCTTTAATTCTACTGGTTTAGTATCAGAGTAAAGAATGAAAATATTATGCGGCAGATGAATGAGGCATTTGCAACAGAAAGGCAAATCCGTCATCAGTTAAAATGAGTTTGCGAGCAGTAAGTGAAGTTTAACCCCGTCAGCCATAGATGAAGCAAAATAAAAGAGAAGAAATTAGCGGTGCGGTAAAAAGCGTTCAAGAAGGTGCTCCAATATCATAAATTTATATGCACTAAAAAACAATAGATTAAATATTGTTTTTGGTAAAGGAGCAAATAGTTTGTGTAAATTATATGGATGAATGATACAATTTTTTGATATAAAACACTCTGCCAATCTATGATGCAGAGTGTTTCTTGTGGAATGAATTAAAGTAAGCTGTAAATTGCCTCGTGTATTTTTTTAGCAATATAAGGGTTGTTCATCGTATAGAGATGAATACCATCTACCCCTTGAGCGATCAAATCCACAATCTGATCTACGGCATAGGCGATACCTGCATCACGCATAGCGTTGGGATTGTTCTCGAAACACTGCATCATGGCGAGGAACTTTTTGGGCAGGGTTGCGCCGCACAAAAGTGATATTCTCTCTATTTGCTTTTTATTGACAACAGGCATGATTCCCGCCTCGATAGGCACATCAATTCCTGCAATTTGGCAGCGTTCAACGAAAGAATAAAAATATTCATTGTCAAAGAAAACCTGTGTAATGAGGTGATTGGTTCCGGCATCAACCTTAGCTTTTAAATGAGCAATATCTTCAATTTTGTTTTTGGCATCAATATGTCCTTCGGGATAACAGGCGGCTATGATGTTGAAATTCTCTTGTGTCTTAATAAAGGAAATCAGGTCTGAGGCGTATTTGAAATCACCTTGAAAATATTCTTCATTAGGGATATCTCCACGCAGAGCGAGGATGTTTTCCACGCCAAGACGTTTTAAATGCGATAATTTTTGGGATACCTCTGTTTTGGTCAGTCCAATACAAGGGAGGTGAACAACGCTCTCAATGCCATAGGATTTGATTTCAGAGGCTATTTTAAAGGTCTGATTGTTGTTTTCAGAGCCACCTGCACCATAGGTCACGCTGATAAAGTCAGGGGATAATTCTTTTAATCCTTCGAGAGTTTGGTAGATGGTGTCCACCGGTGCTGTCCGTTTAGGAGGAAACACCTCATAAGACATGACTTTCTTCTTTTTGAAAAGGTCAACGGTTTGCATTTCTTAATTCCTTTGCCGCGGCTACGAGGTTTTTAAGGCTTGCTGTTGTTTCAGCAGTTCCTCTTGTTTTTAAGCCGCAATCGGGATTTACCCATAGCTTTTCCGCCTTGATTTTTTGGAGCATTTTAGTCAGTGCCAACCGAATTTCCTGTACAGACGGGACTCTGGGAGAATGTATGTCATAGACGCCGGGGCCTACCTCGGTTTTAAAATGATTATCTTTTAAAGAATCTAGTATCAGCAGGTCAGAACGGGAAGCCTCAAATGTGATGACATCGGCATCCATGCTGTCAATAGCTTTGATAATATCTGTAAATTCACTGTAGCACATATGGGTGTGAATTTGAGTTTCAGCCTTTACACCACTGTGTACAAGACGAAATGCAGGAATCGCCCAATCCAGATACTCGCTGTACCAATCGCTTTTTCTTAGAGGGAGTTTTTCACGGAGGGCCGCTTCGTCTACTTGAATAATACGGATGCTATTTGCTTCTAAATCAAGAACTTCTTCACGGATAGCCAGTGCAATTTGATAGGCGCTCTCTTTAAGAGATATATCTTCGCGCGGAAAAGACCAATTCAAAATCGTTACAGGCCCAGTCAGCATGCCTTTCATTGGTTTTTCTGTCAGGCTTTGTGCATAGACAGACCAGGATACGGTCATCGGTGATTTACGTGAAATATCACCCCAAATCAGCGGAGGCTTAACACAGCGTGTACCATAAGACTGTACCCACGCCTTTTCAGTGAACAAATAGCCATTAAGTTGTTCGCCAAAATATTCTACCATGTCATTTCGCTCAAACTCGCCATGAACCAATACGTCTAATCCGATTTCTTCTTGTAGTTTCACACATTCAGCTATTTTTTTACGGTTGAATGCAATATATTGTTCTTCTGAGATGTCACCCTTTTTAAGGGCTGTGCGGTTGGCTTTGACATCAGATGTCTGTGGGAAAGAGCCAATGGTTGTGGTGGGAAAAAGGGGCAAATTAAATTGCTTTTTTTGAATTGATTCTCTTGCGGAAAATTCAGGAAGCCGGATAAAATCAGCATTAACAATTTCAGCAACATTTTTTTGAACATTAGGATTTTTACAATCCGGTCTGCCTTCAAAAAGTTTTACGTTTGCTTTAAAGATATTTGTACTGCTGTAATCTTTGGCAGACAATTCTTTTAAATCAGCAAGCTCTATGAGCTTTTCTTCTGCAAAAGCAAAGTGTTCCGTATATTTTTTAGGAAGTTTGGTTTCATTTTTGAGTGTATAGGGGACATGAAGCAAGGAGCAAGAGGTACTGATAACGGTTTCAATTCCTTTTTTATGCAATTCCTTTAGAACGGTAAGCGTGTTTTTGTAATTGTTTTTCCAAATGTTTTTTCCGTTTACCACGCCGGCGAACAAAACTTTTTGGTCTGTAAAATCTCTTTCACTGATAAGTTCACGGTTCTTTTTACCCTCAATGAAATCAAGACCTATACCATCAAAATTAAGATTGATAATATTGTGGTAGCAATCACGAACATCGCCGAAATAAGTTTGCAGTAAAACTTTTGTAGTCTTTTTATGGAAAAGAATACCGTTGTACAATTTTTCAAAAAGAGCAATATCTTCCGTGGTCAAATCATATACCAAATAGGGCTCATCGAATTGCACCCAACCGGCACCAAGCTCGTTGAATTTTACAAGCAATTCTGAATAGGCTTTAATGGCAGGTTTTATATAGTTTTCAATTGTGTTGTGACCTGTGTATCGTATCATTTTGAGCAGTGTAAATGCACCAATTATGACGGGTTTGGTTTGAATATCAATTGTTTTTGCTTCTTTAAACTCATCAAAAGGTTTTGTGCCGGTTAATTTGATCTCAGTATCATCTTCTACTTCAGGCACCATATAATGATAATTGGTGTTGAACCATTTTTTCATAGCAAGTGCTTTTACGTCGCCAACGGAACCTTGATAACCTCTTGCCATGGCAAAATAAGTATCAAGGGCACTAAGCCCTAAAGACGAATAACGATTGGGAATAATATTAAACAAAACTGCTGTGTCAAGCATATTATCATAGAATGAAAAATCATTGGAAGGAATAAAATCCAAGCCTGAATTTTTCTGAGTCAGCCACTGGCTGGGTCTGATTTCTTTTGCAACGGCCTGAAGTTCACTGGCGGAAATATCTTTTCTGAAATATTTCTCTGTGGCAAATTTTAGTTCACGAAGTGAACCGACTCGTGGGTAACCAATAACAGAAGTACGCATATAGGAATCTCCTTTAAAATAATTTAAGATGAATAAAAAATAGGTTTGGGCACAAAATAGGTAATCTCATCTTC
>OBXM01001433.1_pt1 | contig 14567 bp, 14 predicted proteins | sample 1538141 | NCBI WGS metagenome assembly OBXM01 (sample SAMEA2580153, study PRJEB22360) | human gut metagenome | biome: human gut; feature: human-associated habitat; material: faeces | place: Denmark | collected 2008/2010 | reverse complement strand
TGAATACTACGATATGCAAAGTACCTTTGATGAACTGTATGCCAGAAGTCAGGCAGGAGAAATTTTCGAGAACCTGATGGATGTGATACTTTCAAGAGAAAATATCCTGCTGGCCTATCGGAACATCAAATCCAATACCGGGAGTATTACGCCGGGAACAGACAAGCTGAAGATTTCTGATATTGGTAAACTTACCGCTGATGAAGTCACAGCAAGGGTACGCAAAATCGTCAAGGGAGCTAAAAACGGCTACACCCCAAGAAGCGTAAGACGCAAAGACATCCCAAAACCAAACGGGAATACCAGGCCACTGGGAATCCCTTGTATCTGGGATAGATTGGTACAGCAATGTATCAAGCAGGTCATGGAACCTATCTGCGAAGCCAGGTTCAGCAACAATAGCTATGGATTCCGTCCAAATCGGTCGGTTGAAAATGCGATAGCGGCAATCTACAGGCTTATGCAAAAGTCAGGACTTCACTATGTAGTAGAGTTTGACATAAAAGGTTTCTTTGACAATGTAGACCACTCAAAGCTGATAAAGCAGCTATGGTCGCTGAATATTCGGGATAAAGAACTGCTCTATGTAATCCGCAGGATTCTCAAAGCGCCAATACTCATGCCGAACGGTCATACAGAACACCCAACAAAGGGAACGCCGCAAGGCGGAATTATTTCCCCATTATTGGCAAATGTGGTGCTGAATGAACTTGACCATTGGATAGAAAGCCAATGGCAGTGCAACCCGGTAACGGAAAACTACGCTTACAGAGAAAATGCGGCGGGCTGTCCGATACAAAGCCATGCGTACCGGGCAATGCGGAATACACGGCTGAAAGAAATATATATCGTCAGATATGCAGATGATTTTCGGATTCTTTGCAGGACAAAAGAACAGGCAGACCGGACGCTGATTGCGGTAACGCAATGGCTGAAAGAACGCCTGCGCCTTGATGTTTCACCGGAGAAAACGAGAGTTGTTGACGTCAGACGGAGCTATTCTGAATTTCTCGGATTCAAAATCCGACTACGCAAAAAGGGGAAAAAGTACGTCGTTCAATCGCACATGTGCGATAAAGCATACAAAAAGGTTAAAGCCAGCCTGACTAAACAAGTCGGAAATATCAAATTTCCCAGAAAAGGACGTGGAGAAGCCGGGGGAGTACGGCTGTTCAACTCCATGGTTATGGGAATCCAGAATTACTACCAGTTAGCCACTGACATCAGCATAGACTGCGGTGATATTGGCAGAACTGTTAATACAGTTCTCAAAAACAGGCTGAAATCTGGAAAGACACACCGGCTGAAAAAGGAAGGCCGTGACCTGACAAAAATGGAAATCCAAAGATATGGGAAATCGGAGCAACTAAGATATATAGCACAATCCAAAGAACCGATTTATCCAATAAGCTATGTTCAATGTAAAAATCCAATGAGTCAGCGGCGAAAAGTGTGCGCTTACACAGCGGCAGGAAGAAGTGAAATCCATGACGATTTGCGGATAAACACTTTCTTACTGCTACAGCTAATGAGAGCGCCTACATACAGCCGCAGTACAGAGTATGCGGATAACCGTATCTCACTGTTCTCCGCTCAATGGGGAAAATGTGCGGTAACGGGAAAGAAATTTCAGTGTATATCAGAAATTCACTGCCATCACAAGAAGCCAAAAGGAATTGGAGGCAGAGATAAGTATGAAAATCTGGTATTGGTGCTTGCACCAGTACATGAACTGATACACGCAATTGATGAGGACACTATTCGTTCTTATCTCACCGCTCTTAAATTGGATACTTCACAGCTCACAAAGCTGAACAAACTGCGAACATTGGCAAAAAGGAAACCCATTGATTTGGAGAAGCCAAATCTTACGAATAATTCTCATAATGGTATGACTAAGGAGACTAAGAAATCTGTTTGATTGATGGAACGCCGGATGCGGTGAAAGTCGCATGTCCGGTGTGAAGCGGGGGAAAAGCTGGAGATAACTTCAAAGGCTTACCTATCGCTATTTCCGTCCGATTTGGCAACTTACGGTAAGGACGCAAAGGCACTGCTGAAGGAATTGCAGAGCCAGAATGAGCGTATGTTCCTGCTGACCTTTCTGGTGATGAACACCGGCGAAACGGAGCAGGAGCTGGAAACCAATGTGTTTCAGGCTTCCAGCATTGCACAAAAGTACAACTGCAACCTGCGCCGTCTGGACTTCCAGCAGGAGCAGGGGCTGATGAGCTGCCTGCCGCTGGCACAGAACCTGATTGAGATTCAGCGCAGCATGACTACCAGCAGCACGGCAATTTTCGTGCCGTTTACCACCCAGGAACTGTTTCAGACCGGGAAAGAGGCTCTGTACTATGGGCTGAATGCTTTGTCCAACAACCTGATTATGGTTGACCGGAAAAAGCTCAAAAACCCCAACGGGCTGATTCTGGGTACCCCCGGTTCCGGTAAATCCTTCTCTGCCAAGAGAGAAATCGCCAATGCGTTCCTGGTGACGGATGACGATGTAATCGTGTGCGATCCCGAAGCTGAGGTGCGACACGAAGTCGCGTAATGTATTGTGTATAAACACTGCTCTATCCATTTGGAGTAACCCTACTGTGACCTGCACTGGTCAAAAGCCGGCGTTGGGAAGCTCACAGGACAATATGGGAAATCTGCCAGCCTAAAGCGGATGTACTGTTAGGGTAAAGAATGCTATGTCGAACGTAATGTGAATCATCGTAAGGATCGTTACAGGGAATAGGTGAAATAAGGCTGATACACCTACACCAAAAGGTGTTGGAGGTGGCCGAGGGGCCTTTCTGTACCCCGAAGCAAATGGACACAAATCCTCCCGGTTCAAAGATGGCGGCTAAGGCATTCGAGAATTATGCATTACGTGGAACGTGGAAAACCCTATGCACTCCTTTAATAAAGGTATCGACCTCGCAAGAGGGAGAAACGGTGCAGAGGGTATGAGATGGAATAAAAAGCGAACGGTTCACTGTAACGGTGAGCATAGGGGTTCAAAATTTGCCCTGACCTGAAAGGGTGCTGACTTATTCCGGGTATTTCATGGCAAGATTGGAGGTATCCCTGTGAACGATAAGTATTCAACGACGGAAGGTAAAACTTCTGAGAAGCTGTCGGACGAAGCTATGTTGAGTGCCCAATGGAAAAACATTGATTGGCATAAGGCAGAGCGGGAAGTCAACAGGTTACAAATCAGGATTGTCAAGGCAACTCAGCAAAAAGACTACAACGCAGTAAAACGACTTCAGTATCTTCTGACACATTCCTTTTACGCCAAAGCACTGGCTGTTAAGCGTGTCGTTACCAACGATGGGCGCAAGACTCCCGGTGTGGATGGTGTTCTCTGGAACACCCCGGCGAAGAAAATGAAAGCGGTTCTATCGCTGACAGATAAAGGGTATCGTGCGCGTCCTCTCCGTAGAGTGTATATCGAAAAGAAGGACAAGAAGAAAAAGCGTCCATTGGGCATTCCTACAATGTATGACCGCGCAATGCAGGCTCTCTATGCTTTGGCACTGGAACCGGTGGCGGAAACAACAGCAGATGGGAAATCCTTTGGTTTCCGAAAAGGAAGATGCGCACAGGATGCCTGCGAATATCTGTTCAATGCACTGTCGCGCAAGCACATTTCTCCGAAGTGGGTTTTGGAGGGTGACATCAAAGGATGCTTCGACCATATCAGCCATGATTGGCTTCTGGCGAACATCCCCATGGACAAGAACATTTTGAAGCAGTTCTTAAAGTCGGGATTTATCTATCAGCGCGAACTCTTTCCTACCGAGGAAGGAACTCCGCAAGGTGGTATTATCTCCCCCATTCTGGCGAACATGACGCTGGATGGTATCGAGAAGAAGCTGGTCGAACGCTTTCACACGAACGCGCTCGGTAAGGTCGATTCAAGATTTAAGAATGCCCACAAAGTAAACTTCGTCCGCTATGCAGACGATTTTGTGGTCACAGCGGCAACACCTGAACTGGCTCTTGAAGCAAAGGAGCTGATTCGAGAGTTTCTCGCTGAACGCGGATTGGAACTTTCTGATGAAAAGACCGTTGTCACCAACATTGACGATGGTTTCGACTTCCTCGGCTGGAACTTCAGAAAGTATAACGAAAAGCTGATTATCAAGCCTTCCCAAAAGGCGGTTAAGGCTATCGTTTCCAATATCTCTGACACGATTCTCCGCAGAGGAAAAGCGTGGCAGCAAGATGTTCTGATTATGAAGTTGAATGAACAAATTCGAGGTTGGACTAATTACCACCAGTCCGTATGCGCAAGTGATGCGTTCGCGCATCTGGACTATGTCCTGTACGAACTGCTGTGGCGATGGGCTAAAAGACGGCACCCAAAGAAGAACAAGTGGTGGATTTCCACGAGATACTGGCATCGTGTCGGTAATCGAAACTGGGTGTTCTCTACGGAAAACAAGGAGCTGATACGGGTGGACAGCACAGCCATTGTGCGACATACCAAGATAAAAGCTACTGCAAATCCGTTCCTCGATGAGGCGTATTTCCAAAAAAGGAAATTCGATAAAGGAATGCACCGGCTGACTGGAAAATTCAAGATGATTTGGAAAAACCAGAACGGACTGTGCTACCACTGCGGAATGCCGATGGATGTAACGGAAGAAAGAGAAATCTTCTACCTTGCACCAAAGGCAAAGGCTGGCATGGAAGATGTTCGCAATATGCGCTACGTTCATTGCACCTGTCAGCGTATTTATGCTGAGAACCGCTTGAAGAAGTGATGAAATGCTTGAGCCGTATGACGGGAAACTGTCACGTACGGTTCTTAGGCGGGAAGGCGGTGGTAACACCGCTGACCCAGCCGATTACACAGCACTGGTGCAGAAATTTGAGGGGCAGGTCATTAAAATCAGCCCTTCCAGCACGCAGTATATCAACCCAATGGACATCAATGCGAACTATTCGGAAGAGGATAATCCGATTGCCCTGAAAGCAGATTTCATCCTGTCCCTGTGTGAGCTGATCGTGGGCGGAAAAGAAGGCTTGCAGCCGGTAGAAAAGACGGTCATCGACCGCTGTGTTCATCAGATTTACCAGACCTATTTTGAACACCCGGTGCCGGAGAACATGCCCGTTTTGCAGGATTTGTACGAAGCTCTGCTCCGGCAGGATGAAAAGGAGGCACACCATGTGGCAACGGCACTGGAAATCTATGTAACCGGTTCTCTGAACCTGTTCAACCACCGCACCAACGTAGATATCAATAACCGGCTGGTCTGCTATGACATCAAGGAACTGGGCAAGCAGCTGAAAAAGATCGGGATGCTGGTGGTGCAGGATCAGGTCTGGGGGCGTGTGACCGCCAACCGTAATGCCGGTAAAGCCACCCGCTACTATATGGACGAGTTCCATCTGCTTTTGAAAGAAGAGCAGACAGCGGCCTACAGCGTGGAAATCTGGAAGCGATTCCGTAAATGGGGCGGTATTCCCACCGGCATCACCCAGAATGTGAAAGACCTGCTTTCTTCCCGCGAAGTGACGAACATTTTTGAAAACAGCGACTTCATTTATATGCTGAATCAAGCAGCCGGTGATCGTCAGATTCTGGCGGATCAGCTGAATATCAGCCCACATCAGCTGTCCTATGTGACCCACTCCGGTGAAGGCGAAGGACTGCTGTTCTACGGAAATGTGATTTTGCCGTTCGTTGATCGTTTCCCGACCGATCTGGAACTGTACCGGATTATGACGACAAAATTAACCGAAGTGCAGGAAGCGAAGGAGGCGTAAGCGATGGCTGGCAAGAAAAATCCGAATCTCGGAGACAAGCTGCGGCAGGAGCGCGAGGGTGCGGAGAACACCCTTCGCGATTCCAGAAGCAAAACCGCAGATAGCAGTACGGGAGACGGCGGCAAGAAAAAAGCGGAACACCGAAGGCAGATTCGTCACGAGGCCGATCTTGCTAAGATGCGCAGTAAGAAGCTGAAATCAGATCAGGAAGTAAAAGCGAAAAAGAATGCAGCAGCTTCCGGGAAAAAAGGCGGAAAGCCAAAGAAGCCGGGAAATCTTGCGGCAGATGCACTTTCAGCCAAGGCACATCAGAGTGTGCGCAATGCCGACCAGGATAATAATTCTGGTGTGGAGGCAGCGCATTTTACCGAAGGCTCAGCGGAAGGTGCAGCCCGTGCTGGTTCCCGGTTCCAATATGGTCGAAAGCTGCGGCAGTACAAAAAGCTGGAGCGGTTGGAGAAAAAGGGAAATAAAGATGCCGTAGATTCCATCTTTGCGGAACGCATGAAGTCTGATCCGCAGGCTGGTTCCAATCTCTTTTCCCGATGGCGGCAGAAGCAGGCCATCAAAAAAGAGTATGCCGCTGCGAAGGCAGGTGCGGCCGCTGCGGAGAACACAGCATCTGGCACAGCCAAAGCTGCACAGGGTACTGTCAGTATAACGGAAAAGGCGTTTCAGTTTGTGCAGAGCCACTCGCATATCATCATCGGTATCGCAGCCGTGGGACTGCTTGTTTTGGTGATTGCCGGGTCGGTTTCATCTTGCTCTGTCTTGATCAATGGAGGCGGCAATGTGGTGCTGGGGACTTCCTATACAGCGGAAGATGAAGATTTGAAAGGCGTGGAGACGGATTATACCAAGCTGGAAGATAAACTTCGCAAACAAATCGACCGCATTGAAACCGACCATCCGGGCTATGACGAGTATCGCTACAATTTGGCGGAAATCGGTCACAATCCCTATGAGCTTGCTTCTCTGCTGACCGTAGAATTTGAAAACTATACGAGAAGCCAGGTGCAGGCACGGCTCCAGAGTATTTTTGAAGCGCAGTATGAGCTGAAGTTGGAAGAAAAGGTAGAAATCCGGACAAGGAAAGAAACCCGTGTGGGCTATCGCTATAATCCGATCACCGGAACCGGACACACCTACACCTATCAAGTGACGGTACAGTATGAGTATAAAATCCTCAATGTAACGCTGCTCAATCGGGGTGTGGACTATGTTGCCAGAAATTCCGGCCTCACAGATGACCAGCTGCAACGCTACGAAGTCACATTGGAGTGCCGTGGCAATAGGGATGATCTGTTTGCAGGCATTGCCTTTGCAACGCCGGATGGCGCAGGTTCCAGCGGAGAATATCAGGATTACGATATTCCGGGCGAAGCACTGACGGATGAAAAATTCCGGAAGATGATTACCGAAGCAGAGAAATATCTCGGTTATCCCTATGTTTGGGGCGGCAGTTCACCGAGCACCAGTTTTGATTGTTCCGGTTTTGTAAGCTGGGTCATCAATCACTGCGGGAATGGCTGGAATGTAGGCAGACAGACGGCCAATGGTCTGATGGGAAAATGCGACATTATCCCGAAGAGTGAAGCAAAGCCCGGAGACCTGATCTTCTTCCAGAAAACCTACAACACCAGCGGCGCATCCCATGTGGGCATTTATGTCGGCAACGGGATGATGATCCACTGTGGCTCACCAATTTCCTATGCTTCCATTGAGACGAGCTACTGGCGGCAGCACTACTACTGCATGGGAAGAATTCGATAAAAATAGGGCGTTTATTCGCCCGGAAAGGATACGATATGAGCTTGAAACTGGAAAAGATTGCTGCGGAGCGCGAGAAAGCCCGCAGGAAACGCGATGAATGGGAGGAGCGCAGAAAGGAATGGGACAGAAAGTACCACGAGCAGGAAAACAGCGAAATCTGTGAAATGGTACATGCCCAGAGCCTGACCCCGGAACAGCTGGCAGTCATCATTCAGCTGGCGCAGGCTGCGGTTCCCAACCCGGAGAACCTGAAACTGGATGAGAAAGAAACGGAGGATATGGAATGAAAAAGATGATGGCAATGCTGCTTGCCAGCGTGATGGCGGCAGGAACCTTTACGACCACTGCATTTGCCTATACGGGCGATGATGTGCAGAAGAACACGCCTGTCAGTACCGCTGCACAGGAGACGGATGCAGCAGAAAGCACAAATGCGGGGAAAACGGACAATACCGACAGCATCGAAATCGACCCGGACATGCAGGTTCTGCCGGATGGCTATGAGGTCTCTACGGATGCGGATGGGAACCTGATCGTTACGGTGGGCGGCAAAGAATACAATATCGGCAGCGAAAAGTCCCAAAAGCAGACTGGTACGGTGGTGCCGGGGATCACCAGTCTGCATTTTCGTTTCGGTCCCGGCATGGATCAGGAGATTATCGGATATCTGCATTCCGGCGATACGGTGGAGATTGTCGAAAAATGCGGTGACTGGTATAAGGTAAACTTCAACGGCAAAACCGGGTATGCACATGGAAAGTACCTGAATGTCACGGATTCTGCAAAAGACAGCAGCATGTTCAGTGAAGATGCGCTGAAGCTGTTTCTGGATCTGATGCAGAGTGGAATGTCATCCGAGGATGAGACGAAATCCAGTGCAGCTTTGACTCCGGAAGGAAATATGACGCTGGTGGACGATATCGGTGAGGAAGAAGATAAATCCAGCCAGCAGTTCATTACGCTGGTGACAAAGGCGGGCAACACCTTTTATCTGATCATCGACCGCGATAAAGACGGCAACCAGAATGTGCATTTCCTGAACATGGTGGACGAGGCCGATCTGCTTGCGCTGATGGATGAAGAGGAAGCTGCCAAGTATCGGGAGAAGGAGCCGGAAGTCACGGAACCTGCGGAAACCGAAAAGCCGCAGGAGACGGAACCGGCACCGGAAGAGCAGAAAACAAAGAGCGAGCAGAAGAAATCGTCTCCGCTTCCGATGATTATGCTGCTTCTGTTTGTGATCGGTGCAGCCGGTGTCGGCGGTTATCTCTATATCAAGATGAAGGGCGTAAAGCCTGCGTCCAAGAAAAATCAGCCGGACCCGGATGCGGATTATCACGATGAGGATGAAGATACGCTCCAGCTGCCGGAGGATGATGGTGACGAGGACGAAGAAGTGGATGTCAACGAGGATTATGAAGCGGAATCGGACGATGAACCTGTCTGATTAACGCAGCGTTGACCGGTGGGGCGGCTGAAAAGCCGTCCCCTTTACATAGCCAAATGGTTGGTGAGTGAACTATTTTGAGCTATGAAGCTATGGAATCTGTAGGCGATATCTGATAAAATAGAAAGTAAGAACAGCTCAACAACCCGGAATTTGTCTTGACCTTATAAATTTCCCCGCCTGATTTGCCCCGTTCATTGTCCAGATAGTGCATATAGCAGTGGTCACAGCCCTCACTGTATTTGCGGCAGCCATGCCAGGGATTCCAAATATCACTACTCATACCGATTCCTTTCCAGTTCGCAAATCAGACTGTGAGGCATTCTTCGTGGCCCACGTACCGCACCAATCCCATAGGCTTTCAGCTTCTCAAACGGGAGAAAAGACGGGTTGTACTGATCCGGCTTTTTCAATCTTATCACATGGTTCATATGTACGTTGCCATCATCATAATGGTAAGGAATATTGACTTCTGTAGCTTCGCACCGATATAGAACAGCGGAAACCGTATCATGGATGCACAGCTCATAGAGAATCTGTGTTTTCCACTTTCCCTGAAGCATCAGAAGCAGCGGCGTGACCGGGCTGTTGCCCAGATCGGTGACGATTCCCTTCTTGACATCGCGCAGATATTCCTCATATGTCATGATATGATCCATCTTGATTCCTCCTGTTTATAGCCTTGGTCAGTAGTTTGATACTATGTACGAACTTTCTGCGTACTTGCTTTCGTTTTCGGATACCGTACAATATTTATACAATGAATCGTCAAGAGAGGAGGCAACAAAGTGACTTCTTTAACCATAGAACAAAAAAGAGTGGACATATACCCAAGCGCAAAGCCGGGCAGCCCAGTTATCTATCTCAACACCTTTTCCAATGCCGTTAACAGTGTGTATAAAAACCTGATGGCGCTCGGCTGCCCAGATTTCTGTCTGGTGGCGGTCAGTGAGCTGAAATGGGATCATGACATGACACCGTGGTATATGGGGCCGATCTCTAAACACGATACGCCCTGCACCGGGGGTGCGGATGATTACCTGAAACTGCTTCTGGATGAAATTATGCCGGAAGCGGAAGCGCTCCTTCCCGGTGCGCCCGCCTGGCGGGGCCTCGCCGGTTACTCGCTGGCCGGGCTGTTCGCCCTCTACGCTCTCTACCAAACGGATGTGTTTGCCCGCGCAGCGAGTATGTCAGGTTCCTTCTGGTTTGAGGGCATCATGGAATATGTGTGCTCCCATGAGATGAAGCGCAAACCTGACTGTCTGTATTTTTCTCTCGGAGACAAGGAGAGCTCCACCGATAATCCGATTTTGAACGTTGTGCAGCAGAATACGCAGGAGATAGAAACACTGTGCCACGGGAAAGGCATCGAAACCACCTTCGTACTGAACAGTGGCAGCCACTATCAGGCGTGCAACAAGCGCACAGCGGCTGGCATTCACTGGATATTAAATAGATAAACCGACAAGGAGATAAAACGATGGATACGATTTATTCGCTTTTTCAGAAAGTAGTTAAAGAACATGAAAATGCCCCAGCTATCATTGAAAACGACCGCACCATGACTTTTGGAGAGCTGTCCAACATGGTGGATATGATCACGTGCAGCTTTCCGCAGGAAGTACACAGCATCGGCATCGTCATGCGTCACCGAACCGAGATGATTGCCTCGATTCTGGCGGTACTCAAATGCGGCGGCCGATATGTCCCAGCCGAGCCGGATTTTCCCACCGGGCGCATCCATGACATGATGACCGAGGCACAGGTGGATTTTGTGCTGACGGAACACGCCTTTGCGCCCAAACTGAGCAGTTTCCCCATCCGCTATACAGATTGTGAGATCTGCGGCGTGGAGACGCCCTCCTGGAAGCGCAATGCCATCGAAGACCCGGAACGCCCCGCCTATGTGCTGTATACGTCAGGTACCACCGGGCGGCCCAAAGGTGTCTGTGTCACCAACCGCAATGTTTGCCATTATGTCCGTGCCTTTGCCAACGAGTTCCATCCCGGCCCCGGTGATGTCATGCTGCAATATTCCGCCTGTTCTTTTGACATCTTTGTGGAGGAAGTGTTCACCAGTCTGCTGAATGGTGCCGCTCTGGCCATCCCCGCTGACGAGGATAAGGCCGACATCCATGCGTTGATGGCTTTTGTGGAACGCCACCATGTGACTATGATCAGCGGCTTTCCGTATCTGCTGGCAGAAATGAACCACCTGTCTGTCATTCCGTCCTCTCTGCGGCTGCTTATCAGCGGCGGCGATGTGTTGCGGGGCGTTTATGTGGATCACCTGCTGAACAAAGCAGAGGTTTACAACACCTACGGCCCCTCCGAGACAACGGTCTGCGCCTCCTATTACCGTTGTAATAGTGGAACTGTGCTGGAGGACGGTACCTATCCCATCGGTCATCCTGTACTAGGTGCGCAAATCAGGATTCTGGATCAGTCTGGCAACGAGGTTGCCAAAGGGCAGACGGGTGAAATTTGCATTTATGGCGGGGGGGGATCTCTGGGCTACATTGGCGACCATGCCGAGGAAAACAGAGCTTTTGAGCGGCAGCCGGACGGTAGCACCATGTACCGCAGCGGCGATTTGGGCTATATCCTGCCGGATGGCAACATTGCATTCCTGCACCGCAAGGACGACCAGATCATGATTTACGGCAAGCGGGTGGAACTTGCCGAGGTGGAGTCCCGGCTCTATCGGTGCAAGGATGTGCAGCAGGCTATTGTCCGGGCTTTTACAGACGAGGATGGACTGTCCTATATGACCGCCTATGTGGTGCCTTCCGACAATAAGCTGAAAGTCTCGGAAGTAAAAAAAGAACTGTCTGAAAATCTGACTTCCTTTATGATCCCAGAGTTCTTTGTGAAGATGAAGCAGATTCCTTTGAATGTCAACGGTAAGCCGGATGTGTCGAAACTGCCGGTGGTAATGAAAGCGGGGGCATTATAATGGAGATTCAGATCCGGCAGGCCACGATCCAGGACCTGAATGTATTGATGCAATGGCGAATGGAAGTCTTGCATGAGGTATTCTCCATCCCCTCGGAGCGGTCTGTAACAGAGCTGGAATCGGAAAATCGCCGCTACTATCAAACAGAACTGCCGCAGGGCGGACATATTGCCTGCTTTGCCTACGTAGGGGAGGAAATCGTCGGCTGCGGCGGGATATGCCTCTATCATGAGATGCCCTCACCGGACAATCTAAACGGGAAATGTGCCTACCTGATGAACATTTATACCCGGCCGCAGTTTCGCGGACACGGCATAGGGAACAGAATCGTCAGGTGGCTTGTAGAGCAGGCTCGTCAGCGGCATATTTCAAAAATTTATCTTGAAACCTCAAACAAAGGCAGGCCGCTGTATCAAACAATCGGTTTTGCCGATATGAAGGATATGATGAAACTGTCCCGTGAAAAATAAGCAAAATCAAAGGAGCATACATACAATGGAGCCAATCATCTGAAACGTTGAAGTAAAAAGCGTCCTCACAAAATCCAATTTGGAGAAATAAATTTTATGGAACAAGCAAATCGGGACTTGTAGATGGAGGTAATCAAAATGAAAGAATATCAACATTTGATTGGAAAGATTATTGTTGCAGTGGCAATTATAGTTGCCGCAATTATTATAGCGCAGGCTATTGGTGGAGCTGGAGAAAGTATCCGTAGTGGCTTGTTACAATTAGGGGATGCTCTTCGATAACTTCAAGTTTGTAGACCTAAAACAGAATACCGTTCCTTACATAGCAGTCATGCGCTTCGGTGCCTGGCTGCTAATTTTTTTGCGAAAGGAGCAGTATCGAATGAAGCTTGTATTAGCGGAAAAGCCCTCGGTTGCCATGAGTCTCTCGAAAGTGATCAGGGCAGATCAGCGCGGGGACGGTTATATGGAGGGCAATGGCTACCTTGTCAGTTGGTGTGTGGGGCATCTGGTGGAACTTTCCCAGCCGGAAACCTATGATGAAAAGTATGCAAAGTGGAAGTATGATGATCTTCCGATTTTGCCGGAACATTGGCAGTATCAGGTGTCCGCCAGCACGAAAAAGCAGTTCGGAATCCTGAAAAAGCTCATGCAGCGGAAAGATGTGGAGAGTCTGATCTGTGCAACCGATGCAGGGCGTGAGGGCGAACTGATTTTCCGACTGGTTTACCATCAGTGCGGCTGCAAAAAGCCGGTGGAACGCCTTTGGATTTCCTCAATGGAGGACAGTGCGATCCGAGAAGGTTTTCAGAAGCTCAGACCGGGAACAGAATATGATGCCTTATATGAGGCGGCTTTATGCCGGGAGCGTGCCGACTGGATTGTCGGAATCAACGCCACCCGGCTTTTTTCATGTTTGTATGGGCAGACCCTGAATGTGGGGCGAGTGATGACACCAACGCTTGCGATGGTGGTTATGCGGGATGCAGCAATCCGAGCGTTCAAGCCGGAGCCGTTCTACTCGGCAGAATTAAAATTCCGGGATTTTCAAGCAGGCGGTGAGCGAATGAAAGAAAAAGTAGAAGAAGAAAAACTGGTGGCAGAGTGTTGTCAGGCGGGGAGTGCCATCATTACCAAGGTGGAGAGGAAAGAAAAATCAGAGAAGCCCCCGGCCCTCTTTGATCTGACCTCGCTTCAGAGAGAAGCAAACCAGCAGCTGGGGTTCACTGCCCAGCAGACCCTGGATTATGCGCAGGCTCTGTACGAGAAGAAATTCGTAACTTATCCCCGTACCGACAGCCGGTATCTGACAGATGATATGGCACCGCTGGTGCCAGAACTTGTTTCTGCGATCCAGCAGAGCTTTCAGATTCAGCCGGATGTGCCGGCACCGGTGAATGCAGCGCAGGTCATCAATTCCAAGAAAGTCACCGATCACCATGCCATTATCCCTACAAAAACAGCGGCAGGTTATGACATTTCCTCTCTTCCCAGTGGAGAACAGGCGATTCTTACCATGTTGGCTGTGCGGCTGATTTGTGCAGTCGGAACACCTTGCCTCTATGCAGAAACCGTAGTAGAAGCGGAGTGCGCCGGTCAGAAGTTCCGTACAAAAGGCAAAACAGTCACGGATATAGGCTGGAGGCGATATGCAGGAAAGTCGAGTGAAGAGGCTGAGAAGAATGCGGAGGCAGGTGAACTGCCGGAGCTTTCGGAAGGCATGACACTGGAACTTGCCGGTGTCGATCTGAAAGAGGGCAAGACAAGCCCGCCCAAGAGGTTTACCGAGGACTTATATTGTAAAGGGTAGTTAAGAAAAAAGCACAAGAAAGGACAAAAAATGAGAACAAAAAAAGCAGAAAATGAAAAGATTACTGCCCTCTACGAAAGACTTTCTCGTGATGACGAAATGGTAGGGGACAGTAACAGTATCGTCAACCAGAAGAAGATGCTTGAGGACTATGCAAAACAGAATGGCTATACCAACATAGAGCATTTTACAGATGACGGTTATTCCGGCGGTTCATTTGACAGACCGGACTGGAAAAGAATGGTAGCAGGAATTGAGGACGGAAGCATTTGCTTATGTGTTATAAAGAAGTAATAGAAGTGTAAAAAATTTTGCCGTTCCTATCCGGCACTTAGC
>OBXM01001422.1_pt1 | contig 14635 bp, 20 predicted proteins | sample 1538141 | NCBI WGS metagenome assembly OBXM01 (sample SAMEA2580153, study PRJEB22360) | human gut metagenome | biome: human gut; feature: human-associated habitat; material: faeces | place: Denmark | collected 2008/2010 | reverse complement strand
ATTTGAGGACATTTTCATTTGTGGTTACTTAGGACATTATCATATTTGGTTTATAGGATAAAAAATTTTATAATTTTCCTGTTGACAAATATAATTTCTCATGCTACTATATATGAGGTTCGCTTGACGAGCCAAAACACAAAATGCTGATGTGGCACAGGTGGTAGCGCACCTCATTGGTAGTGAGGAGGTCACGGGTCCGAGTCCCGTCATCAGCTGGTTAAAACCCTTGATTATTCAAGGGTTTTCTTCTATTTATCTTTCCTTCCCATCTGCCGGAAATGGCACCGCACTCCCCTATTAATAGGTAAAGTAAATAAGCGTTTCTTTTGGCAGTCAGTAAATTAAGACTGACTTTTTTTCTCCAACAGCTCCGCCCTATTATATAGTTAGCTTAGGGTGGGGCGTACTTTAAGGAGGATTTTATATGCATAAGATTAACAATGATGTGAAAAGAGATCAGAAGGTATTAAACCTTATAGAAATGCTGTGCCGCCTGGCCAGCCTTGAGGGATATACTATTACAAAGCTTTCACTTAAAGAGAATGTGACCGGCAGCACAATAAAATAAAACAAGCTAAGATATGATAGATAAAATAATATAATAAAAGATAAGGTATAATAAAAGCAGGACAATCCGTAAAGACCATCACCTGTAATACCACAGTAACCCGATACAATATCATGCGCTCCATCTCTCTCGCCATTTATCACTCTCCCCATTACTCACTAAAATTTCCGAGAGAGCGGTTGATTCTCCATTGCAGCATACCATGCAATAAATGCATACCGGTTCTTGCATACGCACTATACACTGCTGAATCAGCGATTCACTGTAAGAGAAATAATACCTGAAGCAGATCTTTCAGGTTTAAAACAGACAGATCATACTTTTTCAAAATTGTAAGGCGGCCTGTGCAGACCGCCTCTATCATTTTTATCCATATGCTTCTATTATTCTCTTACTATTTTTTATACTCTTCGTACCCTTCATAGCCACATTCATTTTCTTTACGTCCACATTTTTTACAGCCATCATGGAAGCCGCTCCAGTAAAATTCTCTTAATACTTTTTCGAACCATTCACAGTTTTTGCCCTGATCCTGCTCGTGTTCATGCTCGCATTCGCATTCATATTCGCGCCTGGGCTCATATTCACACTCCGGTTTGCACTCATGTCTGGGCTTGCACTCGCACTCGCGTTTTGGTTCACATTCCCGTCTGCACTCGCACTCGCGTTTTGGTTCGCATTCCCGTCTGCATTCACATTCATGTCTGCACTCGCATTCACGCTTAGGCTCACATTTTTCATAACATCTGCATCTACATCTGCATTTAAAAGTTTCACAACTCATAATCATTTATCTCCTTTAATATTGCACTACACAATATTATATGGGACAAGTAAGAATAGTGTGAATCAATGGATTTATGCACAGCGCAGCCACTGCAGCCGATCATGGGCCATCATGCACCAGCATCACTGCCCTCCCCCTTTTCCCAGTATATTCCAGCCGTATCACACAAAAAACGTTGTATAGTTATTATAAATAAATATTCTGTACATTCCGTACACAAGAATTAAAACAGCCACTGGCGTTTTAATAAAAAAAACAAAAGGGGGGATTTTTATGATTTGTCCACATTGTAATGCCGCCATCTCCGACGACAGCGCCTTCTGTTCTGCCTGTGGAAAACGTCTCGAACAATCGGAGGAGCAGGTGCTGCCTGGGGATTCCGTTGTTTGTCCGGGCTGCGGCTCCGTCAATTCCAGCGGCGCCAACTTCTGTACCAACTGCCGTGCACCGCTGTCCAAAACCGCTCTGGAACAGGTAAAGACCCAGAATGACTTACAGCTGCAGCAGGCTCAGGTAAAGATGCAGGCCATGGCCCTGCAGGCTCAGCAGGAGCAGTTAAAAATCCAGCAGCAGCAATACGATTCCATGGCGAAATGCCCCAGATGCGGCTCCACTTCGCTGTCAGGCAATAAGAAGGGCTTCGGTATCGGAAAAGCGGTTGTGGGCGCTGCGCTTGTAGGTCCGCTGGGTTTAGTAGCCGGTAATCTGGGCGCCAAAAAAGTTCAGGTCACATGCTTAAACTGCGGCAAAAAATTTAAAATGTAGGGAGGTAATGAAAATGTTTTGTCGAAAATGCGGGACAGAATTTGATGGAAAATTCTGTCCAAACTGTGGGGAACCGGCGGAAACAATACCGGAAACGCCGGCTCACCAGACAAGTATTAACGGAGTACCGGTGGACAATTCCCCCGTCTCCGTGCCGGTAAAGGAACCATTCTATTCCAAGATTTGGTTTATTGTGCTGATGCTGCTGTTCTGCTGTTTCCCAATCGGCCTCTTTCTCATGTGGAAATACAAAAAATTCAATAAACCGGCCAGAGTCATTATTACTCTTTTCTATGTAATTGTTTTTATTTTCGGACTCTCCAATGCCGGTTCGCAGACTTCAACCCCCGTACCACCGACCGCAGAAATATCTATGAGTGAACCAGCCGGTACAAAGGAAAAAAACACAGGCCTTGCAGTAAACGGAGAAACCGACGAGGCTCTGGATGAAACCGGTCCCGAAGAGGTCAGCGCCGAAATGACTGCGTCCGCAGATACCACGGCTGCCGAAACCTCCGAACCGGCGAAAAGCAGGTATAAAGCCAGCACCTACAAAGTAGGAAGCGACATTCCCGCCGGGGAATACGTCGTGTACTGCGACTCCTTCATGGGATACATAGAGACCGCAAAGGACAGCAGCGGAACCCTTGACTCCATCATTGCCAACGAGAATATTTCCACCAATTCCATCGTCACCATCTCCGATGGACAGTATTTTAAGATGACCGGGTGCTATGCCGTTCCGATTGACGAGGCAGGCAGTCCGGATACCGGCAGTGACGGTATGTTTAAGGTCGGCGTACACCTTCCGGCAGGAGAGTATAAAATTGAGGTAGATAAGGATTCCGTTATCGGATTTGGCTATGTCGAGATATCCAGGGACAGTTACCACGTGCTGGACTCGATTATCTCAAATGATAATTTTGAAGGTTCGAAGTATATCACCGTGAGTGACGGGCAGTACTTAAAGCTCACCGGATGCAGAATTGTTCCATAACGTCTCCATTTCAAACGCAGAGTGCCGGAAACAGACCATTCCCGGCACTCTTCCTTTCTTCATCTGCGATCATTTTATCAACACAATACCGGCATCTTCTTCCCTGCTGCCGTCCTCACCCTCATAAATCATGATTACGCTGCATTTCCCCATCTCCACATCGCTTTTCTTTCCGTAAAGCATCAGAATCACCCGGTTGGAAGGAACATCGTAATTTAGTTTCCTGTGCAGTCTTAAGATATTTTCTCCTGATATGTAAAGCGCTGGCCCGACGGTGTGGCTGACTGCCAGAATCGTCGTCTCCCTGCTGCCGGGAGAGCTGAAACTGTACTGGGCTAATATCTCATAATGTGGTATCATTCTGTATAGTGTCACCATCAGAATAACTGCTACTGCAAAACAGGAAAATCTCTTCATTCGGTTCTTCCTTTCTTCTGTATATCTTCTTATACCTGTATTTTAATACATCTGTTAAAATATATCTAGTACAATATATCTATTTAAATACATCTTATCTTCTCAGATATATTTACATATAATATCACTATACAGAAGGAGGCATTTTATGGGGCACATTAATATCAAGCTGGCTGATTTAATCTTTGAAAAAGGCAAAAGCAAAAACAAAGTCTGTTATCACTGTGAAGTCCAGCGGACTCAGCTGAACAATTACTGCAACAACAAGGTCTCCCGCGTCGACCTGGCCCTGATGGCAAGAGTCTGCGAATATCTGGACTGTGATATCAGTGCAATTCTGGAGTATGTGAGCGATGAGGAAGATTTAAACGCCGAAGAGGCCAAAGCATCCGAGGCCGCGGAAGAAAAGAAAAAGGACTAGCCGCTCAAACGGACGGCTGGTCCTTCTATTTTTTTCCGTTTTACCCTTGTCTATTATTTTTCCAGTTCATCGAAGCTGGCCCGGAGCGTGTCACAGGACTCGCCCAGACGCTTCTTTTCCTCTTCATTCAAGTCCAGCGGAAGCACGCGGAAAATGCCGTTCTTGTTGATAATACAGGGAACGCCGGCATATACGTCGTTCTGCCCATACTCTCCGCGCAGCATGGCGGATACAGTCAACACACTGTTTTCATCTCCCAGAATCGCTCTAGTGATCCTGGACAGCGCCATACCAATTCCATAGTATGTGGCGCTCTTCGCCTCAATAATCTGGTATGCAGCCCCGCGCACGTCCTCCTCGATCCGTTTTAACTCGTCCCCACAGATGACCTCCATCCCGCCTTCCCCCTGTTCACCACAAAGGGAAAGGATGGGCTTCGTGGCGATCATCGCCTGACTCCACGGAACAAATTCGCTGTCTCCGTGCTCTCCCATCACATAGGCATGGACATTACGCGGATCCACGGAAAGGGATTCTCCCAAAAGGTAGCGCAGCCTGGCGGTATCCAGGGCGGTTCCGCTGCCCAGCACTCTCCGCGGATTGAAGCCGGAAAGCGAGTACGTGATCCGGGTCATGATATCCACCGGATTTGTCGCCACCAAGAATATTCCGTTGAATCCCGACTCCGTAATCGGGTCTACAATCGATTTAAATACCGCTGCGTTCCGTTTTAACAGGTTTAGCCTGCTCTCCCCCGGCTTCTGTGCTACACCAGCGCAGATGACGGCGATATCCGCGTCTGACGTATCCTTATATTCCCCGGCGTAAATCTTCATGTTGGACGCAGAAAAGGCAAGTCCATGGTTTAAATCCATCGCCTCGCCTTCTGCCCTTTTTCTGTTGATGTCAATCAGAACCAGTTCATTACAGATATTCTGATTCAGCATGGAATATGCATAGCTCATGCCCACCATACCGGTGCCGATGAGCGCCACTTTTCTCTTATCCGTTCTCATAATCAGTTCACTCTCCTGTCTTGTCTTACGGATAGTATAACTGGTTATGGGAAAAATATGCTTTATCCTTAACCCTGACGTTCGATTTTTTTCGCCATCAGCTCACCATTGCTGCTGTAGATCACGGCGCTTTCTTTTGTAATCATCCCCTTTTTATAGAGGTTTAAAAGGCTGGTGTCCATGGATACCATTCCTTCCGACTGTCCTGTGGCGATCACGCTGTCGATCTGGTGCGTCTTGGACTCGCGGATCATGTTCCGGATTGCATTGTTGAAAAACATAATCTCAAAGGCCGGATAAACGCCGCCATCCACCGTGGGAATCAGCTGCTGGGATACAACCGCCTGCATGACCATGGAGATCTGCATCCGGATCTGCTGCTGCTGATTCGGCGGGAAATTATCGATGATACGGTCTATGGTATTGGCCGCCCCGACCGTATGAAGCGTAGAGATGACGAGATGGCCCGTCTCCGCCGCCGTCATGGCGATCTGAATCGTCTCATAATCACGCATCTCACCTACCAGAATGACATCCGGCGCCTGACGAAGGGCTGCCCGGAGTCCGGAGACGTAGCTGTCCGTGTCCGTCACTATCTCTCTCTGGGTTACCACGCTCTTCTTATGACGGTGCAGATACTCGATCGGGTCCTCCAGCGTAATGACGTGGGCGTTTCTCGTATGATTGATCTTATCAATGATACACGCCAGCGTCGTGCTCTTACCGCTGCCGGCCGGTCCCGTGACCAGGACGAAGCCCTTGGTCAGCTGGGCGATATCGATGATATTCTGTGGTATGTGAAGCGTCTCATAATCGGGCAGATCGAACGTAACCACCCGGATAACTGCAGCTAACGATCCCCTCTGCCGGAATACACTGGAGCGGAATCTCGACACACCGGGAAGGGCGAAGGAGAAATCGTCGTCTCCATGCTCTCTCACCTTCTCCATACTGCGGTTTCCCGCCAGTTCATAAAGTTCTGTGATCAGCGTCTCCATCTGAGCCGGAAACAGCTTCTCCTCATTCTGGCAGACAATTCTGCTGCCCAGCTTATAAGAGAACGGCATGCCGGGTACCAGAAAGATATCCGACGCATTCTGTTCCACAGCCGAACTCAACAAATCAATTACCTTCATACCTGCAAATCTCCCTGTCTTTCTTTCCCGCCGTAATCCGCAAACGGACTATTTCTGTTCTGTATCAGCCGTTCCGCCCCATACCGGCATGGAGTCATCTATTTCGTAATCTTCCGTCTGTATCACGTTCCATTTCGCCACACTCACCGAGCCTTCCCCGTCCAAATCCGTTTCCAGCTCAATATGAAGTGCCTGCGCGCGTTCCATGGCCACTTCCGTCACCGCCGCGCCGTCTCTGTAGTATTCTCCCAGCGCCTTCTCAAGCAGTGCAAGGCGCTCCTCATGCCCTGAGGCATTGGCACAGGCCGTCTTCACTTCCCCTGCCACCATGCGGTAGAATGCCTCGCCTTCCGTATCAGCCCTGTAATACTCCGTAACTGCGTCCGCGTTTCTGTTTGCAAGGCTTAAATCACTCTTCGCGGAGGTCAGGGACAGCATACCGAACGTGACGAGACACATAACGATAAAAATCAATATCAGAGAAGAACTTCCAATATTCGCCTTAAATCCGCTCTCCTGCTTAGCCATCTGTTTCCTCCTGTCACCCCTGCTCTCTCGTGGCGGCTTACAGAGAGCTTGTAGACGCTGTTTTTCTCACGGCTGACGGTTATCTCCGCCGAGCTCTCCGCTTCGTCCGCCGAAAGCACTGCTGTGTAGATCTTTCCACTCGCGCTTCCGTCTCCGCCGCCCTCCGGAATGTCTTCCGCAAGGTTTCCATTTTTATCAAATTCCATCACGTACCGGTTCCCGGCGGCTTCATCGCCAACTGCTTCAAAGGCTTCATCACCATCTGTTTTGAAGGCGTCATTGCCGTCTGATCCAGAGGCGTCGTCCTGTGTAGAGACACTGGCGCCGAAACGCTGTTTCAGTCCCTCCGGTCCCTCCAGCTTCCATACCTCGGCCACGCTCTGGGCAATCAGTACCGACTGGTTCAAATCTGCGGCGTCCCGGCTCATCCGGTCCCCTTTCACGAAGACCAGGATGCAGACGCTGGAGCAGAGAATGAAGAAGAAGACCACCATGATCATCTCCATCATAAATATACCCGAATGCTGTTTCCTGCTCATCCTTTCATCCTCCGCTTCTTAAAGACAGCCAGATCCGGCCGCCTCCATCGCCACTGGTTGAGACGGAAAGCAACTCCCCATCCATGGACATGGCCACTTCGTCGCATTCCAGAATCTCATAGCCGTCATTTACGCCCAGACCGCTCTCCGTATCGGTGAACAGCTCCCAAAGCTTCCCATCTCTATAGTATATATAAGTCACGTATTCAGAACCGTTTATCTCCTGCTTCAACTGGAGGACTGTGATTCCATCCATCTCGGTCAGTCCCACCATTCCGTCCTCGTCGCCCTGCCTTACCTTGTTGGCAATATAGCTCAGAGCCACATCGCCGCGATAGGTCGACTCCGTCCTGGCATTGATATTCTCGTAGACCTTTCCTCCGATCAAAACCGCAAACAGCGCACAGAGCACAAATACGAGGAACAGAAGCATGGTAAACAACGTATTCACCAGCTGTCCCTTATGATCATTTCTGCGGCCCATCCGCGCACCTCCCAGCTATTATTCGTGAAGATTGACCGTAATATCCGGCATGAAGTTGGACGCGAATCCGCTGTAAAACACATCATACTTATCCCGGTCAATCAAAATCCCGTAATTTTCCTCCAGATAATCCACACTGGGCGGATATCTGCCTTCAATGGCGTAGCACTGTACGGAAGCTCTCCGTATGGCATCCCGCAGCGTATCCGCACCTCTCGCATCGGCCTTCTTTGAAAAGGACATGATTCCTGTTACAAAAAGCGCCAGCACGCACATAAATACCAGTACGGACAGGACGTAGCCATAGATTTCCTTCCTTGTCTGTTTCCATCTTTTCATCGGCTCACCTCTTATCCAATGGCTGAAAGCACACCGACTAACGGCAGCATGACAGAGAGAAGAATCAGACCGACAGCCACAGCGAGAACGGCTACCATCGTCGGTTCAAGCCGGTTCACCATGTTGTCCAGCGCCGTATCCGCTTCCTCTTCGCAGCTTCTGGATATCTCCTCCATCACCTCATCCAGGCGGCCGCTTCTGACGCCCACCTTGATCATCTGAACATGGAATCCACCGAACAGACCGGTGTTCTTCATGGCGCTGTAATAATCGGTTCCTGTCTCCAGTTCCTCGCCGCAGGCCTTGATCCTTTCCTCTACCGCAGGATTCTCCACCAGCTCAGCCGCCAGCTCCATGCCCTTTTCCAGCTCCAGACCGCTGTGAAGCGTCAGGGCCAGCACAGAAGTAAATCTGCGGTTCGCCACTGCCAGCGCGATCCGGCTCTTTCTCTTAAACCGGTCCATCATCTGCTGAGCCGCCTGTATTTTTTTGCCGCCTCTTCCCATGAGCCAGATAACAAAAGCCACTGCAGCCAGAAGAATACCCGCAATAAGAGCCACTCCGCTGAATATGCCGCCCAGTCTCGTCGCCGCCATGGATACAGGGCTGAGACGCGCTCCCAGCTGCTCATAAACACTTTCAAAAATAGGCATTACCTTCGTAAACAGAACGAACAGGACAACCAAAAGCATAAAAATCATGATGACCGGATACGTCACCGCATTTTTGATACTTTTCATCAGAATGTATTCTTTTTCATAGTACTCTGAAAGAGACGCCATCATCTGATCCAGGGTTCCTGTTTCCTCACCCAGCTTCGCCATCCGGATCACGTAAGACGGATAACTTCCCACCTGCTCCAGAACGACAGAAAACGGGCTTCCCAGCTCCACTTCCTCAGACATATGTAACAAAATCTTTTTCTCCTCTTCATCTGCCGCATCCTCCGCCATAACAGACAATCCCTCGTCAAGAGGGATTGCCGCGCGAAGCAGAAGAGATATCTGAAGACAGAAAGCCGAAAGCTCCCGGGCGGAATATTGTTTTTTCAATTCCTTCGCCATGTATCGCTTCTCCTTTATGATATGAAATTTTAATAAGAGTATTTTGCTTTATAATTCGAGCTGTTCTTGATATACTCTTCAATCGCCGGATCTCCCTTGCCGGAGGAGGCGAATGTCGGGTCCATCAGTTTCCAGTCATGGCCGTCAAAGTAGATGATATTGTCCACCCAGCCCTGGCCCTCGATATAAACATTAATCCATGCGTGATACAGACTGCCCGTATATCCCACCACCAGCTTGGTCGGAATATTCTGGGAACGCAGCATCGCCGTCATAACCGCGGCGTAATCAAAACAGATTCCCTTTTTCTGAGACAGGACAGAATCGCAGTTCGGAAGATATCCGGACTGAACGGAGTTGGCTTTTGCCGTATCATATGTAATGTTGGTGACCACATAATTGTAAACAGACGAAACAACATCCAGCGCATCCGCAGAAGACGCGGCCACCTCTGCGCCCTTCTTTACTACGCTGCTGTCCGCAGTGAAATTCACATACTGATTGGGATATAAGAACGGTGCAAACTGGTCTGCAAGAGATACGGACAGATCCTGGCTGAACTTCACCGCATACTGGTTGCCCTGTACCTGTTCCAACACTCTCACCGTATAGCTGCCGTTGCCTTCCGACATCGGAAACACCTCATAGGCAGATCTGGCATTTAAATCATACGTATACGTCTCTCCGCCGCTTTTGATCACCTGAACCTTGATCTTGGAGGAGCCTCCCGTATACTGCACCATCACATAGCCCTGGGACAGGTTGGACGCATCCAGTGTCACAGAGTTATTGCTGTAAGTCGTCGTACCGGAAGCCTGCGGTGTTCTCACGTTGCTCCCCGCCGGCTTTGAATACAGCGGAACCGCTTCCTCTTCGACAGTCACGACAGCCAGGCTCTCCGGTTCTTCAGCCAGCGCAGCCGTACTCTCTGCGGCAATCGTCTGCGATTCAGCCACAGATGCCTTCTGGCTCTGGCAGCCGCTCACAGACACCATAAGCGCCGTGCAGGCAGTCAGCACTACAATTCTATTCTTCTTCATCTTTCCTCATCTCCATCTCACATCGAAACTGGACCTGGTTCCTCCCTGCGTAAATACGCCGGGCAGCACTAGCCCAGACGCTGTCTGACGATCTCGTAAGCGAGCACACCCGCGGCCACGGAAGCGTTCAGCGAGTCGATATCGCCCTTCATGGGGATCGATGCAACCATGTCACATTTTTCCCTGACGAGTCTTCCCACGCCGTCTCCTTCGCCGCCGATCACCAGACCGACAGGCCCTTTTAAATTCAGCCGGTACATCAGTTCGCCGTTCATATCCGCACAGACGAACCAAAGTCCCTTTTCCTTCAATTCTTCAATCGTGGCCGCCAGGTTTGTTACCTTCGCCACCGGTGTATAGTTGAGGGCTCCCGCCGAGGTCTTTGCCACGACCGCCGTAAGGCCTGAAGCGCGCCGTTTCGGAATAATCACTCCATGGGCTCCCGCTAAGTTAGCCGTACGGATGATCGCGCCCAGATTATGGGGATCCTCAATTCCATCCAGCAGGAAAATAAACGGTGGTTCCCCTTTTTCCTCAGCCGCCTTCAAAATGTCTTCTACTTCAGCATATTCATAAGCCGCAGCGTGTGCGATCACTCCCTGGTGATGGCCTTCCTCTGACATCTGATTCAAACGTTCCCTGGAAACGAAATTCACGATCGTATCCTGCTTCTTCGCCTCTCTGATAATGGACTGGATAGGACCGTCCTTTACGCCATCCTGCACATAAAGCTTATCGATGGTCTTTCCCGCGCGGTATGCCTCCAGCACGGCGTTTCTTCCTTCTATTGTAAATTCTTCCGTCATTCCAGTTCTCCTATTTTCTCAAATCCGTGGCTGATCAGTGTGACCAGCCGCTCCAGACGGCCAGTCAGGTAGAGGTAGCCGCAAAGCGCCTCAAAGCCCGTCGCCGTTCTGTAGTCCACCACGGTCGCATGCTTTGCCGTCGTCACCGACTTGGCGTTGCGTCCGCGTTTGTAGACCGCTGTCTCTTCTTCGGTAAGCTCTTCCAAAATGAGCCGTATCATCTCTGCCTGAGTGCCTGCATTGACCAGCGACGCACTCTTCTTATGCATCTTGTTCACCTGAATGCTTCCATGATTGATCACCATGGTGCGGACAATCAGTTCATAAACGGCATCTCCGATATAGGCCAGCGCCAGCGGAGAATACGTCCTCGGATCCATCTCCTTCAGCCTCAGCGCCTCATTGCAAAAGGTCTGGAATCCGGCCTTTTCTCTTACGCCCTCTTCCATTTTACACCCTCTCTGGTGTCTTCCAGAACGATTCCCTTTAAAAGAAGCTTTCCGCGAATCTCATCGGCCAGCGCGAAATTCTTATCCTTTCTCGCCTGCTGTCTCGCCGCGATCATCTCTTCGATCTCAGAATCCAGTATCTCTTCCTTTTTCTCGGTGACGATGCCCAGCACGTCGCACAGCTTTTCGATGGTCTCTTTCAAATATACAACGTAAGCCCTGGAACTGTCTGGCCCTGCTGTGGAATTGCTCAGCTTGACGAGTTCAAAGACAGCAGAAATACCATCTGCGGTGTTAAAATCGTCATCCATGGCTGCCTCATACTTTGCAACCAGCTCGTCAACAGCTTCCCGGCTCTCGCCCTCTTTAAACGAATCGCCTGCCGCGCCGCTCTCCAGATCCTTTAGCTTTTGGACCGCAGTCAGAATTCGCTCTAAACCATTCTTGGAAGACTCCATCAGCTCCGCGCTGAAATTCAGCGGGCTTCTGTAGTGAGCGCTCAGCATAAAGAAACGAAGTATCGATAAATCATACTTCTCGCTGATCTCCCTGACAGTAAAGAAATTGCCCAGGGATTTCGACATCTTCCTGTTATCAATATTTAAAAATGCATTGTGCATCCAGTATTTTGCAAACTCTTTGCCGTTAGCCGACTCACTCTGAGCAATCTCATTCTCATGATGCGGGAAGACAAGGTCCTCTCCGCCCGCATGGATATCGATCTGGTCGCCCAAATACTTCTTGGACATGACGGAACACTCGATATGCCAGCCAGGACGTCCCTCGCACCATGGAGACTCCCAGTAAGGTTCCCCTTCTTTTTTGGGCTTCCAGAGAACAAAATCCGTCGGATCCTCTTTGCCTTCCTCTCCCGTCACCTTGATCTCACGGAAGCCGGACTGCAGATCCTCGATATTCTTATGGGACAGCTTTCCATAGCCGTCAAATGATTTTGTACGGAAATAAACGGTTCCGTCGGCCGCCACGTAAGCATGGCCGCTCTCGATCAGACTGCCGATCATATCCAGCATCCCGCAGATTTCCTCTGTAGCGAGCGGATTCTTCGTGGCCGGCTTCACGTTCAGCCCTTCCATGTCCTTCTTGCATTCTTCTATATAGCGCTTGGAAATGGTATCGGCATCCACGCCCTCTTCAATGGCCTTCTTAATGATCTTATCGTCCACATCGGTAAAGTTGGAAACAAAATTCACCTCGTAGCCCTTGTATTCAAAATACCGTCTGACCGTATCAAACACGATCATCGGCCTCGCATTTCCTATATGAATGAAGTTGTATACCGTTGGCCCGCAGACATACATCTTGACCTTTCCCGGTTCCAGCGGCACAAATTCTTCCTTCTGCCTCGTCAATGTATTAAAAATTTTCATAGTTCCCTCCTGTTTGATTATTTCCCGCAGCAGCCACCACTACAGCCCTGACAGCCGCTGTCCATGATTTTATCATCATAACAGTAATCCCCCACTGTCGTCAATAAGGTAATTGCCTGTGCTGAAATTCCTTCCCCGCTGCCCGTAAAGCCCAGACCTTCCTCGGTCGTTGCCTTTACGCTGACACGGTCTGCCGGTATTCCAAGGGCGGCAGCGATATTCTCCGCCATCTGCGGTCTGTAATCCTTAAGTTTGGGCCTCTGAGCGATGATTGTCGCATCGATGTTCTCGATCACGTACCCCTTCTCTTCCAGAAGCGTTCCGACGCGCTTTAAGAGTTCCACGCTGGATATTCCCTTATAAGCCGGATCCGTATCCGGAAAGTGTTCCCCGATATCCCCCAGCGCCGCCGCGCCGAGCAGGGCGTCCATCACCGCGTGAACTAACACGTCCGCGTCAGAATGGCCTAAAAGTCCTTTTTCATAGGGAACCTTTACTCCTCCGAGAATCAAATCCCTTCCGTCCGTCAATTTGTGTACATCGTATCCCTGTCCGATTCTCATATGATATCTTATATCCTTTCTGAAATCTGTATATTTATTTTAATCCACATTCTGAGTCCAGAATACAAAAAACAGAATAACATAGTAGCTGTGCTGCCATTTTATCCGGTTGCCAGGATTAAAATTAAATTCTGACTGTATTTCTAATTAAAATATTAAACAATCATGCGGACCGCCTTTTTGATACAGCGCAGCTGTATGTCGTTCTGACAGAAACAGCTCTCTCCATCCACATGAACCGCCATCGGCTTATCCACATGAACCATGGCCTCCCCACATGTATAAAACCGGGTTCCCTTATTATGGGACTGCCTTCCAAACATGGAGTTTAAAAGCACCGGTATTAGTTTTCTCTTTTTTCTGTTATTCATTACACAAATGGAAAGTTTTCCATCGTCATAGCTGGCATCCGGCGCAAATTTAAAACCGCCGCCTTCATACGGATGAATATGTGCGGAAATAAAATAGGCATGATTAAACTCCACCTTCTGAACTCCATCCAACAGCAAATAGCCCTTAGCAGGCTTTGCAAGCAAGAGCTGTTTGACACCGATCAGAAGATAGGTCAGCTTTCCTATATGAAGCTTATTTAAAATTCCCTTTGTCCTGGAATAAAGAATGTTATGACAAACCGCCGCATCCATGCCAATACCTGCGCTGACCATAAATCTTCTGCAGGAAATCTCATCTCCGCCATATGTAAGCACTCCGTAATCCAACTGCTTATGGTACTTTGGAGACAGAATCTTCTTCAGACAGCGTCCCGGTTTTCTCGGCAATTTCAAGCTTCTTGCTAAATCATTGCCTGAACCGGCAGGAATATAACCTAAGGTAACGGGGCTGCAGAAAGAAAGACCATCCAGAATCTCGTTGACAGTGCCGTCCCCGCCGACTGCAACGATCACGTGCGGTTCCCTGCACCCTTCTGTCAGCTTTCTGGCAAAAACCTTCGCATCTCCCGGCTTCTCAGTTATATACGCCTGATACTGGGCGTTCTCACGCTCCAGAATCCTTTCCAGTTTTTTCCATACGTTCTTCCCCCGCCCGCATCGCGCGTTTGGGTTTATGATAAAATAGTACATGGAATCCCTCCACCATTTGCTAATCTTAAGTATATCATAAATCATATAAAATGAATAATAAAATTTTCTTAAAAATATTTCCAAAAAAGTGTTGACAATTTACACAATTCATATTATACTAGCAAAGCAGTCGGGAACACAGAAACAAAAAGTTCTGAGACAAGCATGGGATCTTAGCTCAGCTGGGAGAGCATCTGCCTTACAAGCAGAGGGTCACAGGTTCGAGCCCTGTAGGTCCCATTT
>OBXM01001421.1_pt1 | contig 14644 bp, 13 predicted proteins | sample 1538141 | NCBI WGS metagenome assembly OBXM01 (sample SAMEA2580153, study PRJEB22360) | human gut metagenome | biome: human gut; feature: human-associated habitat; material: faeces | place: Denmark | collected 2008/2010 | reverse complement strand
GAGATATCAGTGCAATTTCCCGTGAAGGGGCAGATGTGAGCAGCCAGTGTATCGGCAGACTTCCCTCCGGAGCTGTGGCAACTGTAGTCGGAAATGATGAGGGATGGCTGCAGGTGACTTCCGGGGAAGTCAATGGATATATCCGAGAAGATTTGGTGGTTTCCGGTGACGAAGCCAGAAATTTATATGAAGCTATGTATGGAGCAGGTGATATCTCTGTGGAGGCCGTGACTGTGGATGCAGAGGCAGAATATGTAAGAGCAGAGGCATAAGCGGCAGCAGAGGCAGCAGCCCGGGCCGTACAGGCATCTGCCGAGGCGGAACAGCCGGAGCAGGGACAGGCAGCAGAGGAGACAGAGGCGGACAACACACAGGCAGCAGCCCGGGAAGTATCCGTCTCAACATCAGATCTTGACCTGATGGCAGCGATCATTGAATGTGAAGCAGGCGGTGAATCTTATGAAGGAAAGGTCGGCGTCGGTGCTGTCATCATGAACCGCATCAGAAGCGGGGAGTTTCCAAATACATTATCAGAAGTCATCTACCAGAGCGGCCAGTTTGAACCGACTTGGACGGGCAAACTGTCAAACGTACTCTCACGGGGAGCAAGTGAGGCATGTTATGCGGCCGCTCAGGATGTCTTCGCAGGAGCAAATACGATCGGAGACCGTCTTTTCTTCCACGCAGGAGGCGGAAGCGGTCTGACTATTGGAAATCAGACATTTTACTAAAATATTCGAGCAAGAGCGGAACGGGGAGAACCTGTTCCGTTCTTTTTTTATGAGAAACATTGTCCTGCAGGTTAATGTGTATTAGAATGAAGTGCAAAGGAGAGGAAAATATGCTGATTCAGATAGTAGAGGATGACAGGGCATTAAGTGACGGAATCGTCCTGGCGCTTGGGGAACAGGGGACGAAGTTTGTACAGTGCACAGGTGTAAAATCCGCGGAGAAAGTTTACAGGGAGCAGAGTCCGGATCTGATCATTCTGGACATCAACCTGCCGGACGGGAGCGGATATGATTACCTGAAATGGGTCCGCAGCCGGGCAGATACCCCTGTACTCATGCTTACTGCCAATGATATGGAGATGGACGAAGTTATGGGACTGAGCCTGGGAGCGGATGATTATATGACAAAACCCTTCAGCCTGGCTGTTCTTCGTGCGAGGATCCGGGTACTGCTCCGCAGGCAGCAAAAAGCGAGGCCGGAGCGTTTTGAGTTTGATGGTTTTATCTTGGATTTCGGTGGCCTCATTTTTGAAAAGAGAGGGCAGGAAATATCCCTCAGCAAAAATGAACAGAGACTGCTCAGACTTTTTCTGGAGAATGAGGGCAGGGTTCTGACCCGTTCCGTGCTTGTGGACAGGCTCTGGACGGACGGCGCGGAGTATGTGGATGAGAATGCCCTCTCTGTCACGATTAACAGACTGCGGGGCAAGCTGGAGGACAAGAGGGAAGGCATTACCTATATACAGACCGTGTATGGGCAGGGATATGTGTGGAGACGTGAAAGGGCAGGTGAGTAAGTCCATGCTGAGGATCAGAAAGACGAGAAAAGTGGAGGAGATGCTGGACGCAGCCCTCTCAGGCAGTTTCCGGGAATCCGACTACGATGAGTCGGAGCTTTCCAGGGTGGAGACAAAGTGGAAGCGGTTTTTGAGCACTTCCGCGCAGTCAAGAGAGCACCTGGAGAGGGAGAAGGAGAATGTGAAAAGCCTGGTATCCGACATTTCCCATCAGACCAAAACGCCGGTTGCCAATATCAGGCTCTATACAGAGCTGCTGAGAGAACGGCTTTGCCGGGAGGAGGATACACCGGAAAGGCAGCAGGAGATCCGGATGGCTGAGGAGATAGCAAGACAGGCGGAAAAGCTGGATTTCCTCATACAGTCCCTGACGAAGATGTCCAGACTTGAGAGCAATATTCTGGAGGTCCGGCCAAAGGAACAGAACCTGGGAAAGCTTCTGGAGGAATGTATTGCGGATGTGGCGCCAAAGGCGGAGAAGAAACAGATACAGGTTATCAACAACTGTGTGGATAACATCACAGCATTTTACGATTTCAAGTGGACAAAGGAGGCGCTTTACAATGTGCTGGACAATGCGGTGAAATATTCCCGGCCGGGAGGTAAGATCACGCTCTCAGTGACAGAATATGAGCTGTATACTGCTGTCTCTGTGAGAGATGAAGGTATCGGGATCGCGGAGGAGGACACAGCCGGAATCTTCCGGCGGTTTTACAGAGCTGAGTCAGTACAGCAGGAGGACGGGGTAGGAATCGGGCTTTATCTTACCAGGGAAATATTGAGAAAACAGAACGGGTATATTAAGGTGAAATCCACGCAGGGGAAAGGATCGGAGTTTTTTCTTTACCTTAAGCGCGGCAGGATATAACAGATTTTATGAGAATTAAAAATGCCCGGGAGAGAAACCATGGGGGCGGTTTTCTCCCGGACATTCCGGGGAACGGCTGTGTTACCGGATGCTGTGGTTATATCATAATATATTTACAGATAAACAGCACAGCCAGTATATACATCAGAAGGCTGATCTTCTTTTCCTTTGCCTTTCCGGATACAAGGTTGATGACCACGTAGGAGATAACGCCAAAGGAGATTCCTTCGGAGATACTGTACATAAACGGCATTGCGATAATACAGATGAATGCCGGGATCGCTTCTGTGAAGTCCTCAAAATTGATCTTCGTGATGGATGTCAGCATCAGGAAGCCTACAATGATCAGCGCCGGTGCCGTTGCAAAGGACGGAATAGCCAGAAAGATAGGTGACAGGAACAGGGAGAGGCCGAATAAAAGGGCCGCTGTCAGACTTGTAAGTCCTGTACGTCCGCCTTCTGCTACGCCGGAAGCACTTTCCACGAAAGTGGTGGTTGTGGAGGTACCGAGAACCGCACCGGCAGCGGTACCGACAGCGTCTGCCATGAGAGCGCCTTTGATCTTCGGAAGCTTTCCGTTTTCATCCAGCATGTCAGCTTTGGAAGCTACACCGATCAGAGTGCCCAGTGTATCGAACATATCCACGAACAGGAATGCGAACATGATGACTACAAAGTCCATGGTAAACACTTTTGAGAAATCCATATGCATAAAAGTAGGAGCTATGCTGGGGATGGAAATACCGTTGGAGAAATCCGGCAGCAGGCTGTAGAAGCCGGCTTCTGGATTGGGCACATAAATCCCTGCAAACTGGCAGAGGATACCAAGGATCCAGGTACTCAGAATGCCCCACAGGATATTTCCCTTTATGTTCTTTACAAGAAGAATGGCTGTGATCAAAAGTCCGATGAGGGCTAACAGCACGGTAATACCCTCAGACTGAAAAGTCCCGTTTTTGATGGAACTCTTAAAGGAAAACAGGGTGACAAGTGTTGAGGAGTCCACAACGATCTTGGCATTCTGAAGTCCTATAAATGCAATGAACAGGCCGATACCTACGGATACCGCATGTTTCAGATTCATGGGTATGGCGTTGAATATAGCCTCACGCACATTGGTCAGCGACAGTACGATGAAGATGATACCTTCCACAAATACCGCGCTCAGTGCCATCTGCCAGGAAAATCCCATGCCCATAACAACCGTATAGGTAAAATACGCGTTCAGCCCCATGCCGGGAGCCAATACAAAAGGATAGTTGGACAGCGCTGCCATCAGACAGGTAGCGATAAAGGATGCCAGGGCGGTAGCTGTAAAGACCGCACCCCGGTCCATACCGGATTCTGAAAGGATATTGGGATTTACGGCAAGGATGTACGCCATGGTCATGAATGTGGTAACACCAGCCAGAATCTCAGTCTTAACGTCCGTGTGATTTTCTTTTAAATGAAATATTTTTTCTAAACTCATAAATTTTCCTCCTGCCTCCACTCATTATACGAGCTAATGTTATTTTTTATGGATGAACCGCCGCCGGGTCGTTATAGTTCTGCCTCCTTTCCTTTAAAAAATTCCGTAAAAAATACTACCGGTCATAAACTGCTGATTTCCGGCACAATTCCTCATCCGGAAATTTATAGGCAGCTATTACGGTAGCTGGTAGAGACGCCCATCCAATTATGAGCCTATATAAACTTCACAAATATTTTATTTCCATAAAAAATTTATTAAGACTTTATAATGCTAGCATACTACATTTTTAACGGAAAGGCAATAGGAGAATGAAATTTTCTATAATCATCAAGTACCGGCAGCCGCAATTCTTTCACAAGTGTTAGATTTCCGAAATAATGTGGAAAGAATAAAATGATAGGATAAGGACAGTAAAAAAAATTACTTGCCTGTCCCTGCAGATACACATGATACGGGCAGCAGAAAGGTGAAGATATGGAAGTATTGAAGACAGAAGCACTCAGAAAATATTACGGTACAGGGGATAACCTTGTAAAGGCCCTGGACGGCGTGGATATGGCTGTGGAGCGGGGCGAATTCCTGGCGGTGGTGGGGACCAGCGGGAGCGGGAAATCCACGCTGCTGCACATGCTGGGCGGTCTGGACCGTCCCTCCTCCGGTAAGGTCTATGTGGATGACAAGGATATCTCCCGGCTCAAGGAAGATTCCCTGTGCATTTTCCGCAGACGCAAGATCGGTTTTATTTTCCAGAGCTATAACCTGGTACCTGTCCTGAACGTGTATGAGAATATTGTTCTGCCCATCGAACTTGACGGAAATGACGTGGATAAAAGTTATGTAAATCAAATAGTGGAGGTGCTTGGCCTGGGGAGCAAGCTGAACAGTCTGCCCAGCCAGCTCTCCGGCGGACAGCAGCAGAGAGTTGCCATTGCCAGAGCGCTTGCCACAAAGCCTGCCATTATTCTGGCTGACGAGCCTACCGGAAACCTGGATTCCCATACCAGCCAGGATGTACTGGGACTGCTTAAAGTGACGGGTGAGAAATTCGGACAGACCATAGTTATGATCACTCACAATGAAGAGATTGCTCAGATGGCTGACCGCATCATCCGCATAGAGGACGGAAGAATCGTAAAGGGCGGTGAGGCAGATGCGTAAAGTCAAGAACCGGAAAGCCATCCGCCGCGTGGCTGACAGGACCAGAAAAGCAGCCAAGAGCAGAAACCTCATTGCTGTTCTTGCCATAGCCCTGACTGCCCTGCTTTTTACCTCGGTCTTTACCATCGGCGGAAGTATTGTGGAGAAGCAGCAGGAGGCCACCATGCGCCAGGTGGGAGGAAGCGCCCACGGCGGATTCAAATACCTGACACAGGAAGAGTACGATATAGTCAAAAAGGATAAGAAGCTAAAAGAAGTGTCCTATCGAATCGTGGTAGGCGAAGCTGTGAACGAGTCGCTGAAAAAACTGAGAACAGAAATAGGATATTACGAGGATTTGGAAGCAAAGTTCAGCTTCTGCTATCCTGAGGAAGGGCGCATGCCGGAGGCTGCGGATGAGATTGTCACCAGCGACCTGGTTTTAAAAGCCATGGGCATACCCTGCGAAGTCGGGCAAAAAGTCCCTCTCAAGTTTACAGTCAGTGACAGGGAATACGAGCGGACTTTTACACTTACCGGCTATTTCAAGGGAGATACCATTTCCATGTCCCAGATCATGCTGGTGTCCAGAGAACTGGCGGATGAGCTGGCGCCCACACCCACGGTTTCCGCCATGGGAAGCAATATAGACGCATCCGATTATACGGGAAGGATCATGGCGGATTTTAATTTCCGTAATAGTTTTGATCTGACCGGGAAGATGGAGGCGCTGGCAGAGAGGTGCGGATTCTCCAAGGATACAGTAAGCGATGGAATCAACTGGGCCTACATGGGAATGGATATCAATATAGAAGATATGCTTCCTGTGGCTGCCCTTCTGCTGGTGATCCTGGTATCCGGCTACCTGATCATTTACAACATTTTCTATATCAATGTGTTTCATGATATCCGTCGGTACGGCCTTTTGAAGACCATCGGCACAACGGGCAGACAGCTCAGGAAGATTGTGCGCAGACAGGCCTATATGCTCTGTCTGTACGGCATTCCTCTGGGTCTTTTGCTGGGCGGTGTGACAGGAAAATGGATACTTCCCATTGTCATGCAAAATCTGGTGTTTTCCAGTACAGCGGATACGAAGGTGACTTTAAAACTATGGATCTTTGCTGCCTCCGCTGTTTTTTCCCTTCTGACGGTCTATATAAGCTGCATTAAACCGTGCCGTATCGCATCCTCCGTCTCACCTGTGGAGGCTGTACGGTATACGGAAGGACAGAACAGCAAAGCAGCCGGGAAAAAGGGTAGGAAGACAAAGAAGGTAAAGCCCTGGACCATGGCGGCAGCCAATATGCAGAGAAATAAAAAGAAAGTTGTCATTGTGACCACCTCCCTTTCCCTGGGACTGGTGCTGCTGAACAGTGTCTACGGGCTTGTAAGCGGATTTGATATGGATAAATTCATTGCCTCCGCCACGGTCAGCGATTATTCCGTATATGAAGCCGGTCTTGATAACCCTACGATCATTGATAAACCGGTGGAGGGTGTGACAAGAGAATTTCTGGATGTGCTGTCATGTCAGAGCGGGGTGGAGGAAATCTCCAATGTTTACATGAATTATATAAATCAACCCAATTTTACGGAGGAAGAGCGGTCTGCGTTTAATAAGAAAATACTGCAGAATCCAAAGGCACAGCCATATCTGGGAAAATATTTTGCAGAGGAAGCCTACCAGGAATCCATTGCAAACGGCACCTTTGACATTATAGACGGAAAAATATTCGGAATCGGACGCCTCATCTATGAGAAGATGGAACTCTCGGAGGGGGAACTGGACTGGGAGAAGTTTAAAACGGGAAAATATGTGATAACCTCAAAGTTCGGACATCTGGGCCCGGATGAGAACCGGATCAATTATTACGAAGTCGGAGACAAAGTGACGGTCCGCCTGGATGACGGCAGCAGCAGAGAGTATGAGGTGATGGCTGTAGGGAATCTGCCCTATGCCTGCGGACTTCAGTCCTATGGTGTATTTGAATATAATTTCGTACTTCCTGACCGGGAATACCTGGATTTTATCGGAGACAGGCTGCCCATGAGAACACTTTTCAATGTGGAAAAGGACAAAGAGGCTGACATGGAAAAATGGCTTTCCAACTACTGCGAAAATGTAAATGCAGACCTGGATTATACGTCAAAAGCCACAGTAGCCGCAGAGTTTGAGGAAGATAAAGATATGTACGTCATAGTTGGCGGGCTTCTGTCACTGATCCTGGCGGCCATTGGTATTTTAAACTTTATCAATACCATGGTGACGTCAGTCCTGTCCAGAAAGCAGGAGTTTGCCATGATGGAGGCAGTGGGGATGACCGGGACACAGCTCCGCCGGATGCTGGGATGTGAAGGCCTTCTGTACGCGCTTTTTACAGGCGCAGCGTCCGTCATATTAGGCGGGATACTGAATGCCACAGCGATCCGCGGCTTAGGAGACGCTCTTTTCTTCTATAGCTGGAGATTTACGGTCACACCCATACTGCTCTGTCTCCCGGTTCTCGTACTGGTTGTGCTTGCAGTTCCCGCGCTGTGTTATAGGAGTATGTGCAGGACAAGCGTGACGGAAAGAATGAGAAAAGCGGAATAAAAATATTGTTATTTTCAGTCTTTTACGATATAATATCAACAAATGGATATATTATTCGTAAAGGACTGATTTTTTTTACCTGAAATCATCCGGAAAGGAGAGATGGGTATGTTGACATTCTTTACAGCTTTTACAGCAGGTTCCATAGCAGTGATGTGGCTGATCCTTTTGGGGGTGCTTCTGGTGGTTGAGATCATCACCCTGGGGCTTACAACCATCTGGTTTGCGGGAGGAGCACTGGCCGCGTTTCTTGCAGCACTGGCAGGCGGACCTTTATGGCTGCAGATCATACTGTTTTTTGCGGTCTCTATACTCCTGCTTATTTTTACCAGGCCGATAGCAATAAAGTACATGAACAAAAATGTATCAAAGACAAATGTAGACAGTCTTCCCGGCGAAAAGGCCGTGGTTATAAAAACCATAGATAATCTGAGAGGTACCGGGCAGGCTGTGGTAAATGGACTGGAATGGTCCGCTAAATCCAAGGACGAAACAATTATCGATGAAGGAAAAGTCGTGAGAATTGTGGCGGTCGAGGGAGTAAAGCTAATTGTAGAGGAGGAAAAATAATATGAATGTAGGAACAGTATTACTGATTATTGCGGTTATACTTCTGCTTATCGTGATAGCGTCCTGTATCAGGATCGTGCCCCAGGCACACGCCATGATCATTGAACGCCTGGGAATGTATAAGGAGACATGGGGAACAGGACTTCACTTTAAAATTCCGTTTGTTGACAGGATCGCAAAACGTGTGAATCTGAAAGAGCAGGTTGTGGACTTTGCACCGCAGCCGGTCATCACAAAAGATAATGTTACCATGAGGATTGATACGGTTGTATTCTTCCAGATCACAGACCCGCGTCTGTTTGCCTATGGTGTGGAGAATCCCATCATGGCAATTGAGAATCTGACAGCCACTACACTGCGTAACATCATTGGTGATATGGAACTGGACGCTACCCTGACCTCCAGGGAGATCATTAATACCAAGATGCGTGCGTCTCTGGATGTGGCAACGGACCCGTGGGGAATCAAAGTAAACCGCGTGGAACTGAAAAATATCATTCCGCCGGCAGCCATTCAGGAGGCCATGGAGAAACAGATGAAGGCAGAGCGTGAACGCCGTGAATCCATTCTGAGAGCAGAAGGTGAGAAAAAATCCACTATTCTGGTAGCAGAAGGTAAGAAAGAATCTGCAATCCTGGATGCGGAGGCTGAGAAACAGGCAGCTATTCTCCGTGCAGAGGCTGAGAAGGAAAAGAAGATCAAGGAAGCAGAAGGCCAGGCGCTGGCAATTCTGAAGGTACAGCAGGCAAAAGCAGATGGTATCCGTTTTATTAAAGACGCAGGTGCAGATCAGAGCGTACTGACGATCAAGAGCCTGGAGGCATTTGAAGCGGCAGCGGACGGCAAGGCGACAAAAATCATAATTCCGTCTGATATCCAGGGAATCGCAGGTCTTGCGGCATCTCTGAAAGAGATCGTCACAGATAAAGAAAACTAACTTCCGGCGGGCATTTACTGTCGGGCATGATAAAGACAGAGGGGCAGTTGCAGATATGTGACAGCCCCTCTGCGGCATTTTATTAGCAGGGTGATTGTGTGCAGGGCAGGGTGAAAAATCCAGGATGCAGACTGCATCATAGGTAAGAGGAGGCATCAGTCATGAAACCGGTAATTGACCTTACAAAGGAATATGGTCTTGTTCTGGAGGGCGGCGGCGCAAAGGGTGCATACCAGATCGGCGCATGGAAAGCCATGCGGGAAGCGGGCGTGAAGATCAAAGGCATTGCAGGCACCAGCGTGGGGGCACTGAACGGCGCCCTGATCTGCATGGATGATCTGACCAATGCGGAAAAGGTCTGGGAAAATATTTCCTACTCCAGCATTATGTCTGTGGAAGATGAGAAAATGGAGCTTTTGTTCCATCAGAAGAAGCTGGATGTGGATATGCTGAAGAGCGCCTTTGATTTTATGAAAGAGGGCGGTATTGATGTGACGCCGCTGAAGGAACTGATCGCGGAATGTATTGATGAGGAGAAGATCATCCATTCCCCTGTGGATCTGTATGTCCTGACCTTCAATGTGGATGATAAGAAAGAGCTGGATATTGATGTGAAGCAGTGTGACCCGGAGCTTATTAAGGATTTTTTGCTGGCAAGCGCCTATATTTTTCCGCTGTTTAAGAATGAACGTCTTCACGGCAAACGCTACATTGACGGCGGAGCCATCAACAATGTACCCTTAAGTTCCCTGGTGGACCGTGGATACGAAAATATTATTATGGTAAGGATTTTCGGAATCGGACGGGAGAAGAAGGTAAAGATTCCCGAAGAAACCACAATTTATACAGTGGCTCCCAAAGTGAGCCTGGGAAGCATCATAGATTTTGACAGAAGAAAAAGCAGGCGGCATATGAAACTCGGGTATTATGACACCATGCGCTTAATATACGGGCTGAAGGGAAAAATATATTATATTGATGAATCAGAAGAAGAGTGTTATTATTTAAAGCAGTTGACAGACTTAGATGATTTGGTCTTTGAATATCTGATGGATACGTACCAGCTTTCCAGAGATCCCAGGCTGTTTCTGCGTAATATGACAGAGGTGATCCTGCCGGTTCTGGCGGAGGAGATGAAGCTCTCCAAGGACTGGAATTACCGGGAATTGTATCTGGCTTTACTGGAGGCAACCGCAAAGCTGTGCAGGGTATCAAAATACAGGATCTATACGCTGGAGCAGCTTCAGGAAGCAGTGTATGGGAAGCTGTACCGGCTGCATGGTATGGATATTCCTGCATTTGTACAGGTGATTTCCAGGGATGTTCTGATTTGACTAAAGAGATACGCGGCTGGGCCGTGGTAAATGAGGAGGATAAGTAAGATGGATTTAAAAGGACGCAGTTTTCTGACACTGAAGGATTTTACGGCTGAGGAAATTGAATATCTGATTGATTTGGCGGCTGAGCTAAAGGAGAAGAAAAAACAGGGAGTTCCCGTTGACACATTAAAGGGCAGAAATGTAGCTCTTATCTTTGAAAAGACCAGCACCAGGACTCGCTGTTCCTTTGAGGTGGCAGCCCACGACCTGGGAATGGGAACCACCTATCTGGATCCAAAAGGCTCCCAGATCGGCAAGAAAGAGAGTATCCGTGACACTGCCAGAGTTCTGGGAAGAATCTATGACGGAATTGAATACCGCGGATTCGGACAGGAGATTGTGGAAGAGCTGGCAAAATACGCAGGTGTGCCTGTGTGGAACGGCCTGACAAACGAATACCACCCCACACAGATGCTGGCTGACCTTCTGACTATCCGGGAACACCTGGGCAGAGTGAAGGGCGTAAAACTGGTATACATGGGTGATGCGCGCTACAACATGGGAAATTCCCTGATGATCCTCTGTGCCAAGATGGGAATGCATTTTGTTGCCTGCGCACCGAAGAAATACTTCCCAAATGATGCGCTTGTAAAAGAGTGTGAGGCATTTGCCGAGAAATCCGGCGGTACCATCACACTTACGGAAGATGTGGAAACAGGGACAAAGGATGCGGATGTGATCTATACCGATGTATGGGTGTCCATGGGTGAACCGGATGAAGTCTGGGAAGAGCGTATCCGTGAGCTGACCCCGTACAAGGTGACCGCCGAGGTTATGGAGAACGCGGGAAGTGAGGCGATATTCCTGCACTGCCTGCCTGCATTCCATGATCTGGAGACCACCATCGGAAAAGAGATGGGACAGCGCTTCGGTCTGACAGATATGGAAGTGACAGATGAAGTATTCGAATCTGCACAGTCTGTCGTTTTCGATGAGGCGGAGAACCGTATGCATACGATCAAAGCTGTAATGGCAGCGACTTTGGGGGTATAAGGACAGATGGAACTAAAGACCGTATGGCTGGGAAAACCGTGGAATTTTGCTGAGGAGACAGATTCCACCAATGACTGGGCAAAAAGAGAAGCCGGGAAGGGTGCGCCTCACGGCGCGGTCTTCCTGGTGAGAAACCAGACAAAAGGAAAAGGAAGAAGGGGCAGAAGCTGGGCAGATCCCAAGGGGAGCGGTCTTGCCATGTCCCTGCTTCTGCGTCCGGATATGCCCCCCGAGCGTGCGCCCATGATGACAGTGCTCATGGGGCTTTCCGCGGCACAGGCAGTGGCGGATGTGACAGGCAGGACAGCGCAGATCAAATGGCCCAATGACCTTGTCATGTCAGGGAAAAAACTCTGCGGAATCCTCACGGAAATGTCCATGGAGGGAGGGAAAATATCCCATGTGGTCATCGGAGTGGGTATTAACCTCACAGAGGAGAAGTTCCCTGAGGAGATAAAGGACAAGGCCACATCCCTGAAGCTGGAGTGCGGCCGGGCACCGGAGACGGATGTGATGGCAGCAGCGGTTCTGGAGCGTTTTGAGGCGAATTATGAGCGCTTTTTAGAAGCAGGGAATCTGCGGCCTTTTCAGAAGGAATATGACAGGCTTCTTGCCAGCAGAGGACGGGAAGTAAAGGTTATGGAAAAAGAACGGGAGCTTGTGGGAACCTGTCTGGGTATTGATGAGGCAGGGGAGCTTCTTGTGCAGACCCCGGGAGGTGCCTGTGAGACCATTTTTGCAGGTGAAGTATCTGTGCGGGGGCTGTATGGATATGTATAGTTGTGGTAACTGTTCAGTCAGGTCTGCGCATTTACTGCGCTGACCGTGCAAAAGAGTAGTGGCGGCAGGTATTCGCCCCATCGCGAAGCGATTTTTAATGGGCGAATACCCGTAACGATTCAGCTGGCTGAATAGTTACTAGTTATGATGTATAAGACGGATGGTATAAGGAGAGTTTATGTATAAGGATAAGATAGTGCTGTGCGGCGCCAGTGCCTATGAGCATAAATACTACTTTAATGAGGATTTTTCCGCACTTCCCCAGTCTGTGCAGGATGAGCTGCATATTATGTGCGTGCTTTACACAGAGGAGATCGGTGGAGTGCTGACACTGGAATTTGACGAGGACGGCAGTCTGGAGTTCAAGACAGAAGCTCTGGAATCAGATGCCATGTACGATGATATAGGAAGTGTGCTGCGGATCAAGCAGATCAGAGCAGACAAACAGGAACTGCTGGAATCGCTGGAACTCTACTACAGGGTATTTTTCCTGGGAGAAGATGTGGAGGAAACCCTGAATGAAGGGGAGGAATAGAATATGCTTTTAGTGATCGATGTGGGCAATACCAATATTACCCTGGGCGTGTTTGACGGGGAGGAGTTAAAAGGAACCTTCCGCATGACGACCAGACAGAACCGCACGTCGGATGAGTACGGCATTCTCATGTGCAATATGCTGGAATACCGTGGAATTTCCAAAGACGCGGTAAAAGATGCCATTATCAGCTCCGTTGTGCCGGATGTTATGCATTCTTTGGCAAGCGGCGTCATAAAATATTTTAACACCTATCCGCTGCATGTGGGACCCGGATGTAAGACAGGCATCCGTGTAACATCTGTGAACCCCAAGGAGATTGGGGCGGACAGGATTGTGGACGCTGTGGCTGCCTATGAACTGTACGGCGGACCTGTTCTTGTCCTTGATTTTGGGACAGCCACCACGTATGACTTGATCACAGAGGACGGATGCTTTGTGGCAGGCATCACCTCACCCGGCATTGAGATCAGCGCAAAAGCACTGTGGCAGGATGCTGCCAAGCTTCCGAAGATCGCCATAGAGAAGCCGGCGTCCATCCTGGCTAAGGAGACCATCACCAGTATGCAGGCAGGGCTTGTGTACGGATATATCGGGCAGGTGGAATACATTATCAGGAAAGTAAAGGAAGAATCAGGGATAGAGAACCTGAAAGTAGTGGCAACCGGAGGATTGGGCAAGATTATTGCAGATGAGACGGATATGATCGACGTGTACGATACACAGCTTACGCTGACCGGTCTCAGGATCATTTTTGAAAAAACGAAGAAGAGCAGAGGTTAATATGAAACTCACAATCGGAAATGTAACTCTTGAGAACAACCTGATACTCGCACCCATGGCAGGAGTCACGGACCTGCCATTTCGTTTGCTCTGCAAAGAGCAGGGCGCAGGACTTCTCTGCACGGAGATGGTCAGCGCAAAGGCCATTTATTTTAAGAATAAGAATACAAAGAGCCTGATGCAGATCCTTCCCCGGGAGCGGCCTGTCTCCCTGCAGCTTTTCGGTTCAGAACCGGAGCTGATGGGATTTATCGCTCAGCAGATAGAAGAACAGCCCTTTGACATCCTGGACATCAACATGGGCTGCCCGGTTCCGAAAGTAGTCAATAACGGGGAAGGTTCTGCCCTTATGAAAAACCCGAAACTGGTGGGAGAGATTGTGAAAAAAGTCGCATCCTCTATTCAGAAACCACTGACGGTCAAGATCAGAAAGGGATTTACCGAGGACTGCGTCAATGCGGTGGAAATCGCTAAGATCATAGAGGATGCAGGTGCGGCAGCAGTTGCAGTGCACGGCAGGACCAGAGAACAGTATTATTCCGGCAGGGCGGACTGGGATATCATCCGCAGGGTAAAGGAAGCAGTCTCCATTCCGGTTATCGGCAACGGGGATGTGGATTCACCGAAGAGTGCAAAGCGCCTGTTGGAGGAGACAGGGTGTGACGGCATTATGATCGGCCGTGCGGCCAGAGGAAATCCATGGATATTCAGCAGGATACGGTCTTATCTGGAGAACGGCACCATGCCGGATGAGCCCTCCTCTTCGGATGTCAGGGAGATGATTTTGAAACATGCACGTCTGCAGCTTGAGTATAAAGGGGAGTATACCGGTATGCGGGAGATGAGAAAGCATGTTGCGTGGTATACAGCGGGAATGCCTCACTCGGCATCTGTCAGACGGAAGGTGAATGAAATAGAGACGTATGAGCAGCTTGAGAGGCTTGTGGAGATGTTTTGATGTTTTGTTTGTGGCTTAAGCGGACGTCATGCGGGCATGGGTATCTCTCATGCAGACACCCGCAACGCTCAGTCAAGCTAACCGTTAACTGCAACTAAGAGCACTC
>OBXM01001416.1_pt1 | contig 14688 bp, 14 predicted proteins | sample 1538141 | NCBI WGS metagenome assembly OBXM01 (sample SAMEA2580153, study PRJEB22360) | human gut metagenome | biome: human gut; feature: human-associated habitat; material: faeces | place: Denmark | collected 2008/2010 | reverse complement strand
ATTTAAACTTACAAAAATAAAGATATTGTCGGAATTGGAAGGTAAAAGTATTGAAAACATAGGCAGCAATTTTGAAGAAAAAGTGTTAGAATTTCCTATGGATATAATCGAGATTGATTATGAACAAAATCCGGACTTTAGTCCCATCGATTTATTTTTAAGATTAAATACAAAGCCATATCCTATTAAAGAAAATACTTTTGAAATGTGGAACGCTTATGTAGATAAAGATATTGTTATTAAAGTCAAGAGTATAGCTAATAAATACGAAAAGAAGGTATTTAGAGCTAAGGATAATCGAATGAAGCTAGAAGAGTTAATAACATCTCTGGCTTATATTGATTACAGAATGAATCAACCTAATACTGATATTTGCAATGTTTTAAATATTTATAAAAGAAATGACAGAATGTGCTCAAGAATAATGAGCAAAGATAATGTAACAAAAACGTTAAGTGATTTATCAATTAATTCACCTAAACTTTTTATAAGTGCATTAGATAATGTCGAGCTTTTTATTGAAAAGATTCTTTTACTAATAGATAATGATACAGATAGAATGAGAGATCTTTTTAATCATTCGAGAAAGGGGACACTATATAAAACTGATCAAAACTATTATTTTTTATGGGCAATGTTATTTAACATTACTTTAGAAGAAATTAAAATAAACAAAGCATGTCTGTTTGAGAATATAAAAAAATTTTTCCAGATAGCACAAAAGGTTCCCAATGAATGTACAGTTGAAAAATTTATTAACATGTTAAGTATTAAGTTAAAATGATAAAGATAGGTGTGGAAAAGATAAGTAGCTGGATCGTATCGATGAGGTTTTGTATGCCTTATAAAAGGTACTTAATGAATTTCTTATTGGTAGTAGTAAAGTGAAGTGTTGAAAATATAAATGTACGTTTTTCATAGTGGATTTATTCTGATATGGGAGGGAAGATCGCATGTCCGCCCAGGGCCAATTCTGCTCTGTGAACATCATTATTATACACTCAACACATGTTGAAGCTTGTTGTTCCATGTCGAAATTACAAACCAATAAAAGGTTGATGATTAACTAGCAAGGGGATGAGATGCTGAAATGTCATCAATAATGAGGTAACGGTACACTGCGAAGTTTGCGTCGAATTGTGTCGAAAATAAGGAAATAGTTTATTGCTGGAAGTAGAAAATGATACGATAGATGAAAACTGTATGGACCAAGTGGTTAAAGGCTGCAAAAGCATTGCTCTAGCCACAGAATAGTGTTAAGTTGCCGGAAGGATTTTTATATAAGCATTCTTCCTGCTAAAGATAGGAACGGACGTAGCAGAAAACGAACGAGTCATATTAGATTTAGATAGATATGGAGCCCCGGTCCACTCCGTAGATGAAGGAATGATAAGCGGATGGTTCCTTAGGAGGAGGGATGTCAAAGGGATGTCAAAGGCATCTCAATGTTACAGAGGGCTGCCGCAATGACAGCCCCCCTTTTGATATCAACCATATATCTGCAGAGGAATACCCCCACCGCCTCTGTCTGCCTATATCACATTTGCCTTTTTGCATTTTTCTGTGAAAAATGCAAATATCCCAAATGCCAGGATAATAGCTATGGGCGCAATGACGGAAATCAAACCATTGGGATTAACCAATCCAAGCGCCGGAATGACAGCAAATGCAAATACGGAGCAGAATAGCATGGAAAGTGACGGCGGGTCAACATATCCTTCCCCATATACAAAGAAAAGATCCGCAAGCAGATCGCCGGCATAATGTGCAAAGATACCAAATGCAAAGCCCCACAGGTAAACACTGATTTCGGAACATCCGGCATTATATGCCATCTGGGCGCCATAGGCGCCTACAAGTCCTACATGATGAAATACAGGGCAGGGAAGCCCGCAGCACATGAAGATTAAAAACACAACTGCTATGGCCCAAAGCGGAACAAATGAAATGCCTGCAATCATGGGATTGCCCACCTGTTCAGAGAACCGGCACATTTGATACAATAGCCATGCGGCAATAAAACCAACGCTGCCGCCGAACAGCCAGAACATGGAGCCATGACCATAGGTCATATGCGGAAGCCACTTGTTTTTACTGTTTAAGCCAAACCTCTTATCGCCTTCAGGTACCTTTCCCATGAGTCCCTGATTTCCAAACATGATTTTTGTAACTATATTAAGGATTACAATGGTTGCCGCAACGCAGTCAAAGAGTCCCGGAAGGAAGGTGCCAAGGGTTGTATTTATGTACCATCCTGCCACTGCGCAGATACCGCCAACTACTAATACATCTGTTTTCTGAAGTGAGCCCAATGGAAATGCCAGTCCCTTGCTGTCCTGTATATATCCCTTTTTCCATGCATAATTCATTGCACAGAGGGCTGGTCCAAAGGCTACCTGCGGCCCCAGGAACATTCCAAAGCAAATATTCCCGATGATGTTATATTCACATCCCGCCATAATGGAGAATACTCCAACAATAGAGACAAGAGCGGTAAGGATCACTGAACCGAGGGCCCCCATGGCAGTTGCAAGTACGCCTGAAATAAAGGCAGTGAAAATTGTAACAAGAATGTCCATCATTTTCGTTCCTTTCAGGTTGCTGACAACTAAATATCCAATGCCCTATAGTATCCGAGCTTTACTGCTTCAACCACGCGGCCGGCTTTGATGGCGTCTCCGATTTCAAATACCCGGGGAGCCGTATTGAGAAATCCGTCCGCAGAAGCACGGTCCGCTTTCATACCTGCGGCAAGAAGGACGGTATCCGCTTCAATGAGGATTTCACCATCAGGAGTATTGCATACAATGCCGGCGTCGGTAATTTCTTTGGCGGTTGTGTTTACTTTGATATCAATCCTGCTGTCACGGATATATTTGTCCATGGCAACCTTATGCATCCAATAAGCGTCAGATGCCCAGGTATCCTTCATTTCCACAACTGTTACATCTTTCCCAATCATATCCAGATAGATAGCAACTTCTGAGCCCACAAGGCCTCCGCCAAGGATTGCCACCTTTTGTCCTACTGCAGGCGTCTCACTTTCAAGTGCCTTCAGGCCGGTAACCTTAGCATTGTCAATTCCTGGAATCTGAGGAATGATGGGTTTTGCGCCAACTGCTGTCATTACAACATCCGCGCCCATTTCTGCAACTTCTTCAGGAGTAACCTCTGTATTTAAGCGGATGTCTACGCCTGCATCCTCACAGCGCTTTGCAAGGACTTCAATAAAGTGATACATATCCTTTTTGAAGGGGATGTGCTGTTCATGTGCAATCTGTCCGCCAAGTTTACTGTTCTTCTCATAAAGTGTAACAGAGTGTCCTCTCTGGGCGGCTGTGACCGCTGCCTCCATGCCCCCTGGGCCACCGCCTACAACCACGACCTTTTTCGGTGTTGTTGCCGGGAAGCCATATTTATGTTCAAGCTCGTCGCCAATGACCGGATTAAATGCGCAGCAGTAATTCCTGTTGGATAAGTAATTGTAGAAACATGAATAGCAGCGGCAGCACTGTGTGATATCGTCTTTTTTACCGGAAAATGCTTTCTCCGGGAAATATGGATCGGCAAGGGACTGACGGGCTACTTCAATGATATCAGCTTTACCGGAAGCAATGATTTCCTCCATCATATCCACATCGTTGATACCGCCTAATGCAGCAACCGGTGTTTTCACATGTTTTTTGATTTCTGCAGCATATTGGACATTGCATCCATGTTCAATAAACATGGAAGGATGTGTGATTACAAATACGTCATTATTTTCATGGATACCGGCAGATACGTGGATGATATCCACCTTTCCATCAATCATCTTAGCCATTTCAACTGCTTCATCAATATCATATCCGCCGGGAATACACTCAGAACCGCTCATACGGAATTCGATTGGGAAGTCCGGGCCAACCGCTTCGCGCACCTTCTCAACCACAAGCAGTGAGAAACGCATACGGTTTTCCAGGCTCCCGCCCCAGCGGTCGGTCCTCTTGTTGAAGTATGGAGAAGCAAACTGGCCTAACAGCCATCCATGCCCGCCGTGGATTAAGACCATATCAAAACCAGCCTCTTTTACCAGCTTGGCAGCATTGCCGAATGCAGTGGCGGTTTCTTCAATCTGCTCCTCTGTCATGGCTTTTACAGGAACGCCCTGGGCATTTAATTCGCCATTTGGCCCAATCAGGGTACTTTTGGCAGCAGAATGGCTTCTGGCAGCACCGAATTTTCCGCCATGGGCTAATTCCATGGTAGCCATGCAGTTGTGTTTATGAAATTCATTTGCCATTCTTTTTAAGGATGGAAGGGACAAGTCATCATAAAGGATTACTTCTTTTGTGTGTGAACGTCCTACGGCTTCCACAATGCCAAGACCAATACATACGCTGGCTAAACCGCCGCGGCCGCGGTTTGCATGGAATGCAATGTCCTCTTCCCTCATGTGGCAATCCGGATCTAATTCTGGATTAGACATTGGCGCGCCGAAAATCCGGTTCTTAAATGTGACGCCATTGATTGTGATGGGACTGGCTAAATTGGGGTAGTATTTGTTTTTCATTTGTTACTTCCTCCTTAATAATGTTCTATGTACGTCCATCTTAACAGCATTGTTAATATTTTAACAGCAGATAGTATTTGTGATTGCCACAATCTGGAGTTGTGCCCAAAAGCTGCCCGGAAATGCGGGAGTATGGCGGGAAAATGTATTTACCATCATTCATAGTTATGATAAACTAAAGCTGAGTCGGCAAGAACATGTTCTATATTTCGGTGGAGAAAAGTGATGGAATTCAGACAAATCCAGTATTTTATAAAATTATCTGAAAGTACAAGTATTTCCCAGGCGGCAAAAGAATTGTTCATATCCCAACAGGCTTTAAGTAAATCAATCAAAAATTTAGAATCAGAATTAAACACACGTTTATTCCTTCGTACCAATCAGGGGATTAAATTATCAAAGAGCGGGGTATATCTGAAAAATAAATTCCTCTCAGTGTGTGCAGGGTATGAGGAAGCAGTCAAGGAATCGTATCAATATTTCCAAATCCAGCAAGGGACCATAACCATTGGCGTAGCGCCGGGTGTATTCCGGAGCTTATCTGCCAATTACCTTATAAATTTTGAAAAGCTGTATCCTGGCTTAAAGCTGGAGCAGGTAGAATTTCCCGATTTGGATATGGAAGAATATGTGCTTGCGGACAGCCATCGCTTTGCCTTGTCTACGAAACCATGGCATGACCGGGGATTACAATATAACCCGCTGCATCGCGAAAAAATGTTCTTTATTGCGCACAAGGAACACCCTCTGGCCCGACAAAAGGAGATACATGTAAGCCAGTTGGCGGATGAGAATTTTTTGTTCTTTAACAGCCATTATAATATTCATTACAGGACAAAGGAAAGTTGTAAAAAGGCAGGATTTACTCCGCATATTATTTATAAATCATCGGATGTAAGCCAGCTTGTGAAAATGGCGTCGCAGAAGCAGGGGATTTTGCTGTGTGTAAAGCATGTGTATGAAGAAAGCGCACATGAAAATCTGGTGTGCCTTCCAATTGCAGATGAAGGGATGTATTGGGAGCTGGGGATTATATCTAAGAATTACGATAAGCTAGATAAAAAATCTAAATTATTTATCGATTATTTTTTATCCTGCTACAAAAATGGATATGAATGAAAATTTGGGGTATAGTGCAGGCGGGGCAATAAGTGCAGAAGGGGCTGTCACACCATTCCATGGCTGCACCGCCACATGGGGAGCCCGCCATGATGTCAGCCTCCCCATCACACCTAAGATTCCGCCCTCTGCATATGCTGCGGATAAGAAAAATGCACAGCATCCATATAAGTCAGCCCATTCATATCATTGAGGCTGTAGCCGCAGTCATTTTCATGGTATCCATTCATGTGGTTCAGGTCAAAACGGGCAGACGGATCATAGGTCAGTCCGTTCTGGTTTTGATAATCAGGATATATGGGGTATATCAGCATATAAAAAGCCTCCTTTCCGGTTTTTCTGTTAGGATGCCGGTAAAGAGGCCTTTTTATTCTTTGAGGCCGGCTGTTTCAGGGATGATCCCTGTCATCCTGGCTGTTATTGATATCACATGATTAATCTCTTCTATCTTCAACCATTAACGTCTGAATCGTATCTGGTGACGGATTCCAGTTTAGTATATAAAGTGTATAGATACGTCTTGGACGCATGGAGACAGTAGTGGTGACCAATGTTGTCTCTGGTCTGGCAGAGCGGGAAACCTGGACCGTATAATTACCGCTCATCATGGAACTGAAGCTGGCCGCCTGCTTAAAGCGGACTGAATTAAAATATACATTTCCAATGGCGGCGTTGATTGCTCCGCTGTAATATGCCAGATTGCATACACGGAAGCATGAATTGGAACCTGACATAGGACATGTGGTGTCAGGGATTGAAGTTAAATCCAGTCCCCTGGAAGAGTTGATGATTGCAATGGTAGCCATTCCATCCCCAACATACAGGGACTTGCGCAGATAGGTGTATCCATTAGACGCTATGGTAAAAGTATGATACCCCTGGGATATCCGCTCATAGGAGGTCAGTTCTGGAAAATTAAGGTTCCAGGAAACAGGACGGTTATCAATGTAGACTGTAAATGCGTTATAGCCGGTTGCCGCATTAAGAAAACGGACAGCTCCGCGCTGCCATTGATTGTTGTTGCAGAAGAGACAGGGCATTGGCGTGGGGTTAATGGGCGGATAGATTGGACGGTCCGGATAATATGGCGGCATGACTGAAAAATCCGGGTCAATATCATCATCAAATGGAGGGACTATGACATCGTAATCCGGAACTGAGAAATCAGGGTCAATTAAAAAATCTGGGTCAACAGATAAGTTTTGATTCGATGTAACGTCCGGATTCATGGAGTCCTCAGAAAGCTGTGCAGCAGTAAGCGGCAATGATTTGAATTGATTCATAATAATTTCCTAATGGTTGATTTATGATTAGTATATTCTGTATTTTTGGTAGAGTGACTCTATCATGGATGATTTTTAATGTAAGCGACAGTATGGCTGTTTTCTGTTATAATTGTCTTATGACTGTTAAAAATCAACGACAGGGGGCAGGGACGTGTCTGAGAGGGAAAAAATAAAAACCACAAAAGAACAGATAGTAGATTATTGGATAGGCCATGAGGATGAATGCGGATTAAGCGTGGATTTTGCTGAAGCACACGAAAGATGTTGGCGCTGTGGGTGTAAAAGAGGGCTGGCGAGATGCCATATCATACCGGATTCCCTGGGAGGCCGGGATACGCCTTCTAATTTTGTCCTGCTATACAGCCGCTGTCATCTTGATAACCCCAATGTAGCGGACCCGGAAGTCATGTGGGACTGGCTGCGCGCCTATGCCGTGCCATTTTATGATACATTCTGGAATATACATGGGATGAAGGAATATGAAAGGATTTATGGCGTTTCTTTCCGCCAGGAGATGAAGGCCCGGAACATCACCAAAAAGAATCAGGACGAAATAAATGAAATACTGAATGAGACCATTCGAAAAGCATCGTATCATTTTGGGGACCCACATCTCAATATAGCCACATTGGCCGGAATATACCGGATGGCAATCAAGGAATATGATTTGCGGCATGGCCTGGAAACAGAAAAGAAAATACGTCCGTGTATTAATATGTCGGAGTTCCTTTAACATATGACCCGGGTTAGAAAACACGTAAATAAAGGCGCCTCATGCCTGGATTTAAAGCAGACGGAAATACTTTAACACGTAAAATCAAGGGGCAATGCAGGAGAAGGGGAAGCCCTGTTCATGCAGATGTCTGAAAGAATGGGCTTATAAAAATACGTTTGACAGGCACTGATGGTCCGGGACAGACAGTTATTTAAAATCAGGTAAGGAAAACCAAAGATTCATTTGGGTGGTGGTTGATGAAAATCTGTACATACTGCAAAAGTGAGATAGAGGACAGCTGTTTACAGTGTCCTAACTGCGGGGCATCTGAGTTCGAACATAAATGCCCTGTATGTGGATGCAGCCATAAGGGAGGCGCCTGCCCGGAGTGTACCATACAAACGGCTAGTGAAGTGGTGGGGTCCGTGGCTGTATTAACAGGGCGTATGAAGGACATGTTAAGTAAGGTAGAAACAAACGGGGGAGTAGAAAACAGTAAAGCGGAAAACAGCAAATCGGAAAACGGAGAAGCGGATCTGGAAATGAAAGGGAACGGCCATGTAATGATTGGCGGCACCCGGCCATTCAACCCCCGGCCATCTACCCCCCCCAGCCATCAACCCTCGGTCATCCAACCCTCGGTCACCCCCCCCCCAGCCATCCAATCCCCACCCATCCGGTATACGGCCAGAACCCAAGAAGATATCCCTGTTTGCCAGAATCATCCGGTATATTCTTCTTGGCATATTTTTTTATCTGCTGGCCCTTGTCATAATCACAATTCTGATTGCCGTTCATATAGCCATAACCGGTAATGTACCGGGATTTGTTATGGGATTGTCAGGCTGAATCAGGCGGACGGGGGGATGATGAGGAAAATAAATTATATATATTATATTGTCATGCTGGCGCTTTGGCCGGCGGTGGACCGTCTGCTTAGTATCGGAACCAGGATCAGTCCCCTGTTTTTCTGGCTGCTTCCACTGTATGCCGGGTGGTTTATCGGTTCCCCGTTCCTGCTGTATTGGCTCAGGCAGAGGCTGCCCCTTCGAACGTCCTTTCATGCCAGCCGGGAATGTAAAATGGAATGGGGTACATTCTGGCTTGATGAGGAGGGCGGGGAACTGGCCGCGCTTTTTATCCTGAACCCTTTTCATGTACAGTATATTGCGGTGCCGCGGATTGACAGTATGGATGTAAGGCTGGATGGACTGACTGCGGACAGGAAATATGCACGGCAGATCAGTGTGCATCTTGTAGTTGATGGAAAAGCGTATAAAATGCAGGCGTGTTCCACGGGCCGCTTTGGAACGGTAGTCACTCATCCCACAGTCTCAAAAAGACATGGAATCATGTTTAGCCGGCAGGGCTGCCGGGCAATACATAACAAAATGGGAGAAATGGATATGAAACGTTTATTAATTTGGGGAGCCGGGGACCAGGGGACTGTGACTTTGGACTGTGCCCTGGCAATGAGGCAATACGATGGGATTGGTTTTCTGGATATGAAGGAGAAAGGCCATCGGGAGATTCCGGGATATCATATTCATGAAGAGGCAAAGGTTGATTTAAAGCATTTCCTTCAATCCTATGATGAGGTTATTGCTGCAGTTGGCAGTAATGAACTGCGCGAGAAGAAGATTAACCAGGTGAAGGCATGGGGGATTCCGTTGGCGGCAATCGTCCATCCCACTGCCATCATCAGCCCGTCCGCCAGTATTTCCCAGGGGTGTACCGTGCTGGCCCGCGCGGTAATTAACCCCAATGCGCGGATTGGGATTGGATGTATCATAAATACCGGTGCGATTGTGGAACATGACTGTGTGGTGGAGGATTTTGTGAATATCTGTCCGGGAGTGTCCATGGCCGGACATACACGGATTGGAAGAAAGTCGTTTATAGGAATCGGGAGTACGGTTATTGATGATATTAGGGTGGGAAAAGAAGGCAGTGGGAGGAAAAGGAGGGGGTGATGGGCGCCGGAGCCGCCGTAATCCGGGACATACCGGATTACGCGGTTGCGGTGGGGGTTCCGGCTAAGGTCAGGTAGCAGCTGTATTTTGAGGGCTAAGGGAAAGCCGCTTCCGTATTGCCGGATCACATGGATGACAGCGGTATGGAGACTGGGTCATGAAATCCCGGCCTGCCCGACCTCTACCTTCAGCTGCAGTTCCGTCACCTGTTCCTCCACATGCTTGGTGGTATGGATGTCAATCCACAAAAGCTCCAGCAGGGGACCCCGGATTGCCATGCCATTGTCCCTGGCATACTGGAGAAGCTGGGGCACATAGGTGCGCGTCTGCCTGAAGCTGCCGCAGTAGCATACCGACAGGTAGGATCCTGCCTCAATGTGATGCTCCCCGTCCGGATGAAGGATGAACACTGCGTCATATTGCTGGCAGCGCCCGTCCAGGGCATCGGACAGGTTGACAAAGGAGCCCATCTGGTTGTTGCCGATGATATACTGTCGGTCCGGTCCAAAGGATACCAGCTGCTTAATCAGGATATCCATTTCCTCGTCCGTCTCGTAGCTCTGCATGATCCGGTGGCAGGGCCTGGGCGGCATTTCTTTTAAAACAATCCGGCCAAGGACAAGCTTCCCGGCCTGGGTTATGGTTTCCCGTCTTGTTATGATATTATCCCGCAGGGAGTTGAGCCTTGCAATCTGCTGGTCTATTACATGCATTTCCTTTTGGAACAGCTCCAGGGTGGAGCCGATGCTTCTGTTTTCAATATAGGACCGTATCTGGTCCATGGAAAAGCCCAGCTCCCTTAAGTCGCGGATGACATTGAGGCACCACAGGTCCTCGGTGCGGTACACGCGGTAGCCGTTGGGCGCCCGGCGGGGAACCAGGATGCCAAGTTCCTCGTAATAGCGCAGGATGTCCGTGCTGATGCCGTATAATGCTGCAATCTCCCCGATTTTATAAAATGTTGACATGTTACCTCTCCTAAATATGGCAAAAATTGCTGTTTACCTTGGTATTATACCAAGGTTTATACTTTATTTGCAAGATTAGCTGTGTGAATAAAAAGGAGAAGGATCATGAATTTCGAAGGAGTGTCACTGAAGAAATCATTTTGGAGGTTTGTCTGGCCGTCTGTTCTGGCCCAATGGATATTTGCGCTGTATACCATGGTGGATGGGATGTTTGTGGCCAGGGGTGTGTCGGAGGTGGCTTTATCAGCTGTTAACATTGCGTCGCCCTTTGTGAATTTCCTGTTTTCCGTGTCCATTCTTTTTGCAGTGGGCACATCCACCATTGTGGCTATTTTCCTGGGACAGGGAAAGCACAGGGAAGCCAACCAGGCCAATACGCAGAACCTGGCGGTCTCAGGCCTGATTGCATTGATGATCATGGCAGCCGTATGGCTGTGCCTGGACCCGCTGGTGATGTTTTTGGGGGCAACTGAATCCACGGTTGGATACGTGCGGCAGTATATCCTGTCCATCCTGCCGTTTACCTGGTTTTTTATAAGCTCCTACACCTTTGAGACACTGGTTAAGACCGATGGGTACCCGCGCTTTGCCGCCATTGCGGTGACAACGGGCGCGCTGACAAACTGCGTCCTGGATTACCTGTTTGTCATGGTGTTCCACTGGGGCATAGGGGGCGCCGGTGTGGCAACCGGTATTTCACAGATGCTGACCGTATTTTTATACCTGAGGCATTTCCTTAGTGAAAAGGCAACCATAAGGTTTGCAAAACCTGACTGGAATTTCGGACAGTTCTGCCGGGTGGTGAAGATCGGGCTTTCCTCAGGACTTACGGAACTGTCGGCCGGTTTCACGGTGTTTATGTTTAACCACGCCATCTTACGCTGTATTGGGGAACAGGGGATTGTCAGCTATACCATCATTGCATATGTGAATACCATCGTGGTCATGTCCATGGTGGGGATTGCCCAGGGCATCCAGCCGTTAATCAGCTTTTATTATGGAAAAGGGCAGCAGGAGGCGTGCAACAGGCTGCTCAGGTATGCGGTTACAACCGCTGTGGGTATGGCAGGAACCGCATTCCTGGCATCCATGGCAGGCGCGGATGGGATGGTTTCCCTGTTTATTTCCAAAAACCTGGAAAGCCTGAGGGAGTACTCCGCGGCCGTGTTCCGGATTTTCAGCCTATCGTTCCTGGTGCTGGGATTTAATATTGTGGGCGCCGGATATTTTACAGCCATTGAGCGGCCTAAGGAGTCCCTGGTGATTTCCCTGGGAAGGGGAATGGTCATCATGGCCGGGGCCCTGGCCGGCTGTATCGCCCTGGCGGGCGGCCGGGGAATCTGGTGGGCGCCGACGGTTTCGGAGACAGTGTGTCTGGGTATTACGCTTATATTGGTGTGCCGTCATATCAGGCGGGAAACTGCAATGACAGGCGCGCCGCGTGGCGCTGCTGCGCCGGTCATGGAGGAATCATGATTCCCGGCCCTGAAATACATGGCAGACCCCGTATAAGACATCTATAAAAGATATCGCAGCTAACTCCGATGAAGTCTGATCTGGCCGCCGCCGCGGCCAGATCCGTGGGATAGATAATCTGACTATCCCGGACTGGATTTTTAGTGTATAATAGATGCTGTCAGCAGTGCGCAGAATAGACCAAAAGAGGAGAAGAATGAGATGCCGCCGTTAAATCTTTTAATAAAGCCGTCTTCCGGCATGTGCAGCCTGAACTGCACCTATTGCTTTTACCATGACCTGATGAGTAAGAGGGAGGTCCCGTCTTACGGCTTCATGTCGGAAGAGACAAGCCGGGCGCTGATCCGCAAGGCGCTTGCATATGCCACGGGCCAGTGTTCGTTTGGGTTCCAGGGAGGGGAACCGACCATGATCGGTCTGGATTTCTACCAAACGTTCGTGGAGCTGGTAAAGGAATACAACCACAAGAACCTGGAAATCAGCTACTTCATACAGACCAACGGATACCTTCTGTCTGAGGAATGGGTGCGTTTCCTGGCAGATAACCATTTCCTCATCGGAATTTCCCTGGATGGGACCATACATACCCACAACCGCTACCGAAAGAATTATGATGGAAAGGGATCCTTTGACCAGGTCATGGATACCATTGGGCTCTGTAACCGATATAAGGCAGAATATAATATCCTGACCGTGGTCAATAAGGCCACGGCCATGAGCGTACGGAAAGTATACCAGTTCTACCGCAGGCAGGATTTCCGTTATCTGCAGTTCATCCCCTGCCTGGACCCCTTGGGCAGTGAAAAGGGAAAGGAGGAATATTCCCTTCTACCCGAGGAATACGGGCGTTTTCTCTGTGAACTGTTCGATTTGTGGTATGATGATTACTGCCATGGACACCTGATATCCATCCGCAACTTTGATAACTATCTGGGCATGCTTAAGGGGTATCCGCCCGAGGCATGTGACATGCGGGGACAATGCAGTATCCAGCATGTGGTGGAGGCTGACGGAAGCATATATCCCTGTGACTTCTATGTGCTGGACCAATGGAAGCTGGGCAATATACGGGAAGAGGAGTTTGGGGGTTTTGCCGCAAAAGAACAGGCGGTGAAGTTCATGGAACTGTCCCGGAACCAGGACGGGGAATGCAGAAGCTGCCGGTATTTTAAGCTTTGCAGGGGAGGCTGCCGCAGGGTCCGGGAAGAAAACGGACAAGGGCGCAATTACTTCTGCAGGTCCTACAAAATGTTCTTTGATCATGCCTTAGGACGGCTGATGAAAATGTGAGGTATGGAAAAATCTGCCTGAACCGCGGCCAACCAGCGGGAAAAAGAAAGGTTTAAGGCAGGAAATATAGTTGAAGGATGTAAACAAAAGCCGTGGCAGCAGACTGCCCCGGCTTTTGTCCGTCTCAGGATTCCAAGCGGAACAACATTCCTATACAATAAACTTTGCGATTTTCTTCCTCAAATCCCTGCATCCGTCCTCGTCAATATGAAGGACCAATTCCACGGTGCGTGAAATTGCGAGATAGAGAACACCCAGTATGGACTTGGCATCCACAATCTGGCGGCCATATTTGATATCAGCGTCATAATCAAAGAGGCTGATGGTATTGACAAAATCAACCACCTGATTTGGCTGTTCGAACCTGACTAACATGCTTGTCATAAGTATTCACTCCTTTGTAGAACATTCAATTCATGTTCTTATAAGTATAGGAGGTATGGTCCGGTTTTTCCATGGTAAGATTTTTGGATTTCATGCAAAATTTAACGAAGAGCCCGGCAGCCGCTGCCCCACCAGGCCTCTTTTTGGGGGACTATCTGGGCCATGGGGGCTATTAAAATATTAAAAAAATATAAAGTCAGCAGGGTATATTGACAACATAGAAAATGCGTGTTATATTACATATAGAACAAAACAAACAACAACTTTATTTCATAGAAAAGGAGAGATGATTTATGTTGATGCCTAGTATTTTTGGAGAAAACTTATTGGATGACTTTTTTGACTACCCATTTGGCAGAAGCAGCACCTTTGATATGATGAATACAGATATCAAGGATACGGATGCAGGTTATGAGATTACCATGAACATGCCTGGAGTAAAAAAGGAAGATGTAAAGGCTGAATTAAAGGACGGTTATCTTACCATCCGGGCCACGGCCAATACCAGCAAGGACGAGAAGGGGTCTGACGGCAGATACATCCGCAGGGAGCGCTATTCAGGTTCCTGCAGCAGAAGCTTCTATGTGGGGGATGCAGTGACCGAGCAGGACATCAAGGCTAAGTTTGAGGACGGCACCCTGAAGATGCTGGTTCCGAAAGCAGAGAACAGGCCCGCGGTGGAGGATAAGAAGTATATCCCCATTGAAGGATGAAGCTGTGGATCCCGTCAAGGTAAGGGCATAAAATAAAGGAAAGGAATAAAAAGACAGAGGGTGATGACAGGAAGATGAAATTAAGATAAGACAGGATAAAATAAGATAAGATTAAGATAAGGTAAGATTAAGATAAGGTAAGATTAAGATAAAAAAAGGGGCTGTGAAAAAAGTCCCCTAAAAGTAAAAAGAACGCTTTCAGGTATGAAACC
>OBXM01001413.1_pt1 | contig 14729 bp, 14 predicted proteins | sample 1538141 | NCBI WGS metagenome assembly OBXM01 (sample SAMEA2580153, study PRJEB22360) | human gut metagenome | biome: human gut; feature: human-associated habitat; material: faeces | place: Denmark | collected 2008/2010 | reverse complement strand
AGTTTCTTGGGCAGGCATTTTCCCCAGCATATGGGTGAGAAAGATTCCATATCCCTTTTCGGGGGACTCCACCAGCACGTGGGTGATGGCGCCGGCTAGTTTCCCGTCTTGTAAAATGGGGCAGCCGCTCATCCCCTGGACAATGCCGCCGGTTTTTTCTAAAAGCCTTGGGTCGGTCACTTGTACCACCATGTTTTTGGTAAGAGTTTCCAGGCTTAAGATCTCCACAATCTCCCCATCATAGAGCTGTGGCCCTGTTTCGTCTAGGGTGACCAGAAATTGCACAGGCCCTGGACGGACTTGCTCTTTGGAAAGGATTTCCACAGCCTCCCCGGTGGGTGCTTGCTGCAATGTGCCGTAAACGCCGGTTTCGCTGTTTTTTAGCAGCGTGCCCAGGCTGTCATCCGAGGAGAAATACCCCTGCAGCCTGCCGGGCTGTTCCGCTTCTCCTTTGACAATGCCGCTGAGGGTGATCGGTGCCGGTTCCCCGGACTTTAATGCCATTACCCCGTTGGTATCCATGTCACAGATACCGTGGCCCAGCCCCGCGAAGATGCCGCTTTCCGGGTCATAAAAGGTCAATGTGCCAATGCCTGCCGCACTGTCCCGGACCCACATCCCTGTTTTGAAGGATCCTTCCCCGAATACCGGTGTGATTTCAGCTTCGAAAACTGTGTTTTCCCGGCGCACTTGGAAGGTGATAGGCTCCCCGCCGCTTTGGCTGATATACCGGGCCAACGTGGCGTTATCGGGGATACTGGAGCCATTGGCTTGGAGCAAGTAGTCCCCGGGCTGGATGCCTGCTTCTTCCGCAGGACAACAGATCCCTTCCTCGGTGCGGATGTCAGACAGCGAGGCCACAATCACCCCATCGGTAAAGAGCTTCATGCCAAATACCGTACCCAGGGGGACAACTTTTTCCGGTTCCGTCTCACTGGACCCTTGGCCTGTTTGGCCTCGGTCTGAAGGGAACTCCTGGCTGCCGTTGAAGACAGATGCCTCTAATGCCACTGGTTCTGCTTTTTCGGGAAAGGCCCCCACACAGCCCAGCATACACAGTGCGGTGGTGCCCACGCTGAGGGCGAACACCTTCACAGCTTTTGTCAAGGTGTGCCGGTTCCAGTGTTTCCAAAAGGCTTTGATACGCGTTCATCCCTTTCTTGGGCATAGCATGGGAAAATTTTTTCCCGCCCACGGTTACTCTGCCACCGGAAGCGGAAAATATTTTGACAATTAAAAACGCTCCTGCCTGATCCAGGTAGGAGCGAGAATTTTTGGTCTGCCGCAACGATGGGGCGTCGGCCGTGGACCAGCGATTGCCAATCCTTGCCCCATCGAAGGACAGTTATGTAAATATGAAAGGAAAAGAGAATGCATAAAGCAAGTGGCTTTCGCCTGTCTGTGTGGTATCACATCCTTTCTCGTTTCAGTGTCTATAGTCTACCCCATAATTATGAAGCAGGTGTCAGGAGATTTTGAAGAAACGGTAAGGAATTTATGAACATAGGTTGAATAACTCTTTTTGTAAAACTGTGGATAGTGCCGAAAACGCCTGGAAAACCTAGATTTTAACGATTTAAAGCGAGTTTTTTTGTTGAAACGGGTCCGGGTTTGTGATAAGATAAAAAGCAACCCCCAAGGTGGGAAGGCAAAATGCAGGACAAGCCCTCCCAACTTGCGCGAGACCTTGTTCCATAGGGAGGAAATTATGAGCGAACGATCCCGGGTCACTGTGATTTGCGGCCACTATGGCTGCGGCAAGACGAACCTCGCCTTGAACCTGGCGCTGGAAGCGGCAGCCAAGGGGGAGAAGGTCACCGTGGCGGATTTGGACATTGTCAATCCCTATTTCCGCTCTTCCGAATACGGCGGCCTGCTGGAAGAACACGGGGTGCGTTTGATTGCCCCCGTGTTTGCAGGGACCACTCTGGATACCCCCACACTGCCCCCGGAGCTCTATTCCATTTTTGAGCCGTCGGCCGGGCAGGTGTTCATTGACGCAGGCGGCGACGACGCAGGCGTCACGGCGTTGGGAGGCCTGCATACCCAGCTGGAGGAAACCGGTTATGAAATGCTGTATGTCATCAACCGGTACCGGGTGTTGTCCCAAACACCGGAAGAAGCGGCTGCCCTGCTCCAGGAGATCGAGGGTGCCAGCCGCCTAAAGGCCACCGGCCTGGTGAACAACTCCCACCTGGGGGTGGAAACCACCCTGGAAACGCTTCTGGGAGGCTTGGACTTCGCCCACCGGACGGCTCAGCTGACGGGCTTGCCTCTGCTGTACTCCACTGCGCCGGATTTTGCCCTGAAGCCGGGGGAAACCCTGCCGGAAGGGTTCAAGCCCATCCAGCGCCTTGTGAAGTTCCTTTGGGAATAGCGCAGGACGCCGCATCGCTCTGCCGGAGCTTTCCGTGTGCCAACCCAGTTATACCAAGTGATATCTCGTTACAAGAGGACTAATACAGTAAATTCCTTGAAGGAGGGAAACGATTATGGCAAAGATCATTGTGGATGAGAAGGTCTGCAAGGGCTGCGGGATGTGCGTGCACGCCTGTCCCCTAAAGATCATCGCTCTGGACAAGAGCCGCCTCAACGCCAAAGGTTACCATCCCGCCAAGCTGATGGAACCTGAAAAGTGTGTGGGCTGCGCTTCCTGCGCCACCATGTGCCCCGATACGGCCATCACAGTCGAACGGTAAAAAATTGTTCGGGGGCCAGCCTTGCCCCCCGAGAAAGGAATGTTACATATGAAGGTTTTGATGAAGGGCAACGAGGCGCTGGCCGAAGCCGCCATCCGCGCCGGCTGCCATCACTTCTTCGGTTATCCCATCACGCCCCAGACCGAACTGGCGGCGTATATGTCCAAGCGTATGCCCCAGGTGAACGGCACCTACCTCCAGGCGGAATCTGAAATCGCCGCCATCAACATGGTGCTGGGCGCCTCCTCTGCCGGCGTGCGCGCCATGACTTCCTCCTCCTCTCCCGGCATCAGCCTGAAGGGCGAGGGCATCTCCTATATGGCCGGTTCCGACCTGCCCGCGGTGATCATCAACGTCCAGCGCGGTGATGGGATACTGGGCGGCATCCAGCCCTCCCAGTCCGACTATTGGCAGGCCACCAAAGCCACCGGCCATGGCGACTTCCAGATTCTGGTGTTTGCCCCCTCCACCGTGCAGGAGATGGTGGACCTGATCTCCCACGCTTTTGACACCGCCGATAAATACCGGATGCCCGCCATGGTGCTGGCCGACGGTATGCTGGGCCAGATGATGGAGCCTGTGGAGCTGCCCGAGGAAGGTTCTGCAAAGCTTCCCGAGAAGGAGTGGGCTGCCAAAGGCCATGGTGGCCAGCGTGCCCACAACATCATCAACTCCCTGTACCTGACCCCTGAAAAGCTGGAGCAGCTGGTCATGGAGCGTTTCGAGCGCTATGAAACCGTGAAGAAGAGCGAGCAGATGGCGGAAGAGTACCTCACCGAGGACGCCGACGTTGTGCTGGTGGCCTATGGTGCCTCCTCCCGTGTGGCCCGCAGCGCTGTGAACAAGGCCCGTGAAAAGGGCATCAAGGCTGGCCTGGTCCGCCCCATCACCCTGTGGCCCTTCCCTGTGGAGGCCCTGAACCGTGCCGCCTCCCACGCCAAGAACTTCCTGGTGGTGGAGATGAGCATGGGCCAGATGGTGGACGATGTGAAGCTGGCCATCAACTGCCAGGTGCCTGTCCACTTTTATGGCCGCACCGGCGGCATGATCCCCACCCCGGCGGACGTGCTGGCACAGATCGAAGCGCTGGTGTGACCAGCGAGTAACGATAGGAGTTTGGCTGTCCAAATTCCGGAAAGGGAAGAACTTATTATGGCTATTGTATTTCAAAAACCGTCTACCCTGACCGACGCGCCTATGCACTACTGCCCCGGCTGCACCCATGGCATTGTCCACCGTCTGGTGGCCCAGGCCCTGGAAGAGCTGGGTGTGGAAGGAAAGGCTGTGGGCGTTGCCTCTGTGGGCTGTTCGGTCATGTGCTACGATTATTTTACCTGCGATATGGTGCAGGCCCCTCACGGCCGCGCCCAGGCAGTGGCCACCGGCCTCAAGCGCGCCCGTCCTGAAAATGTGATCTTCACCTACCAGGGCGACGGCGACTTGGCCGCCATCGGCACTGCCGAAACCGTTCACGCTGCCACCCGCGGCGAGAACATCACTGTCATCTTCATCAACAACGCCATTTACGGCATGACCGGCGGCCAGATGGCCCCCACGTCCCTGCCGGGGCAGATCACCCAGACCACCCCCTATGGCCGCGATACCAACACCGCCGGCTATCCGGTGCGGGTGTGCGAGATGCTCTCCACCCTGGACGGCGTGGCCTTTGCCCAGCGTGTTACGGTGGACAACGTGAAGAACGTGAACATCGCCCGGAAGGCCATCAAGAAGGCGTTCCAGAACCAGATCGAAGGCAAGGGGTACTCCATTGTGGAAGTGCTCTCCACCTGCCCCACCAACTGGGGCCTGTCCCCTGTGGAAGCCCTCAAGTGGTTGGAGGACAACATGATCCCCTATTATCCCCTGGGGGTCTATAAGGATGTGGAGGAGGGTGTGAAGAAATGAAAAACCTGAATATCCTCTTTGCCGGTTTCGGCGGCCAAGGCGTGCTGTTTGCCGGGAAGATCGTGGCCTACGCCGCTTTGATCGCCAATAAGCAGCTCTCTTGGCTGCCCTCCTATGGCCCTGAGATGCGGGGCGGCACCGCAAACTGCAGCGTGTGCGTTTCCGACGAGGCCATTGGCTCGCCCCTGGTGACCAATCCCAACGTGTTCGTTGCCATGAACCTGCCCTCCTTCGACAAGTTCATCGACGCGGTGGAGCCCGGCGGCATTGTTATCGTGGACTCCAGCCTCATCGACAAGAAGGTAGAACGGGACGACGTCACCGTTTACTACGTGCCCTCCACTAAGCTGGCGGATGAAAACGGCCTTTCCGGCCTTTCCAACATGATCCTGGTGGGTAAACTGTTCCATGAGGTGTGCGCTGGGGACAGCGATTACAAGTTCTGCGATGCTGAAACCCTGGACCAGGCTATCCAGAAGTGTGTGCCGGCCCGCAAAGCGCAGATGCTGGACTTTAACCGCAAAGCCGTGCAGATCGGCGCCGAGCAATAAGGACCTATAAGAAAACGCCCTGGACTTCCAGGGCGTTTTTTGTTGCCATTTAATGGCGGCAGTGGTAAGATGAGGGAAAAGGGCCAGGGAGGGTTCCCCTCCGCAGGCAGGGAAAAGGAGTGGTTTTGCATGGCAGAAGAGCAGGAATTGCTGGAACAACAGCCTCCAGAGTGGTACATGGAGTGGTATATCACCTCTCAGGCAAGCTTTTGGGATCACAGCCGCCGGGAACGGCCAGAGATCCAGCTGCCCTTTTCCGGGGAGTTTGATTGGGCCGGCAGCCACTGGGTGGTGCCGGGGGTGTACTCCTGCGGGAAAGCCTTGGTGGTGGACTTTTGCCGCCAGGTGGAGCCAGAGGCAATGGAATCCTTTATGGAGAAATGGGGTCTGACCCCGGGGAACGACGACACCAGGAATTTCACCAAAGAAGAGGCACTTCGCCTGGAAGTGGAAAGCCCCATGAGTTTTTCCTTCCACCCCACCGCTCTGGTGAACGGAAAAGAATTCCGGTCCAGCCGTGGTTCCGCTGTAGGTTATCTGCCTCTTGCGCAGCTGGAGGCCACCGAACAGGAGGGGTATTGGGCCGCGCGCCATTACGGCCTGGATCTGTCCAAAGCCTGGCACATCTGGCGGTTCTCCTTCCCATGGAACCGCCGCCGGGAGGTGGATTCCCTGTCCTTTGAGATGAAAGCTGAGAGAGCCCGTTTGCCCGGCCCCTCTTTCCAGATCCAGCCGGGGGAGCAGGTGGAACTGACCCATCCCGTCACTGGGGAGAACATGACCCTCACCGCCCAGGGCCTTCAGCGGGAAACGCTGGGGGACCTAGGGTTCCCGGACAAGGAGGGCTGGGAGATCCCCAGCCATTGCTGGAAACTCTCCTACACCTTGGAGCCTCCCATGAAAGACTTCTCCTTGGAGGACGTCCTGGAAGGGGATCAGATGCGCCCCAAGGCACCAAAAGAGGGGGAGATCCTGGGAGGCGGGATCGCTGTAGCTTCCATGGCCAGTTCGGTGGCGATCATCGGAGGAGCGGATGGCCCCACGGCGCTCTACGTAGGGGCGCCCCAGCCTCCCGTCTGCCGCGTTGCCTATTCCGGCCTCCGCTTCCAGCCGGTGGAGCAGGTCACCTGGGTGCCCATTTTCCCTTGGGAATCCGGGGAGGACAGGACCGTGTCCCTGGAGAAAACCCAATAAAAAAGCGCCCCTTCCCGGTTTGGGAGAGGGTGTTTCCATTCGTTGCCGTATGTTTCCGGGCCTCCCCTAAAGAAGGAGGTCCATTTGCCTTGGTAGGATATCAGGGCACCTGTTCCTGCTTTTCCCCGGGGAACGTTCCTTCCACCAGGGCTTGGGTATAATAAACTTCACTGCTTCTGCCTGTTGTCGCATTTGTGATAGGATAATACCCCTGCGAACTGAGTTTATCCGCGACGTGAACAAGGAACAATGGGGAAAACCGGTGAGTATGGCAGGGCGCTTTCCTTTTCCCAGAAGGGCGATGTCCGCTTTTTGCTGTGTCCACGTCCACATGGCAATGTGTTCCTCTTGAAGAAGCTTGGACGAATGGACTGTAGTCACGTTTGCTGCCTTTCCTACATACAAATAAACCAATTCTGGAAGAAGGGAAGTGGCAGTGTTGTTAGCGCAACTTTTTGAACTGTTGACCCATGTGTTTTACCTGTTCCTCCATGTTACGGGAAGCGGTACCTTTCCCCGGGCCCTTTCCGCAGCCCAAGAGCGCCAGGCCCTGGAAGAGATGGAAGCAGGAAGCCAAGCTGCCCGGCAGAAGCTGATCGAGCATAACCTGCGTCTGGTGGCTCACATCATCAAAAAATATTACGCCAGCCAAAACGACCAGGAGGACCTGATTTCCATCGGCACCATCGGCCTCATCAAAGCAGTGGATACCTTCGACCCGAAAAAGGGCATCCGCCTTTCCAGCTATGCCTCCCGCTGCATTGAAAATGCTATCCTCTCACAGATGCGTTTATGGTTTCAAACCAATACCCCCAGAGCAGTAAAGACCCCAAATGGCGTATTCTGGCACAGGTTTCCGAGAATATATACATCCTTTGTTCCACTTCGGACGGATATGTGAGGTATGCACCCATGTATATCCATAGTTTCCGACTGATAGCCCCTCGCAAGCTGCTGGAAGCCCAGTTGTTCAATCAGCAGTATCAGAATTATGAGGATATACCGAATGTACCGGACAGGCTCCGTTGGTGCCGTCACCACATGGGATTGATGCAGAAAGAGGTTGCTGACCTGATTGGAATATCCAGAGGGCATTACATAGATTTTGAAGTTGGGTATGTAGACCATTATCCGAAAGAAATCGTGGACAAGCTGGCAGAGCTTTATCAGATTCCTGTAGATGATTTGCTGGACGATTACAATCGCTTCTTATATAAAGGGCAAGGGAAACTGATACGAGAATATCGTGAGAGTCTTGGGTTAAAGAAGAAACCTTTTGCACGCTTAATGGGAATAGAACCAAATTCGCTTCGAGCATGGGAGTCAGACCAGAAGCGAATGTTTAAGGATTCGTGGGAGAAATATTTCAAAGGTAAAATCAAAGTATAGAAAAAAGCAGGTGTTCAAACTTACAGAGTTTGTTCACCTGCTTTCTTTGTTGCCTTAGCATCCGTAGGTGGATGCGGATTTGATAACCGCATCCAGCAGCTGTACCTTCTGGTCGGAAGGACAATTCAGTTTTTTAATATGTTGATTGACCAAGCTTGCGTGGACACCGGCAACACGTTCTGCCAATTCACGCTGACCTTCTATGGTTTTTGGATAATGGACAATCACATTGATTGGAGCACTCTTTCTTGCGATACCACGCACCTCCCTCGGTATTTCAGTCTATGAGAGAGAAGTTGTCCGCTATTCCCATGTTGTTACGCCTGTTTTGCTACTTCAAAAAATGGCGTTTTCTGATATAATAATGTTGAGAAACTACGGAACTTCTTTCGTGGTATCATTTTATCAAGAATCTGTCAAAGGTTCATTGAGCGTGGATTGAGCGCAAATTGACTACTTTTTTGGAAGGAGGGCTGTCTATGGAATATTTAGATTTCAGTTCAGTCATCACCACAATTCGTAAATATATCAGTGATGCTCATAGCATGAATCAGATTGATATGATGTACCAGTTGTTTGTCAGCTTTTTAAGTTCAGACGAATCTCTGGATTTTGATTTTGATAATGGTCTTGTCTGCCGTTGGTTCAATGGACAAGCCAAAATCAGTCCTCGTATCACCGGATATTATATGGATCGCCATAATCGAAATCGACTTGCTGATGATATGCATAGAAACATACTGTCGATAATGTATGACAGTGCTATGGCAGTACAGGAAGTCTATAACATTCTGGTACAGGATACAACCATCTCCGATAAAGCCAAGGATCAGCTTCTTCAGAACTATCCTTGTGAAAGCAAAATGGATGAAGCTGTATTTCTGACTTCTACGTTATGTTTTGGCATGGAGCGAACCTTTGTAAAGAGAGATGCTAATACAAAGAATCTGCTGTCAACTGGAAATCTTTCTCCTGTTGTGAAAGACTTTATATTTGATGGCGGTACACCCAAGCCTTGCCGCCATTTCTGCGGACGAGACAACGAGCTTTCTGCTGTACACCAACTGTTGTGTAATCATGGAAAAGTATTTCTGCAAGGAATCGCTGGTATTGGTAAAAGTGAACTGGCAAAAGCCTATGCCAAGGCTCATAGCAAAGAATACACAAATATCCTATATCTCTCCTATACCGGTAATTTGAAACAAGATATTTCTGATATGGATTTTGCAGATGATCTGCCGGATGATGACAACGAAGAACGATTCCGTAAACATAACCGTTTCCTGCGTACATTAAAAGAGGATACTTTATTTATATTGATAACTTCAATACTACAGCAATGCAGGATGGTTTGCTGTCAGTTGTGATGAAATATCGCTGCCGTATTCTGTTCACTACCCGAAGCAGATTTGACAATTACACTTCCATGAATCTGGAAGAAATCGCTGACACAGAAGCGTTGGTTAAGTTAATGGGTTGCTTCTATTCTGAAGCGGAAAAGAACCGTCCTGTTTTGGAGCAAATTATCCAAGCAGTACACAGTCATACTCTTGCGGTAGAAATGTCAGCTCGCCTGTTAGAAAGCGGAATTATGGAGCCGTTGCTCCTGTTAAAGAAACTGAAAGAAGAAAAAGCTGCTCTGGATGCCACCGATACGATTGGCATTTCTAAAGACGGCAAAAATCGTAAGGCAACCTATTATGACCATATTCACACGTTGTTCTCTCTGTATCAGCTTTCAGAAGCAGAAACAGATTTTATGAGGAATCTTGCTTTGGCTCCATTGTCCGGTGTGCAAAACAGATTGTTTGCAAACTGGCTGAAGCTGCATGATATGAATACTGTCAATGATCTGATTGAAAAAGGCTTCATCAAGGCAATGGAAGGTCGTATGATTTCCTTTCATCCAATGATGCAGGAAGTGACAATGGAAGAAACAAAACCTTCCGTGCAGACTTGTCACGTCTTGTTGGACAGCTTACAGCAGATCTGTCTGCGTCATGGAGAAGAAGTTTCCTATTATAAACAGCTATTCCAGACTATCGAATCTGTTATCGTGCAGATTGAAAATGATGATATGCCAGTATATCTCCGTTTTGTGGAAGATGCGTTCCCATATATGGAGAATTATCGTTATTATCATGGAATGGAACTGGTTGTTAATACCCTTTCTGTGCTCTTGAAAGATGCTGCGACGGGTTCTGTATCTGATCGAGCATTGTTGCTCAGCTATCAGGCTGCTTATGAAAAGAAAGCTGATAAAGCAATTAAGATGCAGAAAGACGCAATTGCTATGATTGTCGAGGTCACACCAGATAATGCACTTCTGGTGGCTAACCTTTATGCTAACCTTGGTGGTATGTACCGTATGAACGGCAAATTGGATCTTGCTAAAGAGAACATGGAACAGGCTATCAAAATTATAGATGAATATGGTCTGGCTTATTACCATGACAGCATTGTGCAGATTACAAATTATGCGGTATTGCTGGCGGATATGGGACAGCCGAATGTCGGCTTGTCTGCATTGAGAAAACTCTGCCGTGTAATTCGAGAATATAATTCCGATACTGGTCTGGATTATGCAAGTGTTCAGGAAGCGATGGGAAATATCAGCCTGACTATGGGAGAAATTTCGCAGGCAACTTCACATTTCCAGAAAGCTATGGAAATCTATGAAACAGTATTTGAGTTTGAACCGGATATGGTTGAAGCTAAGAAACAGGAATTGCTTGGAACGTATGCTCAGGCAGGACGGTATCTGGGGCAACAAATAAATCAACTTCTAAAGTAAATGGACGGAGGTGACGTTATGCCAAGAAAAAGCAAAGTCAAGTATGATCCTCAGGGAGAGGTTTTATATATTTCTCACCCTGATTGGGATTTCATGGCTACAGCATCCTTACGACCTGATTACGCTGACGAAATTCAATCGGTTAGTTGGAGCAAGAATGGCGATTACTTGTATAGTTCGACATTCGAGTGCTATCTTCATGTTTACATTATGAAAAAATGGTATGGCGAAGATTTTTACGATACAATGAAAGCCAATGACTACGTTGTCGATCACATGGACAATAATGGTTATAACTGTTGCATAGAAAATTTGTGTTTTTTGGCATCTGATGAAAACAAAGCAAAAGGTATGACCGTCGATAAATTGAGCAGAGAAAAGACGCACATTGCACTCTCTTTATTTAAGGACTTTAATACAAAGCACATTCAAATGACCATATTTTTTAACTATCCAGCTGTTGCAAGAATTAGCGGTTTGGATAGCCCAGCCGTAATTGACCTTGCCTATTTGCTTTATGATTGCGAATATGAGATGGTTATCAATGATGCAAGAATGATTTTATATGATTACAGGCGTGAATATGTATTTGAGCCTGAAAAGTTACACGATGCTGATTTTCATATTGAGGGTTCCTTTGGTATCCCTACATCAATAGATTGGTATAACAAATATATTGAGGGTGGGCATGGTCATACCGTAGCATTTATTCATAAAGCAGCATATATCAAAGGATGGAGAGTTGAGGATCAAAAGCAATTTTTTTATTTGAGAGGGATACCCAAAAAATAATGTTATGCAGAACTATTATGCAGTCATGCACTACGGTGTGTGGCTGCTTTTTAGCAAGAACATGGTTAAAGCACGGGATAATAACCGTTACTAAAGCATATAATATGATTGCAGAATAGAAAAATGCAACAAGTTATAAGAATCTATTCTAATATCCCACTGATCTATTGATTTTTGAAGTCTATCTGGATATAATAGAATAGAAAAATGCAACATGTTGCAAAAATCTTTCGCAAGGAGGTTTTGAGATGGAGATTCGCAGAGATTTTTATTTGGATAAGTTGATAAAAAGAAAAAACAATGGATTGATTAAGGTAATTACCGGTATTCGTCGATGCGGCAAATCCTATTTATTGAACAATCTGTTTTATCATCACTTACTGGAAAGCGGTGTTGATGCCGACCACATTATCCGTTTTGCCTTTGACTCAGCAGATGATCTTTATCTGATTGGAGAAAGCCTGATTCAGATTGAAAAGGAAAAACGTGGAGTTGATCCTGAAAAGTTCATGGCATATATCCGTTCCAAAGTCGCAGGTGAAGGAATGTATTATCTGCTGCTTGATGAAATTCAGATGTTGGATTGCTTTGAAGCTGTTCTGAATGGCTATCTTCGCAAAGATAATATGGATGTATTTGTGACTGGAAGTAATGCAAAACTCCTATCCAAAGATATAGCCACTGAGTTTGCTGGTCGTGGTGACGAGGTTCATATGTATCCCCTGAGCTTTGCCGAGTTTATGACCATTTACAACGGAGATAAGTACATGGGATTATCTGAATATATGCTGTATGGCGGTATCCCTCTGGTTGTTCTTCGTGAGGGAGCAAACGATAAGGCAGTTGCATTGCAGAATCTGTTCAATGAGATTTATCTTCGAGATATTACCAAACGTAACCGAGTGAAGAACATCGGAGAACTGGAAGATCTTCTGAACATTCTTTCCTCTGCCATTGGTTCGCTGACCAATCCGGAAAAATTGAAGAATACTTTCAAGACGGTAAAGAAATCCAGAATTACTTCCGCTACCATTAAGAAATATCTGGATTATTTTGAGGATTCTTTCCTGATCGAATCGGCACAAAGATATGACATTAAAGGAAAGGCATATATCGAAACGCCAAAGAAATATTATTTTTCTGATCTTGGACTTCGCAATGCCAGAATTAACTTCCGTCAGTTTGAGCAGACCCATTCTATGGAGAATGTAATTTATAACGAGCTTCGTATGCGTGGCTATAGCGTGGATGTAGGTGTAATACCGATTGCAGAACGAGATCAGGAAGGCAAGGTTATCCGCAAACAACTTGAAGTTGATTTTGTATGCAATCTTGGTTCTTCCAGATACTACATCCAGTCTGCGTACTCGCTGCCAGATGAAGCGAAGCGTACTCAGGAAATCAGACCATTTAGAAAGATTGATGATTCTTTCAAGAAAATCGTTGTTACCAAAGACATCGTTCAGCCACACTATGATGAGTATGGTATTTTGACTGTGAACATTTATGACTTCCTCCTTGATCCGCAGATACTGGAAAAATAAGAATTATCAAAAGTGCTACTTGAAGTTGCGGAATCGCAAAATGAGGTTGGTAGATTATTCGCACCTTTATATCTATAATTGACGGTGAAATGGAGGTGACAAACGATATGAGTTTTGCAGATAACTTAAAACAATTACGAAAAGAGCATCATTTGTCGCAGGAAGAACTTGCGGAATTATTGGATGTTAGCAGGCAGGCTGTTTCAAAATGGGAGCAAGGAAACGGGTATCCAGAGGTAGAAAAACTTCTGTTGCTTTCAAGTAAATTGAATATTTCTTTAGATAGTCTCATGTCAACCGAAATAGCGAAGGAAAGAAGTAATAATGCTAATGTAACTGGAACCATCGTCATTACTTCTCCGCATGAAAATGTGATTGCAACCTGCTACAAAGTTTTTTCTTCTGGAAAAATGATGGGCGGTAAATCATCGCCACAATACTTTTTGGCTGGAGTAAGCAATGGAATTGCATCTTTTTGGGGTGAACCTACTACCTTTTTGGGTTGGTATGCAGATAAGGAACAGATAACAAAAGAAGTCGAAGAAATCCAAAGAGCAATAGCCAATGGAATCCCAACATATACATTGAAATATAGCGCAAAAACAGAACGACGTTGGGCAAAAGTTAAAATCGTTGAAGAATAAGGAATCTAACATAGCAGTCATGCACTACGGTGTGTGGCTGCTTTCTTTTTTGCTCAATTTCCGCTCAATCCACGCTCAATGAGTTTTGCACCCTCTTTCAGTAGAATGAAATTGCGATGAAAACAGCACCAAATCAGAAAATCCGGTGCTACTTCAAAGCAAATCTACTGAAAGGGGACATTTTTTATGAACACGAACAAGCACAAGGAGGTACAGAGCAAATGAGAGAACTGAACAACATCAAAATCATTGCCGTGGATCATGGCTACGGCAACATCAAGACAGCTAACACAGTGACACCTACCGGAGTGACCGCCTATGAAACAGAGCCAATCTTCTCCGGAAACATTTTGGAGTATGGCGGCATCTATTACCGCATCGGGGAAGGTCACAAGGAATTTATCGCAGACAAGGTTATGGATGAGGACTACTACATTTTGACGCTTATGGCGGTTGCCAGAGAACTGAATGTATATGGCATCCGAGAAGCAGATGTTCATCTTGCCGCCGGTCTGCCACTGACGTGGATTCGCAAACAGAGAGAAGACTTCCGATACTATCTGCTTCGCAATAAGGAGGTGAACTTCCGCTTTAACGGCAAGGATTATCATATCCGGTTTGTCGGATGCAGTCTGTTCCCGCAAGGTTATCCTGCCATCATCGATTATCTGGGTAATTTCAAAGGTACGAATCTTCTGGCAGACATCGGAAACGGCACGATGAACATTCTGTATATCAATAGCAAAAAAGCGATGGAAAGCCGTTGTTGGACAGAAAAGTTCGGTGTCAACCAGTGTATGATTGCCGCTAAGAATGCGGTGCTTGACAGCTTTGGAGTGAAAATCGAGGAATCCACCATTGAACAGGTGCTTCGCTTCGGAACTGCTGACATCAGTAAGCCCTATCTGGACTGTATTACTTCCGTAGCCAAGAAATATGTGGCTGATATTTTCGCCACACTTCGCCGCTATGAATACAATCCGGATCTGATGCGACTGTATATCGTTGGTGGTGGCGGCTGTCTGGTCAAGCACTTCGGTCAGTATGATGAAAGTCGAGTGACCATTCTGGACGATATTTGTGCGACAGCCAAAGGTTATGAATATCTCGCCTTTGCCAGCCTTCGCAGGAAGATTAACTATTAAAAGTCAAGGGGGAAAGTGAAAAAAGGAGATGGTCAAAAAAGAGTATAGGAAATAAAGCTGCAGAGGAAGAAA
>OBXM01001412.1_pt1 | contig 14759 bp, 10 predicted proteins | sample 1538141 | NCBI WGS metagenome assembly OBXM01 (sample SAMEA2580153, study PRJEB22360) | human gut metagenome | biome: human gut; feature: human-associated habitat; material: faeces | place: Denmark | collected 2008/2010 | reverse complement strand
GAAGGCGATATTCATCGGGGTGGGGGGCGGCCTGCCTATACCCTGGCAACTCTCTGTCTGCTCACGCAAGCGTGGCAGCCAATGAGTTGTCAGGGTGCAGGTCAGGCTTTAATACGCGAAAACAGTCCGCATAAGGCGGACTGTCAATCTATCGTAACAATCCTCTTATTGTTCGAGTAACTCGCTCAGGTTGGCACCTTCCTTTATAATGTGGGGTTGCCGCAGCTTCTTAGATCCTTTGTATCTCCACTGCTCTGAATAAGAGAAAGTTTCTTTATTAAATTAGTATTTTACTTTCGTATCAGACTATACAACGCATTGTCTATTATGTCAATATAGTTTAGAAAACTTTCATTATATTTTCTTATCTATGACTTCCCAGTAACCATACTTTGGGAATCCATTTCACAAGTCAAAATACCGACACGCTGCCTGTACCTGCCCGCCACAACCGGTACACCTGCTCTGCCGTATCTGCCAGGTTTCTCTTTGCATTTTCATTTTTCATGGCTTCTTCCAGTGTAACCACATTTCGCAGAATCGGAAAAAATGCATCAATTCCATGTTCATTGCATTTTTCTGCATCCACTCCGGCTGCCCCGGTAAATGCGATCACAGTCTTTCCGTATTTCTTTGCAAGTCCGGCTACTCCTATCGGTGCTTTCCCCATGGCGGTCTGTCCGTCTATTTGTCCTTCTCCGGTAATCACCAAGTCTGCTTCTCTGATGTACTCTTCCAGCCGGGTTTCTTCTAAAACAATCTTGATCCCTGACTCTAAAACTGCATCAGTAAATGTCAGAAATGCAAATCCCAGCCCGCCGGCTGCCCCGGTTCCTGCCTTCTTCGGATCTGCTTTCGGAAATTTTCCCCCTGCCAGTGCCGCATAATTTCCCAGCCATTGATCCATCTCCACAACCATGGACGGAGTTGCCCCTTTCTGCGGACCAAATACAGCACTGCACCCCTGCTCACCGCATAGGCTGTTCGTTACATCACACGCTATACGGAATCTGCACTCCTTTAATTCCTGCAGAACATGCGTCTCCGTGATCGTTTCTAAAACTTTCAGCCCTCTCGCTCCGAAGGGAATCTGGTTTCCATTTTTATCGAGGAATCCGTATCCAAGTGCCTGCAGCATCCCTGTTCCACCGTCATTGGTTGCACTTCCACCAATGCCGATAATGAATCGCCTGCAGCCTTTTTTGATGGCATCCCGGATCACTTCACCGACACCATATGTTGTCGTATAGAGCGGATTTCTTTTTTCATCTGGAACGAGTGTGATCCCGGCCGCACCTGCCATCTCAATCACGGCTGTCCCGGAAGCTTCAATAATTCCATATTCGCATATGACCGGTGTTCCCAGTGGTCCTGTTACCTGTACCTGCTGTCTGCTCCCGTTCATTCCCGACGTCAGTGCTTCTACCGTTCCTTCACCACCATCTGCCAGCGGTCTTACGAGTACTTCTGCCCCGGCATCTGCCCTGTGGATTCCTTCTGCCACAGCCCTTCCGGCCTCCATGGATGTCATACTGCCTTTAAACGAATCTATCGCTGTTACAATTTTCATTCTGCTTTTCCTTCCTCTTCTGACAGCGTCATCATTCCTGACATAATGCAGCCACCCTTTGCTCCGGCTTTGGCGAGTTCTTTCCACTGCTCCGGCTCAAAATGGATCCCACCGATCCCATAGACCGGCAGCCTCACTGCATCACAGACTTCTTTCAAAAATCTGATTCCCCTTGGAGGAACGCCTTTCTTACAATCCGTCACATAAATATGGCCTGCCACCAGATAAGATGCCCCCAGCTTTTCCGCTTCAACCGCTTCTTCCACCGAGTGAACCGAAGTCCCTATCTGATAAAATGTTCCGCTGCCCTGATTTTTCTCCTGTATCACAGCCTGATTCACCAACTGCCGCAGCACAGGAAGTGGGAGATGAATCTGGTTACTGTTTAATTTTACCGCAATCTGCCAGAAATTGTGAAGAATACATGGAACTTTATACGTTTTACAAATTTTCATTACCTGTCCGGCCAGTTGTTCATACTCCGCTTCTGTCAGATCCTTTTCCCTTAAAATCAGTGCTTTGGGATGCCATTCGCATACTATTTTGATCTGCTCAAGGAACGGTCTTTTGCACAAATGCCGGTTGCTGACTGCGATCACATTTTCGCAGTACTCCTGATTTTCCTTATACATAGATATAATCGCTCATAACCGGCTGAAGATGATTTGTCAGCAGTGCATCATAAACTTCCTTCACTGACCGTCCATCGGAAATCTCAAACTGGTCATCGCCTTTCTCTTCAATTTCTTCCACGTGACCTCCAATTCCTGTACTGACCCCGGCAGAAATTTTCGTCGCTGCAATCTGAACAAGATGATCTCTTACCCGTTCGCATTCCCTTGTCGAAACCGTAATGCTGGCAAATGGCATAAATAACCGGTATGCACAGACAACCTGCAGAAGCTGTTGTTCATGCACATCCATCGGATTGATCCGGTCATTATTGATGATCGGACGAAGTCGCGGACAGGAAAATGCAATCTCAGCATGGGGATATTTTCTTTGAAGAAGATATGCATGATATCCTGTCGCAAATGCATCTTTTCTGAAATCATCCAGTCCCAGCAAAGCACCGAACCCCACACCACGCATTCCGCCCATTAATGCACGCTCCTGTGCATTGACACGATACGGATAGATTCTTTTATGCCCTGCCAGATGCAGTGTCTCATATTTATCTGAATTATAAGTTTCCTGAAATACTGTCACATAATCTGCTCCACACTCATGCAGATAAGCATACTCATCTGAATTGACCGGATAGATCTCAAGCCCGATTACTTTGAAATATTTTCTTGCGATCTTACATGCCTCTCCAATATATTCTACATCCGATTTGCTCCGGCTCTCACCTGTCAGGATCAGAATTTCCTGCAGTCCTGTCGCTGCGATCGCCTGCATCTCTTTTTCGATTTCTTCTGCATTCAGCCTTGCTCTGTTGATCTTGTTATGGCAGTTAAATCCACAATAAATACAATAATTTTCACAGTAATTCGCAATGTAGATCGGAGTGAACATATAGACGCTGTTCCCAAAATGCTTTCTTGTCTCCACCTGTGCCGCCTGTGCGATTTCCTCCAGATATGGAAGGGCTGCCGGGGACAGAAGTGCCTGAAAATCCTCCGGTGTACGCTGTGAATGTGCCAATGCCCTTTTTACATCTGCTGCCGTATACTGGTCATAATCATACGCATTCATTTTTTCCACAACCTGATCCAGTATTTCCGATCCAATGTCCTCCATTCCCGGAAGGTATGTCATATGGTCGATCCGGTTTTTCTTCTGATCCTCCAGAATTTCCTTACTCAGAATGCTCTCATTGATATGCATCTCATGGGTATGTCTATCTTCCCTGGTCTGTGTGCTTTCCTGTGTATGTGTATCTTCCATTGTATTTGTATGTTCCATTCTGCTGCCTCCTAATCCTGAAGAAATCCTGTCAGTGGTGAGGACGCACTACCGCCCCGCTCCATGGTTCTTCCCAGTCCTGAAAGATACGCATTTCTTCCGGCCTCGATCGCTTTTTTGAAAGCTTCTGCCATCATCGGCACATCTCCTGCGGTTGCGATCGCTGTATTTGCCATCACAGCATCTGCTCCCATCTCCATTGCTTCACATGCCTGAGATGGCCGCCCGATCCCTGCATCCACAATCACCGGAATCTCAATTTCATCGATCAGGATCTGAATAAATTCTTTCGTACTCAGTCCTTTATTGGAACCGATCGGTGCTCCCAGTGGCATCACGCATGCCGCACCTGCATCCACCAAAGCTCTTGCCACATTCAGGTCAGGATACATATATGGCATGACAACAAATCCTTCTTTTGCCAGTATTTCCGTTGCTTTTATCGTTTCATAATTATCTGGCAGTAAATACTTTGAATCATGAACCACCTCGATCTTAACAAAATCTCCGCATCCTACTTCTCTTGAAAGTCTTGCGATTCGCACTGCCTCATCTGCAGTTCTTGCTCCTGACGTATTCGGCAGAAGTGTGACATTTTCCGGGATATAATCCAGGATGTTGGCAAGTCCCCCCTCATTCGCCCGACGCAGAGCCAGTGTGATGATCTGCGCATCTGCTTTTTCAATACAGGCTTTCACCAGTTCCAGTGAAAATTTTCCTGATCCTAAAATAAACCGGGAAGTAAATTCATGACCTCCCAAAATTAATTTGTCTTGTGCTGTCTTCATTTTTTAATTTCTCCTTCTTTTTTATTTTCTCTTTAAGCCTCTTCTTCCCCAAGAATCAGTCTCGTGATCATATTTGCCTCATGGGCGGCACAAACCGCAACTCTCGCTGCCATCAGTCCCTTGCCATATTCCGGTTCGCTTACCCGGTCACCACAGAGGTAAAAATTTTTCATCAGTCTCTGCGTCCGGATCGTATTACTGCTTCCATAACCTGCCATCCCGGTTGCAGAAACTAATTTCTTTTCCGGGAAATGTTCCAGTATCCCGTTGACCAGCATTGCCTTTGCCTCCGGTCTGTCGAAAGCTTCACAGACGATCGGTGCATCAGCAAAAAGTTCCTGTAAATTTTCTTCCGTCACCTTCACTGTATCTGTTCGGATCTCTAAATATGGATTGATTCGCTCCAGCAGAGATTTCAGTGCATCGGTTTTATACATTCCGATCTGATCGATAAAGTACTGCTGTCGGTTCAGATTGGTGATATCCACCACATCAAAATCAATCAGATGCAGATGCCCCACCCCGATCCTTGCCAGTGCAGATGCCACATTTGATCCAAGACCACCCAAACCTGCGATTGCCACATGACCTTCTGATAAAAGCTGCTGCTTCTCCGGTGAATGCCGCTCATTCAACGCCTCTATGATTTCTTCTTTTGTCAATGTCATTTTCAGCCTCCTCCAACAAATGTCACGATTTCCATACTGTCACCATCTTTCAGACGAGTCTCTGAGTATTCGTATTTTGGAAGGATCCCTCCATTTAACTCCACAGCAATCCGATTCATCCGATAACCATTTTCTTCAAGATAATCCGCAACCGTCTGCTCTTCCTGATCCTTTACTTCTTTTCCATTTACTGTAATCATTTTCTCCTCCTTCTGCTCTTTCCTGCACCTCATCTTGTGCGTCCCGCTGAAGATCTTATATATGATCGAGATACTCATCATGGTATAGGAAAAAATCTACTGGATTTTTTCATATACCTGACACCAAAAAAGAAGTCCACAAAGAACTACACCCGCGGTGGTGTACCCCTTCATGAACTTCTGTCCACTCTAAATCAGTATCTCTATTTATTTTCAGCAAGATTTAGTATAAAAGACTTTCCTGAAAATGTCAATCTTTTACGTCCGGCTGTTTGTGTCAAGTAAACGTTGGCAACTTCCTCATTGTTTTTCTTGAATGATATTTTTGGTGCTAGAATCGGTTTACGTTTACCATTTAAGCTTTGATTAGTGCCATGCTCGGCACACATAAAAAAGCGGCACACTATTTTAGTGTACCTGCTCTTTCTAACTTTCCAAGTCTCTCTGCCTGCTCCAGAAGTTCCCCAATCCTGCGGTTATACGTTCCGATCTGCACCCCGGCATCGATCACTCTTCCGCATCGTTCTATCATTTTCTCTGCACTTGCAAGAGTTTCATCCGAAATTTCCTCGAAAGCTTTTTCTGTGATCACTTCCACTGCAAGCTGTTTTGCCAGCTCGCAGTCAATATCATTTTCATACAAAATGCCGGCTGCAAAAGGGATCCTCTCTTTTCTCAGTTTCCTGTATACCGGGATTCCGCTGCCGCCTGAAGAAATGACCAGCACTTCCGGCTCTCCCTTTATTCCCGGCAGTTCAATACTTCCAAATCTGGGATCAAAGGAGCCGTTCGTTATCTCATATAAGTCACGGATGATTTCTTCCTGAAATACCTCTTCCGGCTTTCCGAAATGGGAGATATTTTCTCCTTTCACGCATACGATCTTGTCTGATACTTTCTGTGCAAGGTCGATCTCATGCAAAGACATGATCACCGTCATTTTTTTCTCTCTTGCCATCTTTTCCAGGATTGCCAGAAGCTCCAGCTTGTGCTTCACATCCAAAAAGGAAGTCGGCTCATCCAGAATCAGGATTTCCGGCTCCTGACAGATTGCCCTCGCCAGTAAAACTCTCTGCCGCTGTCCATCGCTGATCGCATTGAAATCCCGGCTGCCCAGTTCCTGTGCATGGACTGCCTCCATTGCTTCTTCCACCAGCTCTTCATCCCGCTTTGCCAGGATTCCAAGTCTGCCGGTATACGGATACCGCCCGGTTGCCACAATATCATGACAGGTCATCAGTTCTGTCTTGATCCGCTCGGTAAGGACCACCGCCATTGTGGAAGATAACTCTTTATATGACAGTTCCATCAGAGACGTATCATCAAAAAATACAGTTCCGCCGATCAGCTTTAATTGTCTTGTAATACTTTTTAAAATCGTAGATTTCCCAGAGCCGTTTGGCCCGATCAGTGTCACGATCTCGCCTTTGTCTATCCCGATATTGATATCCCGGATCAGCGGATTTCCATGATACCCGACTGCCAGGTCTTTTAACTGAAAATAAAAATCCGCCATACACTACCTGCCCTTCTCCCGTTTCACCATCATATAAATGACGATCGGGGCACCTAAAATGGATGTTACTGTACTGATATTCAATTCCACCGGTGCAAGTGCCATTCTTGCGATCAGGTCACAGATCATACAGAAAACCGCCCCCGCAAAGAATGTTCCCGGAATAATCACGATCGGTTTCGATGTTCCGAATGCCTTTCTTGTCAGAAATGGAACTGCGATTCCCACAAAGGAGATCGGTCCTGCAAATGCCGTCACACTTGCAGACAGCACACTGGAAAGCAGGATCAGCACCACCCGGAAGACTTTGATATTCACACCCATACTCTGTGCATATGCCTCACCAAGCTGATAGGCACTGACCGGTTTCGACAACAGGAATGTGCATACAAATGCGATCCCGACCACCACTGCCGCCACCTGCACGTTGCTCCAGCTCATTCCTGAAAAGCTTCCCTGCGACCAGCCATGCAGATTGACAATGTCTGAATCATCTGCAAACGTTACAACGAAATCTGTGATAGCAGAACAGATATAACCGATCATGATTCCTCCGACCAGCAGTGCCGCCATATGATGTACTTTTTTTGACATCAGAAGAATGAAACCCGTCGAGATCAGTGATCCGATAAACGCTGCCACGATCAGTGTATACGATGAAAAATGACCCATATAGTTCAAAAAAATAATCATCGTCATTGCTACGACCATTTTTGCCCCGGAAGAAATTCCAAGGACAAACGGTCCCGCAATGGGATTGGCAAAGAATGTCTGCAAAAGGAAACCGGACAAAGATAATGCTCCTCCCAGCATCGCTGCCATCAGGATCCTCGGAAGGCGGATCCTCCAGATAATGCTGTATTCCGTTGCCGCCCCGTCACGCAGAAAAAGAATCCTGAGGATCTTAGGAACGGAAATATGCACATTTCCTGTGTTGATATTGAGTACCACTGTCACTGCAAATGCAATCACCAGCCCTGAAAATACAGCTATGTATCTGGATCTCCGTCTGAAATTTTCTCCGTGAAAACTTGTATCTTTCATAGTTTCTCCATTATTTCATCTTCTCAAGAAAGGTCATTTCTTTAGGATCCCCATCTGTCAGCATCAGATGCATATCCATGATCAGCTCTCCAACCGTATCCGTTGCCTGATACAGGTTCTTTCCTGTATACCATACATTTCCTTCTTTTACTGCCTTAAATTCGGAAAACAAATTGCTCTTCGCTTCCAGATCACTGATACTCTTCACCTGCCCGTCGATTGTTCCGTTATAGATCAGATAATCAGCATCCACTGCTGTTGCATAGAATTCTTCCATAGTCAGTTTGACTGACGGAGCATTACTGTCTGCGTTTTTCAGGTTCTTGAACGCATAACGTCCGCCTGCAATCTCAATCATGGAAGGGATATAATCTTCTGATTTTCTTACTACGATAGAACCGTCTGTATTCACATAAAAATATGCCACCGTCTTTTCTGTATTTTCAAAGCCTTTCAGCTTCTCGATCACCTGGGCCTGCTTTTCAAAAAAGCTGTCGGCTGCATCTTCTTTGTTCAGCATTGCACCGTACAGTTTGATCCACTCGGTTCTGCCCAATGGGTGAGATTCATAACTGGAATAGTCCACAAAGACCGGTATATCCAGATCCTCGATCATCTCCTGTACTTTCGGAGTATGAAGGATCATGGTTGATTCTACGGCAAGATCACACTCTCCGTTCACCAGAGTCTCATAATCCGGCTCACTGTATTTTCCTGCGTAGATCATGTCACCGGACTCCATCGCTTTCTTTGCATCTTCTACATACCAGCCGGATGCATTAAGACCGGAAAATTTCACCTGGTCAATGGCATCCACTGCATCCAACAGCGACATGATTGCTGTTGCTGCCATATAGATATGATCCAACGGCTGCTGCAGGACTACAATATCCTCCGACAATCCTTCCGGGGCTTCTTTCCCTTCCGGCACAACAAGGTACTGTCTGTCTTCATGTACATCCAACAGCTTGTATCCGTCTTTATAATCATATACGTCAAATTCTGTCGCATAGGTCAGATCCATTGTCGACTCATAGGTAAGGCCGTCAATCTCCGGCCCGTTTTTATCACTTTTTGACTGATCTTCTTTTTTATTTTTTGTCTCTTCTGTCTGCTGTGTACTGTCTGTTCTTTTTTTACCAGCCCCCGGCTGACCGCAGCCCCCCAGTGAGAGGACCGCTGCCAACAGCAATGCAGTTATTCTACAAAGCTTCTTTTTCATTTACTGATTCTCCTGTACTCCTGCTTCATCTACTGCCTTTTCAAACATCTTGTCCATTTTCTCTTCACATCCGAAAAGTACTCCATATACCTTGATCCACTCGTACTGTGCAAGTTCCGTCTTTTCATCTGCACTCCGGTCAATAATCACCGGAATACCAAGCAATGCAAATTTTTCGGTGATTTCTTCCAATCTTTCTGTCTGTTCTTCTACGGTCAGTTCATCAGAATCGCCGGTTGACTGCTCTTTTGTCTTCTTATCCTCTGTCTTTGCACTGTCCTTTTTCGTGCTGTCTGTCTTTGCATCGTCATTTTTTTCTGCATCTCTCGGCAGAAGTCCTCCCGGAAGCAGTGCAAGAGATACTTCTTTCTTCACAAGTGCTTTTAATTCCGGTTTCTCAAAGCTTCCCCCGTAAATAACTTCAGCATCCGCTTCATCTTCATCCTCATTTACCTGCATTTTTTCTGCAATCTCAGGAACAGTACAAGCTTTCTGCTCCATTCCTACTGCTGCCACAGAGTCAAGGAGATCCAGTTCTTTCATCTGTTCAAGGATCTCATCTGATGCCACATAGGTTTTATCTGTCGGCATTTTCACAATGATCATATCCTGATCCAGACCAACCGGTACTTCTACGTCTTCCGGCACAAGCAGATATTTTACAACATTGCCTTTATACAGTTCTGCTGCCAGTTCTTCTTCACTGACTCCATTCTGATCCGACGTGGAATCTCCGCTTTCCTCTTCCGCAGCGTCACTCTTACTGCTCTTATTTTCTGTGCTGTCTTTCTTATCGGACTTGGAAACCTCTTTCTCTGTATCCTCAGAAGTTTCTTTGGATGTCTTTTCAGGATCTCTTGCCGTATCTTTTGTCATGTCTACTTCCAACAGAACGATTCCCTGATCGTAATGGTAGATCTTGAAATATTCTGCATATTCCAGTTCTGTTTCTGACTGATATTCAAGTCCCATGATCTCCGGTGCTTTTTCGTCCAGTGTCTTATTACTGTTCTCCCCGACAGTTGTGCCATTTCCTGCTGCGGCAAGATAGACGAAAATACTGTACTCGATCTCATGTGCCACAGACATCTTATCTGTCATTCCAAGGATCTTATTATTTTTATTCAATGCGATCGGGATAACTACGGTCGCTGTTCCTCCGCTCTTTGTCGTATAATATGTATTTCCGTTGGCTTTTACATACTGGTAATGGTCACTGCTGAATACCAGTGTTGCATAAGCCTGTCCATTTTTGATTGTTACTTTATTACAGGTAATCCTTACTTTTCCTGTACCGCCGGACCAGGTAAAGCGATCCGGTGTATATACTCCGTCTTTTAAGGCCGTTGTGCTGTCTACGCGTCCTGTAGAACCACTGGTATCTGCCTCATATTTTGACTCATGATCAGCCTTGCCGTCATTCTTTCCATTAGAACCATTGGATGGTTTCGTTGACGGTGTCGTTGGTTTTGTCGGGTTGGACGGTTTTGAATCATTTCCCTGATCATCTTTTCCGATATCACCGGTCTTTACAAGCGTATCAGATTTAAATGTCAGCATTCTGTCATACCAGATCTTATTTTTGATCGAATAAGCTGCAACTGCAATTTCCTTATCTAATGACTCCACCGGAATTTCATAAGTATACTTTTCTCCGTTCTCTGTCATCTTTGTCTGGAATGGAATCCAGCTTGATTTGTCTGCTGCCGCCGCCTGTTCTTTTGTTCCGACATACAGATAACCGTATCCCGTACCACTCAGCGTCAGAACCGCCTTCATCTTTCCATTTTTTACAGTCAGTTCGCATCCAATGACACGGAACATAGACGCACTGGAATCCACCTGGATACTGTAAATTCCATCTGCCGGAACTTTTGTGCCAGGTTCCGGATCTGGTGTCGGAAGTTCTCCTGTCTTTGGCAGGATTCCATTAATATAGAAAGTACTCTGCTTTTCTGCCCATTTATTTGATTTCTGAATGTGGACTACATAATTGATCTCTTTTCCAAGATCCTTTGTTGGAATCGTAAATGTAAATGTCTTATAACCACTGGCGATCTCGGACTTATCTTCCGCACTGATGGCACCGGCATCTTTCACACTATCCGCATCTGACACTGTTCCAAGATATAATTTATCATAAGAGGATGCCTGCGTAACCATAGTCACGGTTGCTGTATCCCCATTGATGGAAATACTGCTGCCCCGTTCAAAATTCAGGCTTGCATAGCTGCTGGTCGGATATGCTGAGCCGTACAGATCATAAACTCCATTTTCTGTTACATTTGCTTTTCCTTCCAGATTCGGCACATTGATATATAAATCCCTCGCCCAGGACATCCACGCAGAAGCCGTTCCCGGTGTAACTGCAATGTTCATTCCCTGCTTTTCTGCAGGAACTGTCAGTGTAAATGTCGTTGTATCATCCTCTGCACGATAAACTCCATTTACTGCAGATGTCTTATCTGCATCTGCCTGAACTCCCTGATACAGGCGGGTCCATTTCTGACCTTTCACATTCAAAGTCAGGATTACATTTTTTCCTTTTAATACAGCCTTTGAAGAAACAATATTGAAATCATTGTACGCTGCACCCGTTCCCCCGGCGATCACTTTTACTGCATCTGCCACACTCGGAAGTTCTGTGATTCCCTCATCCGGGATATACATCCACAGATACTGGTTCGAGTACCAGCTTCCATCCGGCTTTCCAAGTGTTACTGGGATTGTCGTTCCCTTTGCAGAAGCCGGCAGATGGAATGTGAAGCTCCATTCTCCATTTGCTTCTGTGCCATTTGCTACAGATTCTTTCAGTTCATCATCTTTATAGCCAAAATAGATTTTGTCAAAGGAGACATTCTTTGTTGACAGAGTGATCTCCAGTTCCTCTCCATCCTGTATCACTTTTGATTCACTGGTCTTGAACATTGCAAAGTCAGCTCCGTTGGACTTTACTACTTTTACCTGATTCCCCGTAACAACCGGAGTCTCCGGCAGCTTCACTACTGCTTCGGAAGAAGTGACACTCGTTCCTGTCGCATCAGAAACGATACAACGATACTTTCCTGCTGTCTCCAGAGACATGGTAAATGTATATGTTGCAGTCTTTGCAGTAACTCCGGTACAGTCTGCCCACGTTGCACCATCGGCACTGAACTGCCACTGATAATTTAGATTGATTCCTTCTTCACCGGATGCCTCCACCGACAGTGCCACAGAACTTCCGCTGCCTGCCTCAGTCTCCTGCTTCGGCTGCGTTGTGATGTTGATCTCTGACGGTTTCACAAAATCGTCCATTGCAGGAAGCTTGAATGCCAGTGAACTTGAAGTACTCCACTTCTGCGTTCTTCCATTTCTTGGTACAAAAGAGACTTCTCCGCCTGCTTTTTCAAGTGGCACGGTAAAGGTAAATTTTTCAAGCTTTTTTTCTGTATCGACTTCACCTAAAATGATCGGTTCTTTTGTCTCATCATTTCTATTTCCGATATAGATTGCATCATAAGTAAAACTGCCACTGCTTGCCGGCTGTATCCAGACCGAAACCTGCAATGCCCCGCCTTTTACAACCACTTTAGATGAAGCGATCTTGATCATACTGTAAGCCTGTCCCGGCTTCTTTGCATCATCAGAACCATAAATTGCCGTAACTCCGTCATTTGCCTGATAATCTTCTTTTTCTCCTGATGTCTGCATATCCGGGATACTCATCCACAGCAGATTTTCTGACCATGTTCCTTTATCTGAACGTCCTACCGAAACCGGAATCCAACTGTTCTTTGCGGAAATCGGAACCTGGATCGTAAACTGGCAGGTACTTCCGGTATTCGTACCCTGAACATAATTGCTCTTATCCTCGTCTGTCGCTGCACCGAGATACAGACGGTCAAACACAGTCTTTGTACCGGTACTAAAGGAAATCTCAATCTTATCCCCTTTTACGGTACACGTTGCATCTGTGATCGGGAACATTCCATAAGAAGTTCCATCATTTTTCAGAACTTCAACCCCTGTGATCTCTTTCGTCGGTGTTACAAGTGTCTCTTTTGCAGTTGTCTCATCGGCCTGCTTTGCAGTTTCTTCCGAAGATTTCTCTTCTGCATCCTTTTTCTCCGCATCAGCTTTGTCAGACGGATCCTCTGATTTTTCATTCATTTTTTCAGAATCTTTTCCTGCTCCCGTCTCATCAGAAGTATTCTGATCTTCTCCCGGATTTTCACCGGTACTGCCGGAATCCTGTGACGGTGTATTCTGATCCTGTGAACCTGTATTTTCTGAACCTGCATTCTCAGAACCATTTTCTTTTGATCCGTTTCCGGTATGATCTGCATCAGCGGACTGCGATCCATCGGATGTATTGGTTCCACCAGAGGTATCTGTTCCACCGGAAGTATCTGTTCCACCGGAAGTATCTGTTCCTTCCTGAATGCCTGCTCCGTCTGCCAAATTTTCTCCTGCATTCACCGCTCCTGCCGCCTGTGCGGTCTCCGCATTTTCTGCGTATGCCTTCGTATAAGACATCGGTGAAACTGCCATAGAAAACGCAAGCAACATGGCAAGATATTTAACCTTTTTGTTCTTCATTTTTCCTCCTGTCTTGAATAATACGGGAAATAAGCTGAACTTATCTAAAAGTAAGTAAGAAACGTCAGAAAGACAATGAAAATAAACCGGTTTCTTTGAGCTGTCTGAGTCAGAAAAGAATTTCTTTTAAGAAAAGCTCCCGGATCCATTACTTTTCGGTACAATCAATTACTCGTGATCTGGAATGTACATTCCCCGCACCAGCGACCGGCAGGTTTCCTGACTTACAAATCTTATGCCCGAACGCCTTCCCGGTCTCCCAGTGGCTGCGTCTTCACGCCTGCCGGTCACATTTGCTTACAGTGACGAGTTCGTGCAGGAATTGCACCTGCTTCCCTTTTACCTGTTGCTATATCTTCCTATATAGAACAGCACCGAACGCTTTATTTACTTTGTTCTTCGCTACTATAGCATGATGCCATAGGAAAGTCAACGTTACGCCTTGACCGCCCAACGCATCTTCGTCGATCTTGCACGCCCATTCTTTGCACATTCCTGTGCGGACGGGCGGATCACATCCTTCGCATAATCAGAATAGATGCCTGCTTTATAACCTGCTTTTAATGCTTTCTTTACCAGCTTGTCCTCACCGGAATGAAACGTCAGGATTGCAACTCTTCCGCCCGGACGCAGTGCATCCGGTAATTTCTCCATAAACTCATACAAAACTTCAAACTCATTATTCACATCGATTCGCAGAGCCTGAAATGTTCTCTGACAGGTTTTCTTTACGATATCCTTTTTCTCTTGATTGTCTGGAAGAAAAGAAAGTGTCTTCTCGATCACGTTCCTGAGCTTTGTCGTTGTATCAATCCGGTTTCCTCTGCGAATCTCATCCGTGATCGCTTTTGCCAGTTCTTCACAATATGGTTCATCAGAATTTTCATATAACATTCCCGCAAGTTCTTCTCTTGAGATGGTATCCAGACGCTCTGCTGCACTGATTCCCTTTTCCTGATTCAGCCGCAAATCCAGAGGCCCATCGGCTTTAAATGAAAATCCTCTTTTGGGATTGTCAATCTGCATGGACGATACGCCAAGATCTGCCAAAATAAAATCGAATCCACCCACTTTCTCTGCAATTTCATCAATCGTGCAGAAATTCTGAAGGCAGACCGTCAGGATTTCCTCTCCGAATCCCTGCTCTTCCAGTCGTTTCTTCGTCTTTGCCGATTCCTCCGGGTCTACATCTGTAGCATAGATATGCCCCTGTCCTTTCAAACATTCCAGCATGGCTTTTGTATGCCCGCCATATCCTAGTG
>OBXM01001406.1_pt1 | contig 14815 bp, 12 predicted proteins | sample 1538141 | NCBI WGS metagenome assembly OBXM01 (sample SAMEA2580153, study PRJEB22360) | human gut metagenome | biome: human gut; feature: human-associated habitat; material: faeces | place: Denmark | collected 2008/2010 | reverse complement strand
TAAGGACTCCTTCATGAGAACTCCGGGAAATGGGAATTATTAAAAGTATATTGGGAGGAAGCGTATTTTATGACTGTATGGAATCCCCTTCCGGATGCATTAAGAAAGTATAAGGACAGCCGCAAAAGGGCATGACAGGCTGTTAAGAGAATATAAAAGAAATGTTAAAATGTTGTAAAAATTAGCCTGTTAAGATTTCTTAACGGGTATATTTTTTGTGCATAATATATAAAAAAGATAAAATTTTACTAAAATTCGCAAAAACTTACGGTAGGAGAGTCCCGCTGCCTCCTTTATAATATTTTTATAATGACCTAGTCAGTAAGAGCTCGCTGCGGTCAGGTTTCTTAATGCCATCATCAAAAGAAGGGAGAGTGCCATGTCATCTCTGTTTCAAACCATTGACAAGATCAAACCTGTATATGACAGGACCTATGCATTGGTCATGTTCCTGTGCAAACTGCTCCTCACCGTGGATATCCTCATTACCTGTATGGCGGTTGCGGGACGTTACATTCCGTTTATCCCGGATCCGGCCTGGAGTGAGGAGGTTGTATTAACCTGCATGGCCTATATGGCAGTGCTGTCAGCCGCCCTGGCCATCCGGAGGAATGCCCATATCCGCATGACTGCCTTTGACACCTATCTGCCAAAGCAGGTGGTGCGGGCCCTGGATATCCTCTCGGACGCCGCCGTGCTTGCCCTTGCAGTCATCATGATTACCGTGGGCTGGAAGTATGCAAAGGGAATTGGCTCCAAGGGCTTTTACGTGAGCATGCCCTGGCTGTCCAGGTTCTGGATGTATTTCCCGGTTCCCCTGGCAGGCGTGGCAATGCTGATATTTGAACTGGAAGCCCTGTATAACCACATAAAAGCAATCTGCATCAGGGAGGGGGAATAAATATATGGACGCTGGGAATACTGCAATCCTGGTTTTGCTTGCAAGTTTTTTTGCCATGATTTTACTGAGGTTCCCCATAGCATATGCGGTGGCTCTTTCCTCCGTGTTCTGCCTGCTTTACCAGGGACTGCCCCTGGCCACCATCTGCCAGCAGATGGTAAAGGGAATCAGTTCCTTCAGCCTGATGGCAGTGCCGTTCTTCATTGTAATGGGCTGTCTCATGGGCTCAGGAGGCATTTCTGAGAAACTCATCGCCCTGGCCAATGCCTGTGTCGGATGGATGCGGGGCGGCATGGCCATGGTGAATATTGTTGCATCGTATTTTTTTGGAGGGATTTCCGGCTCCGCTGCGGCGGACACGGCTTCCATTGGCTCCATCCTGATTCCCATGATGGTGGAACAGGGCTATGACGATGACTTTTCGACCGCGGTCACCATCACCTCCTCCTGTGAGGGGCTTCTGGTGCCTCCCAGCCACAATATGGTCATCTATGCAACCACGGCCGGAGGCGTTTCCGTGGGAAGCCTGTTCCTGGCAGGATACATACCGGGCGCGCTGCTGGCTGTTTCCCTGATGATTGGTTCCTATATCATTTCCGTGAAACGCAGCTACCCAAAGGGCGACCGGTTCAGCATAAAGAACCTTTTAAAACAGCTGAGCGTGTCCTTCTGGGCCCTGGCGGCCGTGCTGATCGTGGTGGTTGGCGTGGTGGGCGGTGTTTTCACCGCCACTGAGTCAGCTGCCATCGCGGTCATCTACAGCCTGGTGGTCAGCGTGTTCATCTACCGGGGACTTGACTGGAAAGGCGTGTGGAGGGTCATGGGGGACTGCGTGGACACCCTCTCAATCGTGCTGATCCTGATTGCCACCTCCAGTATCTTCGGTTACTGCCTGACCCGACTCCATGTACCGGTGATGGCTGCAAACGCCATCACTGGATTTACAAACAACCCCATTGTCCTGGCGCTGCTCCTGAACCTGATACTTCTGATTCTGGGCTGCATCATGGATATGGCCCCCATCATCCTGATTGCCACACCAATCCTGCTGCCCATTGCCACCTCCATCGGACTTGACCCGGTCCAGTTCGGCATCATGGTTGTGTTAAACTGCGGCATCGGACTGCTGACACCTCCGGTGGGCGCCGTGCTCTTCATTGGCTCCGCGGTCTCCAAGGTGCCCATGGAGCGGGTGGTGAAGGCGACGCTGCCATTTTACCTGTGCATGATCATCACCCTGCTGCTCATAACCTTTGTGCCGGCCATCAGCCTTTGGCTTCCCCAGGTCCTGGCGCAGTAATGCTGCTTTACTGATACCGGAGGAGCTGCCTGTAACGGGCAGCTCTTTTTCCGTTATTTGCAAGAGGCCGGGGGCATGATATAATAGATGGGAGATAATGGCAGCGGGACAGCTGTCCGGGGAGGTATGCATGAAGGAGCTCATATGGGGAAAAACGCTGCGTTCGCGGCTGATACGGTACAATTTCTTCATCATCTGCGTCATTGCCATTCATGATTGGCGAGGAAGATGTGGATACCGGTATTGCCAACATGAACCAGAGGGCCCAGGAAGCAAGGGAAGACTAAGATCCACGGGATAAAAACAAAGAGCGTCTGATTATTCTAACACGCCCTGGGATTGCACTGCTGGAAGCAGTACCAGGGCGCGGCGCGCGCTGACGTGCCGGCGGAGGTTGGACGCTCTATTTGTGCATTAAAATAGATGTTAAGCGTGTTTGATAAGGGATATGGTGATAAAAATGACAGGAAAACAGAAAAAAGCATTGAAGAGGAATGCCATTGGCTACTCTTTCATACTTCCGAATTTTATCGGATATTTTATCTTTATATTTGTTCCGATAATTCTGACCTTTGTATTGTGCGTGATGAAATGGGACGGTTCCAGCGCGCCCATGGAGTTTGTTGGGCTTAAGAATTTCATGAAGCTGTTCAGGGACAGCGGCTTTCGGATTTCAGTCAGCAATACCCTCTTTTATGCGGTCTTTACCGTACCCCTTACCATGGTGGCGGCCCTTCTCATTGCGGTGCTGCTGAATTCCAAGATTAAGGGGATCGTGGTTTACCGCACCGCGTTCTTCTTTCCCTATGTCGCCTCCCTGGTGGCGGTGGGCGCTGTCTGGAACATGCTGTTCCAGCCTGAGTTCGGCCCGGTTAATGAATTCCTCAAGTTCATCGGCATTGCCAATCCGCCCAAGTGGTGCGCGTCCACGGACTGGGCCATGACCGTCATCATCATTGTCAGCGTGTGGAAGTATATGGGGTATTACATGGTGGTGTACCTGGCCGCCCTTCAGGGCATTTCCCAGGACCTGTACGAAGCTGCCGGCATTGACGGGGCCACCGGCTTTAAGAAATTCCGCTATATCACCATCCCCATGCTTAAGCCCACCACCTTCTTTGTCATCATCATGATGACCATCCAGTGCTTCAAGGTATTTGACCTGATTTACGTCATGACAGGCGGCGGTCCGGGACGTTCCACCAACGTGCTGGTGAACCATATCTACAACGCGGCCTTTGTGGACTTCAAGTTCGGATATGCCAGCGCCAGCGCCCTGGTGCTTTTTGCCATTGTGCTGGTGGTGACCCTGGTCCAGTTCCAGGGTGAGAAGAAGTTTACGGATTACTTATAGGAGGCAGGAAGATGGAGACAAGAACAATACATAGCAAGGTTTTGATCTATACACTGCTGACCGTACTTGCAGTCCTGGTGGTCATCCCTTTTTTCTGGATGCTTCTGGCTTCGGTCAAAACCAGCAACGAGGTATTCAGCATTCCCATGAAGCTGTTCCCAAAAGAGTTCCAGTGGGTCAATTACCAGACAATCTGGGATAAGATCCCGCTGCTTACCTTTTTTAAGAACACGTTCAAGATTGCGGTGCTCACAACGCTTTTACAGGTATTAACCAGCTGCTTTGCTGCCTACGGTTTTTCCAAGGTGGAATTCAAGGGAAGGGATTTCCTGTTCCTGGTATCCGTGACCACCTTTGCAGTGCCGTGGCAGGCATATATGGTGCCTCAGTTTGCGCTGATTTCCAGGATGGGCCTTACGGACTCCCATCTGGGCCTTATACTGATGCAGGCATTTTCCGGGTTCGGCGTGTTCCTGATCCGGCAGTTCATGATTGGCGTTCCCAATGAGCTGCTGGAGGCTGCCAGGATTGACGGGCTTTCCGAGTACGGCATCTTCGCAAAGGTTGCCCTGCCCCTGGTGAAACCCGGTATTGCAACCCTGGTCATCTTTACATTTGTAACTATATGGAATGACTTTATGGGACCGTTGATTTATTTAAACAGCACCAGATTGAAAACCATCCAGCTGGGCATCCGGATGTTCATCTCCCAGTACGGCGCGGACTATGCGCTTATCATGGCTGCTTCGGTGTGTTCCCTGATTCCGGTCCTTGCTGTTTTCATGATCTGCCAGAAATGGTTTGTGGAAGGAATCACGGCTGGAGGCGTTAAGGGCTGATGGATATGGAAAGGAATGAGAGGATGACCATGGGTGAAAGGATGGCAGCGGATGAGAGGATAGCCATGGGTGAAAGGATGGCCGCGGATGAAAAGGCGGCCTTGGACGAAAAGATTTCCGATGATTGGAAATGGTGCACTGAGTACTGCAGGAATTACTGGCCCGGGGAATGCGCCCATATCCTGCGGATTGCAGATGACGCAACGGAGCAGAGGTTTGTGTTTGACCTGCCCTGGGACATGGAGCAGACCGTGAAGGCAGTGGAATTTGGCGGGGACCGGGAAGGGATTGACTGGCAGCACATGCCGGACGGGGACCCGGAGTTTATCTACCAGTTTAACCGCCACCGTTACTGGATCTGTCTGGGCCAGGCCTATGCCATGACAGGAGATGAACGGTACGCAGAATGCTTTGTCAGCCAGATGGTATCCTGGGTGGCTGGGAATCCCATCACAGAAGAGACAAAACAGACCACATGGCGCAGCATTGAGGCTGGAATCCGGGGAGAGAACTGGGTGAAGGCCATGGAATACTTTAAGGACAGCCGGACCGTGACAGATGAGGTAAAGGCCGTGTTCAGGAATGGGCTGAGGGACCATGGCAGCTATCTCATGAACCACCAGGTTCCGTTCAGTGACAAGAGCAACTGGGGCGTGCTGGAGAGCCATGGGCTGTTCTGCATCGGGACCGCCCTTTTAGGGGAGACTGGGCAGGCGGGACATCCCGGGCAGCCGGACCCGGCCGTCCGGCCCCAACATCCTGGCAGGGAAGCCGGCCCCAGGGAAGCCGCCCTCTACGTGGAGGAGGCCCTGAGCCGCCTGACGCGTGAATTGTCCATCCAGATCATGGATGACGGGGGCCAGTGGGAACAGTCACCCATGTACCACAACGAGGTCCTGCGCTGTGTCCTGGAGGTGCTGCGCCTGGCGCGCCGCCACGGCATCTGCGTCCCGGACATCCTGAAAGACAAGGCCCGGGCCATGGCCTACGCGGACCTGGCCTGGGTGAAACCGGACCATACCCAGCCCTGTAATGGGGACAGTGACAGGACGGATTTAAGGGATGTGTTCACACCGGCCGCATTCCTGCTAAAGGACAGATATCTGCGGTATGCCGGATATGAACGCCTGGACTTTGAAAGCGTGTGGGAACTGGGGCCGGAGGCTGCCATGGAATATGAAAGCATGAAGTCCAGGGAGCCGGAGCAGCTCTTTTCCTCCATGGTACACAGCGGCAACTGGTGCCTGCGCTCCGGCTGGCGCAGGGACAGCGACTACCTGCATTTTAAATGCGGTTCCCTGGGAGGCGGACACGGGCATTTTGACAAGCTTCACATAGACCTGTCCATCCACGGGGAGGATGTACTGATTGATTCCGGCAGATATACGTATGTGGACGGCAGCCTGCGCCGCCATTTCAAATCCGCCTGCGCCCATAATGTCCCGGTGGTGGACTGGCGGGAGTACACACAGTGCACCGGCTCCTGGGGGGTAAAGGGGACGGCCTGCGCAGCGGGACAGCAGTGGTGCAGGAAAGGGGAATTTACCTTCCTTCAGGGAACCCATCTGGGATACCTGGGCGCCGGTGTTCTGGTGAACCGCAGGATTATTTCCATCGGTACCAGGATCCATGTGGTTGTGGACGGGTTCTATGGACAGGGAAGCCATGTGTGCAGCCAGATCTTCCATCTGAACCCGGCAGGGACCACGGAAATTAAGGGAAATACCTTCTTTTATCATGGAACGGCTGCAGAGGCCGGGTTTACCGTGCTCACCCCCGGGGCAGCCCTGGAGCTTGAGGAAACCCCGGTTTCCTTCCATTATAACCAGCTGGAACAGGGGCCCTGTGTCAGCGTTTCCAGGGAGGGAAGCCTGTTTACGTCCATGGTGACCGTCATTACAGGTTACGGCGGGAAAGATGAGGAACGGTGCATCATCCGGCGCGTGCCTGTCATTGTCCCGGTTACCGGGCGGCAGCTGGGGGACCAGGAGGCGGAGGCGGTCCGCATCCTGGAAGGAGGGCATTCCTGGCTGGTGGTCATCAACCACAGGGAGACAGGGACTGACAGCGAATACATCGGCGCTGACGGCTGTTACGGCCTGGGGCGGGTGATGGCCTTGGATGAAGCGGCATGCAAAGGACAGGACGGGGAAATGGATATCCCCGGAAAGACAGGAACCGGTCCGCGGATGACCGTGCTTCAGTGGTAGGGCGCAAACGGCAGATATAAGGATCATGATGAGGAGCGATTATGCAGACAAAATCCAGTTTACTGACATATAAGACCATAAGCAGGCAGGAGGCCCAGGGGTATCTTTTAAGGGCAGTGGACCTGGTGAGGGGGAACCTGGGGCAGTTTACGGACTGCTTTCCATATTCCAACAGCCAGGGCGGGTTTTACCAGCCAGGTGATAACCGGGAATGGACCACGGGATTCTGGACCGGGGAAATATGGCTGGCCTATGAAATGACCGGGGAGGAGGCGTTCAGGAAAGCCGGGGCCGTGCAGGTGGAATCCTTCCTGGACAGGATTGAACGAAGAATCGATACGGATAATCACGATATGGGTTTTTTATATACCCCGTCCTGTGTGGCGGCCTACCGGCTGACCGGCAGCGGGACAGCGAAAAAGGCAGCCCTGATGGCCGCAGATAACCTGCTGGGACGTTTCCAGGAAAAAGGGCAGTTCTTCCAGGCATGGGGGGAACTGGGGGCCAGGGACAATTACCGCCTGATCATTGACTGCCTGCTGAACATGCCGCTGTTATTCTGGGCCAGTGAGGTCACCGGGAACGCGGTTTACAGGGAAAAGGCAATCGCCCATATACGCACGGCCGTGGGCTGCGTCATCCGCCCGGACCGTTCCACGTATTTCTTTGACCCGGATACAGGCAAGCCCTTAAGGGGCGTGACCCATCAGGGCAACCGGGACGGTTCTGCCTGGAGCCGGGGACAGGCATGGGGGATTTACGGATGCGCCCTCAGCTACCGCGCGGGCCACGACCCGAGATATATGGAAATGTTCCGGGATGTGACGGATTATTTCCTGGAGCACCTGCCCCTGGACCTAATCCCATACTGGGATTTTGACTTTGACGACCCCAGCGGGGAGCCAAGGGATTCCTCTTCCTCGGCCATAGCTGCCTGTGGAATGCTTGAGATGGCAAAATACATGGAAGGGCAGGAGGCGTCCTATTATGCGGATATGGCTAAACGCCTGGTAAAGGCCCTCTGTGACAGATGCGCGGTAAAAAGCAGGGAAGAGTCCAACGGCCTGCTGCTCCACGGCACATATGCCAGGGACAGCGCAGGCAATCCCTGTTGTGACCGTGGCGTGGATGAATGCAGCACATGGGGGGATTACTTTTATATGGAAGCCCTGGTAAGGCTGACAAAGGATTGGGAGCCATACTGGTATTAGGGCATGTTTGGAAATTCATTCCTGCCATCTGGCTTAAGGGGACCGGCGGCGCTGTTTTTCAGCATCTGCGGTCTTGACCGGCAGGATATATTAGGTTTATCATAGGAGTGTACATTGTCTGCGGTCAGGGGGCTGCGCGGTGTATGCTCCTAGTGCCGTCCGGCACTAATTGTATTTGTCATGTCATGTTTGGGGACAGGGGGACAGGCAGATGAAAAAACTTCTGTTTGTATTTGTTATGCTTGCGGGATTGGAACTGATTGCCGCGGCAGGTATATTAGTTTCATCCGGTACTTATGATGACAGCAGCCGTCCTGCTGTTGGGTCAGGGCGCCGATATGGGGAATACCAGGGAACACCACAAGGGGAAATCTACATTTACAAGGACCATGACCCGCGTTTCCATATAATCACGGACCCGGTACTGACTGACAATCCGGTGGCATATTCAGGCGGATTGGTGATACTGGAGCGGGACGGACTGTATGGATACGCTGATTTCGACGGAAACCCTGTCACGGACATACAATATGAAAATGCCGGCCAGTTCAGAGATGGGCTGGCAGATGTCAGGAAGGATGGGAAATACGGCTTCATTGATACGGCCGGACGTGAAATCATCCCTGTGATTTATGACCAGGTATCTCCTTTTGAAGACGGATACGCCGCGGTCCGGCTGGACGGCAAAAGAGGCGTGATTGACAAAAGCGGCGGCATTGCCGTGCCCATTGAGCATATGCACCTGTTTACCGGTAATGACGGCATTGCGCTGACCGGCACCAATGTAAGGACAGGCAGGGGAAAAGGGGATTACAGGACCATATACGGATTCGCCAATTACAGGGAAGGAACCCAGGTCCCTTATCAATACCAATCCATAAGCAATCTTTCAGAAGGGTATTACAGTGTCAGCACAGGGGCGGGATATGCCCTGATGGACCCGCTTGGCAGGGAAGTGACAAAGCCGGTCTATGACTGGATTGGAAGTATCAGCGGCCGGACGGCCGCAGCCTGTCTGGATGGCAGATGCGGTTACATTGACCTGGAGGGAAGGGAGATAGTACCCTTTTCATACGATGACGCGTTTTTATTATGCTATGGCCGCGGGGCGGTTTCAAAGGACGGGAAATGGGGATACGTGGACAGGAACGGCCGTGAGGTCATTGGGCTGTCCTATGATTTTGCGTGCAATTTCCTGAATGGTCTGGCAGTGGTCATCCTGGACGGCAGATACGGCCTGATTGACACCAACGGAAACGTGCGGATACCAATCCAATATGACTGGGCGGGCGCGCTGGGGGAGGATGGGACCATTACCGTCATGAAGGATGGCTGTTTCGGGTTCGTGGATGCAAAGGGAAATGAAATTGCTCCCCCTATATATGATTACGCCTATGATTTTAACGGAGGTTATGCAAAGGTGGAACTGGGGGGAAAGACCGGATACATGGACCAAAAGGGCAGGCTTGCGGTCCCTGCTGTTTACGATGACCCGGATGGGGATAAGGACAGGCGGATGAGTCATTTCTACCTTCAGCGGGACATTGACGGGGGGATGATAGAGGTGCCCCTTCTGCCGGATGTGAATGTCCATGTAAAAAAAGCGGACAGTTCCTTCACGGGCTGGTATGAAAAGGGATGGCAGGTCATGGGGTTTTATGGCAATGACGGCAGGAGGCTGGCAAGCCCGGGAGACGGATATGAGGTGTATATACTTCCTGCCAGGGACATATCCTACACCTATACAGGGTGTTTTGGGAAACCAGTGGTGTTCTGCTATAAGCATGAGGACGGATACGGACTGTTCTGCGTGGCGGATGAGGACGGCCCTGGGTGATGCGGATATCAGGCATTGGGTGGATATTGTCATTGCTTTGCATATAATAACAGTACCAGACAAAATGCAAGTATTCCTATTGAAATTGTAGGAATACTATGATATAGTAGGAAGCGTAGATGAAGCTTTTAACTTTAGGACTACAGAAAGGCGGATTTTTAATATGAAACAGTTGATTTATCTTGATAATGCGGCCACCACCAAGACAAGGCCGGAAGTGGTTGAGGCCATGCTCCCATACTTCACGGAGTTTTATGGCAATCCTTCCTCGGTCTATGAATTTTCCACAGAGAGCAAGAAGGCGGTAAACCATGCAAGGGAGACCATTGCCCGGGCATTGGGGGCAAAGACCAATGAAATATATTTTACAGCAGGCGGCAGCGAGTCCGATAACTGGGCCCTGACAGCAACAGCGGAAGCATATGCTTCAAAGGGAAAGCACATCATTACCAGCAGGATTGAGCACCACGCAGTCCTCCACACCTGCCAGTATCTGGAGAAGAGGGGATATGAGGTCACCTACCTGGATGTGGATGAGAACGGAGTGGTCAAGCTGGATGAACTTAAGAAGGCAATCCGGCCCGACACCATCCTGATTTCCATCATGTTCGCCAACAATGAAATCGGGACCATTGAACCCATTAAGGAAATCGGGGCAATTGCAAAAGAACACGGTATCCTTTTCCACACAGATGCGGTACAGGCCTTTGCCCATGTGCCCATAAATGTGGATGAATATAATATTGACATGCTTAGTTCCAGCGGCCATAAGTTAAACGGGCCAAAGGGAATCGGTTTCCTGTATATCCGCACAGGCGTGAAGATCCGTTCCTTCATCCATGGCGGCGCGCAGGAGCGCAAGCGCCGCGCGGGCACGGAAAATGTTCCTGGCATCGTGGGCTACGGCAAGGCGGTTGAGATTGCCATGGATACCATGCAAGAGCGTACAAAGAAGGAGACGGAGTTGAGGGATTACCTGATGGACCGGGTCATGGACGAGGTTCCCTTTACCAGGATTAACGGTTCACGGACCAGCCGCCTTCCGAATAATGTGAACTTTGCCTTCCAGTTCATTGAAGGCGAATCACTTTTAATTAAACTGGATATGGCCGGAATCTGCGGATCCAGCGGTTCTGCCTGTACCTCCGGCTCCCTGGACCCCTCCCATGTGCTGCTGGCCATCGGCCTGCCCCATGAGATTGCCCATGGTTCCCTGCGCCTGACACTGAGCGAGGAAAACACAAAGGAAGAGATGGATTACGTGGTAGGGCAGATTAAGGAAGTAGTGGCCTACCTGCGCAGCATGTCCCCCTTATACGAAGATTATATGAAGCACAGCAAACAAAAATAAGACAGAGATTCATCAGGAGGAAAACAGATGTACACCGATAAAGTAATGGACCATTTTGAGCACCCGAGGAATGTGGGTGAATTAGAGAACCCCAGCGGCATGGGAACCGTAGGCAATCCCAAGTGCGGCGATATCATGAGGATTTATCTGGACATTGACGAGAACCAGATCATACGGGATGTGAAGTTTAAGACCTTTGGCTGCGGCGCGGCCGTTGCCACCAGCAGCATGGCGACCGAGCTTGTGAAAGGCAGGACCGTACAGGAAGCCATGGCAGTGACTAACAAGGCGGTGATGGAAGCACTTGACGGACTGCCGCCGGTTAAGGTACACTGTTCTTTACTGGCAGAGGAGGCAATCCATGCAGCCCTCTGGGATTATGCACAGAAAAACGGTATTACCATCGAGGGACTTGAGAAGCCCAAGGATAATATTGAGGAAGAGGAAGAAGAGGAAGACTATTGAGCAGGAAGGTTGTAGTAGGCATGTCCGGAGGAGTTGACTCCTCCGTGGCTGCCTGGCTTTTAAAACAGCAGGGGTACGACGTCATCGGCGTGACCATGCAGATATGGCAGGATCAGGATACGGATGTCCAGGAGGCAGAAGGGGGCTGCTGCGGCTTAAGCGCTGTGGATGATGCCCGCAGGGTTGCCATGGACCTCGGTATCCCTTATTATGTAATGAATTTCAAGGAAGAGTTCCGGACCAATGTGATGGACTATTTCGTGGGCGAATACGTGGCTGGGAGAACCCCTAACCCGTGTATTGCCTGCAACCGTTATGTGAAGTGGGAATCGCTGCTGCGCCGGAGCATGGCGATTGGTGCGGATTACATCGCAACCGGCCATTATGCCCAGATCTGCCGGCTCCCAAACCAAAGATATGCCCTTAAGACTTCGGTGACAGCGGAAAAGGACCAGACCTACGCCCTGTACAACCTGACCCAGGAACAGCTGGCCCGCACCCTGATGCCCGTGGGCAGCTACCACAAGGAAGAAATCCGCAGGATGGCTGCGGATATAGGACTGCAGGTGGCCCACAAGCCGGACAGCCAGGAAATCTGTTTCATACCGGACCACGACCATGCCCGTTTCATAGAAGCGTACACCGGGATGCAGGTGCCTGAGGGGAATTTTGTCGACCTGGAGGGCAATGTGCTTGGCAGGCACAAGGGAATCTCGCATTATACCATAGGCCAGAGGAAAGGGCTGAACCTGTCCATGGGTCACCCTGTGTTTGTGGTGGAGATACGGCCTGAGACCAATGAAGTGGTGATTGGGGAAGGGAAAGATGTATTTACAAATGTCCTCTGCTGCGATAAACTGAACTGGATGGCAATAGACGGCCTGCATGGGGAACCCATGGAGGTTACTGCCAAAATCAGATACAGCCACAAAGGTTCCCCCTGCACCATCCGTGAGATTGGACACGATCTGGTAGAGTGCAGGTTCCATGAACCGGTCAGGGCAGCTACACCGGGACAGGCCGTGGTGTTCTATGATGGGGATTATGTGGCGGGCGGAGGTACGATTTTATGAGATTGCAGATAAAAAGATATGGGGCTGTGGCCCTGGCAGGAATCATGGCAGGCAGTTTTGCGCTGACAGGCTGCGGCAGCTATGCATCAAGCAGTGAGCTGAGGCTTCGGGCGGAAGCCTCCCTTTCAGGCCAGGCGGACAGCGGGAACGGCACTGGCCAGGACAGCCGGAGGGAACCGGGCAGCGGGACACAGGACGGCCAGGGCATCCGGACCGGCGGACCGTCCGCCGAAACCATCCGCGTGGAGACCGGGCTTACAACCGCCCCCATGCCTGAATTTGAGCCCGTGAACGATGAGGTATATGTAAAGACAGAGGATGGGGGAAGCGTCCGTCTGCGCTCATCCTGCCGCACGGACAGTGATTCCAACATCGTTACATACGCCAGTCCCGGCACCAGGCTTGCCCGTACAGGTAAGGGGAGCGAGTGGACCAGGATTGATTATAATGGTTCCACGGCCTACCTGTCATCTGCATATATCACCACGGAGGTGCCAAAGACCACGGCCGCACCGGCCCAAGGCGCCTGTGCGGACAGCGGTGAGGTGACGCTGAACCCATCCTGGAAATATGCGGAGTTTTCCAAAATCAACACAGGGGCGGCCGTCCTGTACCGTTCAGAGGCAGGGGCCAGGAAGAACATTACAATCTGTGTCAACGCCGGCCACGGCACCAAGGGCGGTTCGTCCGTGAAGACCTTGTGCCACCCCGACGGCACGCCAAAGGTAACGGTCTTTGGCACCGGAGCAGGTGCGACGTCTGCGGCAGCCGTGTCAGGCGGCATGACCTTTGCGGACGGCACGGCGGAGAGCAAGGTAACCCTTGCCATGGCCTTGATTTTAAAGGATAAGCTTCTGGCGGCAGGTTATGATGTGCTTATGATCCGTGAAAATGATGACGTCCAGCTGGATAACGTGGCACGGACCGTGATTGCCAATAATGCCAGCGACTGCCATATTGCCCTTCACTGGGATTCCACCACCAGCAACAAGGGGGCCTTTTATATGAGCGTGCCCAACGTGGAGTCCTACAGGAACATGGAGCCGGTCAAATCCCACTGGCAGCAGCACAATGCGCTGGGGGAAAGCCTGGTGGCAGGTCTTAAGGGGGCTGGGGTGAAGATTTTCTCCGGCGGTTCCATGGCCATGGACCTGACCCAGACATCCTATTCCACCATCCCGTCCGTGGACATTGAACTGGGGGACAAGGCATCCGACCATTCACAGGCCACCCTGGACACACTGGCAGACGGTCTGCTGGCCGGTATCAGCCAGTATTTTGGCCAATCATAAGATACTGTACATAAAAGCCTTGTCGGTTTATTAACATTTTCTTACAGAACCCTTCTTATAATAGACAAAATCTGAAAACTGGATTACAATAAGTGTAACAGTTAAAGTATTGTCAATATAAGGAGGATTTTTTTATGAAATGTATGAAACGCCTGCTGGCTATTGTCCTTGGAGCAGCACTGCTCTGTCCTATGACCGCATATGCCGGACAGACAGAGGAAGCCAAGGCACTGTATGACCAGGTACAGGAGAAGAGTAATGCAATTACGGATATGAATGCATTCTATGATTTCAAGATTAATTTTGGCGGCTCCATGATTGAGAACGCGGGCATCACTGCCTCAGACATGCGTCTGGAGATGAATGTCAAGATGAACCATCTGACAGAGCCTGCCCTTATGCGTTATATGGCTTACTGCAGGATGACCGATCCGGACGGCAGCCAGATGACCTATTCCATGTACTATCTGGACGGGTATATGTATATGGATATGATGGGACAGAAGATTAAGATGCCCATGGCCATGGGAGACATGATGCAGCAGAGCATGGCCAGCGCCAACGCTTTTGAGGTTCCGACCGATATTGTTAAGGATATGAACCTGTGGGATGAAGGCGAGAACAAGGTAATCGGGTTTACCATTGACGACAGCCGGATGAATGAATTCATTCAGACCGTATTAGGCTCCACCGGGCTTACGGGAATGATGGAAGGGACCAGCATGAGCCTTCATAACATAAAGGGCGAGTACGTTGTGAATCCAAACAATGACCTGATTAAGATGCGCCTTAAGATGGATATGTCCATGACCATGGACGGTGAGACCATTACCATGAGCATGGACGGCGATGTAGGTATCGCGGATCCCGGCCAGCCGGTGGATGTTCCGGTTCCTAATGTTGCTGAGTACACCGATATCACGGCAGCAGCTAACCAGTAACCCTGCCGTAGATAAAAAAGAGTAAAAAAATCATGCCAGCT
>OBXM01001404.1_pt1 | contig 14832 bp, 5 predicted proteins | sample 1538141 | NCBI WGS metagenome assembly OBXM01 (sample SAMEA2580153, study PRJEB22360) | human gut metagenome | biome: human gut; feature: human-associated habitat; material: faeces | place: Denmark | collected 2008/2010 | reverse complement strand
GAACCCCCGCCGGAACCCCCGCCGGAACCCCCGCCGCCTGGTTGGTTGGGATTGTCCGGGTCATCTGGATTGTTGCCGCCGGAAGTAATGGAGTCCACAAGGGCTTTTAAAGTGTCATAGGCTTCCAAAAGCTCATCAACAGTCGGGCGGTAGATTCTGTTGGCAACCTCCAGGGCAATGTCAATTGCTTCGCTTAACTCCTCCCTGTCCTCTTCACTTACCGACTGATTGTTCTTCAATACCTGGGCAATGGAAATCTGGTCTAATAGCTTCTGTCTTGCTTCCTGCCACTGCGCATCATCTTCCGTCTGGTAGAGTACATGCAGGGTCAGGTTCTTTGTAACCGGCTCGCCTGTGTCATAACCGTTACCCGAAGAGGCAGTCTTTCCCAGCCCCTTATACTCCCATACAATTCCGGTAATCGGATCCGTATAGTCCTCAAATATATCCAGATCCATGAATCCTTCCGCGTCCTCCAGGGCTGTGTCGGACCTGACCTTAATTATATGTTCCATGGAACGTTTATCGTCAATGATTTTTACCTCATGGGCTTTCAGGTAGGTCAGTACATAGGTGCTTTCCACGTTTGCATCAAAGGAGACAACTCCTGTAAAACCGGAATCCATATCATCCGGAGCCGGCTCCATAGGCACCTCTGTACATGTATATTCCCCATCCAAATCCTCCAAGTTCCACAGATGGTAATCCGTATAGCCGTGCATACTGCGGTCAAGGACAGCGTACACCCTGATATCCGGTTCTTTATTCACATCGGACGGAATCTCCTTATTGCTGCCGCCCACCTGTCTTGCCAGTACAGACGATAATGTCCAGGGTACCTTTACCGAATCATTGCCGACTTCAGATTTTACCGCTTCGGACTCCGATGCCTTGGGCGCGCGCTGGGTGAACTTGACTGTGTAAAGTACGTCAACCCCTGCTGTCATAGCATCCTGGTCACTGCTGTTATTAGTCAGTTCATCAATTAAATCCTCCATCCTGTCATCTGACAGGTCAAGGGCCACAGCCCCTGTCTTAGGGGTATAATCAATAGAAGCATTGCCGGGTGTTGCTGCCGCCGCAGCATAATAGTTCGCCTGAAGCACCAGATTCCCTTCCGGCATGGTGATAGCAGGGTTTCTCCTGGTCTTATCGGCCAGTGTCAGCTTGCCAATCAGCGCGCTCCACTGCCGGAACCCCTGCCCCTGGCTGTTGGTGGTTTCAGCATCCAATGAAATTACATCCCCGGCCTTTACCACTGCTGTTTTATCATCATCAAAGTCAATTATGGCTCCGTCACGCATGATTTTAGTGATAAAACCGCCGTTTGTCAGGGCTATGGTATAATCCTGCTGTTCCTGCGTATTTCCTATAACCGCAACCTGCGTACCTAAAAGAATCTTATCGGCAGCGGCCGTGTCCTCTCCCGGCTGTTTTGCAACCACCACATACAGCTGGTTTGACTCCAGTCCTCCAAGTACCGCACGAGGTGATGCGCCGGAAGACATGACCCATCCGTTCTCATCGGCCCCGGGTACATCTATTACATCGCCCTCCATGTTAAGGATTGCATACAGGGTTTCCGGATTTGCAGGCTCAACCACCACCTGCTTCATACCAGCCCCATCATCTTCCACATCATAGTTGGTGCCGAGAGCGGGCACTGTCACACGTGAAGGCGGGCTGAAGGTATCCGGGTCCAGATGTTCCGGAAGGATTACGCCTATATCCGGGTTAGCGCTCTGGTTAAGCTCATAGACATAGTAGCTTGTACATGGATTTAATCCGGTAAACCCAGTGTTTTTTAACTGGCTTCCCAGTTTGGTTCCAACCACCCTGTAATCCATATCAGTCAATGCGTATCTGCGGTTTTCATTGGCGCCGGATACGCTCACTTTCCCGCTTCCATCGCTGTCTACGGTCCCCCGGGCATCCGGCATTGCCAATATGTTGTCATCACTGATTCCAATAGGGATAAACCTTGCAGTATAGGTCTGGTCTGCATTGATTGTCTGTGCATTCTGCATCCGGTTTCCATTCTCGTCAAACCAGCCGCCAAACATATAGAAATTATCAGGCAGGGTGCTGGGAAGTGCCAGGGATGACCAGGATGTCCCTATTTCCACATGGCTTGTCCTGCTCCCCTCAATGGTACCGTGGGGACCGGAGACAAATTTCAGATCAAACCATTCTCCTTCTGTTTCCTCAAAATTCGCGAACAGTTTAATGGAGGCATTAATTGCAGTGTCATCTGCCAGCTTTTGTCCTGTTTTATTACTTCCGTTGGATGTAGCCTTGTACCAGCCGTCAAAACTGTAGTGAGGTGACGGAGTTGGCATGAGCCCTTCCGTTACCTGGGCCAGGGTATTGTTTTCTGACTTTTTAACAAACTTAGGGGCTGTATTTCCATTAAAGGAGCCATTCTGTCCATTGTAGAATTCTACTTTTGCCCAATATGTCTCATCCGTCAGCTCTTCGGTATAGGTGATAGTTACAGTTCCACCCTGAAGATTTGGGGTCAGGTTCAGTTTCTTAGTCTCCTGGTCCAGGGATACGTCTGACAGACTGTCTTCCCATACTATATTAGGAGGATAAACATAACCTGACATTTTATCCACATCAACTTCCACCGGTACTCCCGGCTGCACGGCCCGCGTCTCCTCTTCACGCAGTATATTGCCGTGGTTATCCATGCGTTTCACCCGAAGTGTGGTTACAAAGCTGGGATCCAGTTCATATTGATAGGTAAATGTTATGGCCTGGTTCGGCATCTTACCCGTAAAATGATAGTTGGAAGTATTGAGACTCACCCCTGCATCCTCACCGGATATAACACCCGTCCCCTCCAGATCCGTAATTCCGCCGTCCGTCAGTTCCGCTGATGCAATCAGATAAGAATTAATGGCAGCCGGCTCAATAACATAATCAGATTCCACCGGAAGGGTTCTGCTCTCCGGGGCTTTAATCTGATTGCCCTCCATATCCACGTACCGTACAGTAATCAGGAATTTTTTTGTCGGATCAGGTTCATAACGGTAAGCCGCTGTCAGATAATCATTGGGCATACTTCCCCTTACCGCATTGGTGGAAGCGTTGATGCTTGCCCCTCCCTCTGTCATGGTGCCATGTCCGCTTGCTTCGCCGTATTTGCGGACTTTATTATTCTTTAGAAGCACGGACTTAAACCGATATCCCGGAATATCCCTTCTGTATGTTGCGGAGATGGGATTATTGGCCATCTGGGTGCTTTCCCAGGTTGATTCAAAGAATTTTCTTAAATCAGGATCATCATAATCCCCCGGCCACCCGCTGCTGTCATCCGCCTCATCTCTGGCTGTGTTAAAATCCCTGTAATGTTCTACCCTGAACGTATATGGGGTGGTTTCATTTCCCTTCCACACCGCGTTGTAGGTTGTTACGGAATCATACGGGAAAGCATAAGGGAGTGTCTCCACCCGATTGCCGCTGGTTCCATACCAGCCGTCAAATGTATAGCCGTCCCATGTAATACCATTAAAATCCGGGACCTTCGGCCTTGCCCCGGAACCGAAGTCATCTGTGGGCAGTCCGGCAAAGTTGGCAGAACTGGTCAGAGGACTCCCAGCGTGTCCATCTGCCACAAACAGATTTCCCTCCATAGCCCCGCCGGATGCCACGCTGCTATAACTGGAAAGCTGGACTCCCGGACCGTTTTGGGGATCAAATTTAAGCTTAACCGGATCCCCAAAATTAACCGCATACGCCGGATATCCCGGGGCAGCCATGGAAAATCCCATGGCTGCCGCCAGCATCCCTGCCAGCTTTGATTTTATATTATATCTCTTTCTCATCCGGTTCCTCCTACTGAATCCATGCACCGTCGGCGTCTGTCTGGTATCCGTCCGGTGTTATTTCGTTTTTATACATAGAACCTAAGGGGCGTCCTGTACCTCCCCCATAGATCCATTGCTGTTTTGCGGGGTCATAGGCATATACGCCTGCCCCCACCGGGGAGAAATAATACCATTTTCCGTCTATCTTCCTCCACCCCTGGGCCATCACGCCGTTCAACGGATCCAGATAATACCAGTTGCCGTCTCTTGTATCCAGTCTCCAGCCTGTAACCATCTTTCCATAAGGAGATTCCTTCTCTGTATTGCAGTAATACCATTTTCCTGCCTTATCACAGATCCAGCCGCTCTGCATGATTCCCTTATCGTCAAAGTAATACCAGCCGCTGTCTCCTGATCGACTTCCTTCCGGGTATTTCAGCCTGGCCCACATGCCGCTCAGGCTTGTGCCTCCGTTGAGAACAAAACTCAGCTGTCTCTCCCCGGACGGACCCGTGCTTTCCACCCAGTTACCGTTGGTTCCTATGAGGTAACTCTCCGGCGCGGTTCCGGCAAAAGGCGCCTGTTTGCTTCCGCCTCCGCCTCCGCCGCCGCCCTTGCTTCCGCCTTTGTTGCCGCCTTTCTGCTGGTCGTCATAGTGGTCATAACGGTTGTCTAACAGTTCCTTGTATGGTTCTGTCTTGTCCTTCAGTTCAAAAAGCGCCTCCTCCAGCTGGTCAATGGTAGCCTTGGGTTCCTCGCGGTCCAGTACTTCTAATGCCGCTTCAATGTATTCCTTCAGCTTCTTACTCTCACCAAGCTTCAGGAAATGGTCATCGCTTATGCCGATGGCCTCACGGATAGCCTCTTCCAGCTCCCTGCGGGTGTTGTCCACCTCTTTTTCATTATCGTCATAGTACGCATATATATATGTCTTGCGGGTTATGCTGCGGTCCGGTTCAAACTCCCTGTAACGGTCCTGGCGGTAGCTCCAGCCCACGTAGCTGTACTCTGCCCCTGCCGGGCTGATGAAATAGTCGAGCTGTTCCTCAATCCCCGCATACTCGGTCTCATAATAGGAATCAAGAGGGGATTCTTCTTTGCGCACCTTGAACCAGTACCGGTAGATATCCGGAGCCGTATTGTTCAGGAAATACAGCCGGTAAGCACGGTTATACACCATCACATACCTGCTTCCCTCTGTGGCCGTGAACGTGAACAGGCCGCCTGTCTCTTCCGGCTCGTAGTCCATGGGTACAAGGCTTACCGCTATTCCCGTGTCATCGTCCTCTTCGATTTCATACAGCTGGTAATCCATCATGTCCACATCGCGCTTCCCCAGCTGTACATAGGTGTTAAAAGATGCCTCCGACGCACTTGCACGGTTGACTTTCCTGCCGTTCACATATCTCTCAATGGATACGTCCAGTCCCCAGGCCGCCTTATAGGCTGCTTCATGGTCCGTATCGTAGTCGCCTCCCATCTTGATGGCATTGGATTCGGAAGCGCGTACATTGTTCTTTCTGTAAACCACCTTATAGGTCACGTCCGCATGGTTCACGTCCATCAGCTCCCGGTCCGCGTCCGTGGTCAGTTCGTCCTCCAGAACCGGTACCTCGTCCGGATCCAGGGCCAGCTCCTCACGGCTGCCGCCCCGGACTTCATCCACCACAACAGCGTTGCTGGGGGTTGCCGCCCGTTCATATACCGCTGTCAGCACCAAGTTGGTGTCCGGCATGGCAAAGCTGGCTTCCCTGGAGTTAATCTTGGTATCCATTCCATCCACCGCTCCGATGGTGAACTTCCAGTGTAAGAAAGGACGGCCCTCGTCATTGGTTGGTTCCGCTTTGATTTTCACCCAATCGCCTTTGTGGGCCTCCTCGTAACGGTCCGCGCCCACTTCTATATCACCTGCGCTCACCACCTCACCGTAAATTGTCTGGATGATGTAGTTCGGAAGTTCCAGATCCCCTCCCGGGTCCGTAGTGATAATACTTCCATTTTCCTCGCAGCTCTCCGCCGTGATGGTATTCTGGCCTTTTGGCCGGGCCACCACCGTATACTCCCTGTTGTAATCCAGTCCGCCAAAGCTTACGCTTCCCGGGTTTCCGGACACACTCTGCCATCCGCCCGCGCCGGTTTGGGGCGTCGCCACCACATGTCCGTCGCTGTCTAATACCGCGTAGTCGGAGGCCGTGTCCGCGGGCCGTATAATCAACTCTGTCTTGCCCTCGTCTTCCTCGTCATAGAGAATCTTATAATTGGTATCCACCACCGGCGTCAGTACCTCTGCACCGTCACTGAGAGTACCCTGCACATCCCCTATCATGTCTCCGGTCCCGACCCCGGTCTGTCCGGTGGCCTCATACACCACATAGCGCATGCCGGGATACAGGTTGTCAAATACAGTGCGGCTGGTGAGGATGTTGCCCTTGTTCACTGCCAGTACCTTTCCGTCCAGGTCCGTAAGTATATATTTATAACCCTGTGTGGTTCCGAATACCGTAATGCGGCCCTTTCCCTGGCCGTTAAGTCCTGCCGCCGGTTCGGGCTCCGCTACCTCCGTGCCGAAGATAGCTGGATCCGGATAGAACTGGATGGTATAAGTCTGGCCGTTCACCAGGTCCGTATCATCATCCACAAGCTCTCCCTGTACATACCAGTCATCCACCAGGTAGTTCACCTCCGGCGTGTACTCCGGAAGGCTTGCCTCAATGTCTCCCCACTTCTTATCGAATGTAGTGCGCAGGGTAAGAGGCTGCCCTGCATTGATAGAACCGTGGCTGCCCGCCTCAAAATTAATATGAATCCAGGCATCCGGATTTTCCTCAAAATGGGCGGCTATGACTCCAGTTCTATCCAAAAAGGGGGCGTTTATGCCTGCCGCTGCCGTAAACCGGTAATCCTGAGGCAGGAGTGTCTCTCCATTGTTCAGGACCCCGTCCCCGTCTGTATCAACAAACCATCCGCCAAAGCGGTAATAATTATTCTCCGGCTGCGGTACCGGCATAAGCCGTTTTTCCTTGATGGTTTCCAGGGTATAGGAGTTCTCATGCCCCGGGGATACGCCATCGTCCAACAGCACGCTGGCCTTAAACCTTCCGCCCGACAGGGCCTGCACATCCTGGGATACTCCGCTTCCGCCCTGCAGGGTTCCGTTAACGCCAGGCTTATAAGTAATATCCGCCCACTTAGATGGAATCCTGTCATGCCTATACGTAATTGTGGCGTCATCGTTGGGCATGATTCCCGCCCATCCGCTGTCATCAAACTGTATCTGCGTACCGGCAGGCCGGACCGTATGGGATTCCAGGCTGTAACCATACTGCTCCAGATAATCGCCCTCCACACTGCTGTCCGCCTCGAAAGGGCCTGATACTTCAGGAGGGATGATATCTTTTAAGCTGCTGTCAGCCGTTCCGTTATCCTCATATTTAACAGTTATCCCATATCCCTCGATGGTTGATTCATACAGGTAGACAAGACGCACCGGCTGGTTGGGCATGATACCGTTAAACGTAAAGCTGTCATCAAACTCACCTCTCACACCATTCACCAGTCCGTCCGCCAATTCACCCGCCTCTTCTCCCAGGTCAAACCGGTAGCCGGTACACTGGTAGCCGTAAACCTGCGCCGGCTGTGCACTGATCTCATTCTCCGGATAATACAGTTCAGACTGCGCAGTGGATACCGTGGTACCGTTATTGGTCTGATGCAGTACCTCAAATAGGGATCTGGCGCTTGTATCCCCATACCGTACTTTGTAGCCGTACCGTATGGTCGCATCCTGTCCCGGCATCTTTCCGCTGAATGTACCTGTACCGTTAAACTGGCCGATGGGAACAGATGTGCCGCTGAAATTGTATTCAGACGGAGTGGTGCTGGAATCCTCCTGGCTCCAGGAATACCCCCTGACCGCCCTTTTCTCTTCCAGAAGCGGCTGCTCCACACTGTAGGCGCCTTCCAGAGTGTTGGAAGCGAACATAATATCGCCCGATGCATTAGAGTGCTCTACCGTATAGTTAAACTTTATACTTGGGTCCGCCTCAAATATGGCATAGTAGGTTACAGGTGTCTCCGGGTACACCGGCGGCAGGCTGCTTATAAACTGGGGGTGCTCCCAGTCATTTACCGCACTCCATCCCTTGAATATGTAACCATACCGTGTTGTAGTGGGAAGCAGTGAAGTGACCGGATTGCCTGCTGTTCCCACCAGTGTCTCCGGTTCCGGTGTTCCTCCGTTGCTGTTGAATATAATCTGTGATCCGATTTTGCGGTATTCATAGTTGACTGCCACATCCTGGTTCGGCATGGTTCCGGTAACCCGGCCAAAGTCTGCCCCGGGTGTCAGGTTGGCCGTAAGTGTGGGCGGGGTCCCCTGCTCTATGACCACACCGGCCAGCTCGTATCCTGTAATGGCCGGTCCCGGCGCAAGATCCACCGATTCTCCGGAAGCTTTTGAGACGGTGGGAATAGGGGTGACTCCGGGGATTGAACCGCCCGTATCAGCGTCCCTCACAGTAAAGCTGATCTGAAGGCCGTTTCGTTTGATTACGGCGTTTCTGTCATTTCCCGTGCCGGCGCCTGTCAGATTCTTAGTGCCCACCGTCACATATACCCCTGTACCGTCCGTTTTTGCCTGATCCGCAAAGAAATTGTCCGCAAAGGGACTTGGAGCTGTATCCACACCGCTTCCCGACAAAGGAACGGCAATTTTTATCTCCTGGCCGGCCAGCGTGGATATTCCCCCCGGCGACGCGTCAGGCTGCCTGGCCGTTGTAACACCAATCCTTGAGGTGTTCAGGTCACCTGTTACCGTGATGGTCCTCCCCTCTGCCAGATACACATTGGCCTTAGCGCCTGAGGGGGTTGTATTACTCTCTATCATCACATCATTCAGTACGTTGAATCTTCCTGTGCTGTCAAAGTAAACAGCACCCTTGCCTTCCGAGACATTTCCGGATATCGTTCCGTAGTTCATGGAAAGAGCCGCACTGCCTGTTATATTGACGGCACTTCCCTTGCTTGTGTTGTCTCCGTGGCAATTACGAAGGTCCGCCCCACTGTTTATTTCCACTCTGCCGGATCCGGCAGATACCAGCGGTTCACTGCTCACACTGCCATTTCCATCCAGGACAAGATCCGTCAGCTTCAGAGTTGCTCCCGATACCTTAAAAATAGGCTCGTTAAAAGAACCGGCTCGTTTTAGTGTCTTAATATAATCCGAATTCTCATTGGTGGGATTGCCGTTTCTGTCATAATCCGTGCTTGCTATGGTAATATCCCTGCCTGAACCTGACACCTCGATAGGGGATGTGATGTCCGGGTAATCCATGATATAGATATATCCCTTTTTATTCCCTATCTTCTCCAAAGCATATTCTATGGTTTTAAAAGGGCTGCTGTACGTGCCATCAGCGGCCGTTGAATCCACTCCGGATTCCGATACATAGTACGATGTATCCCTGATTGCAAAGGCGACACGCTTATGTACGATTTCATACGGATGGAGCTGGAAATGCCAGGAATACGCCATACCGGAGTCTTGTCCGCTTAAGGAATCCCCTCCGTCTTCATTGAACACATTGCTTCCCCAATTGCTGTAGCGTCCAATCCATCTAGTGGTCGGAGGCGTAACGCCAAGGCTACTGTCATTGGTAATACAGTCAAAGGTAGTTTTCACATGCTGGTTCACCATGTGGAAACCGCGGTTGTTCTTATAGACCGTGGCATAGTCGTCTTCCTGGCTGCCGCCTATCATGACATCCGTACCTGTTCCCAGTTTCACGGACCTGCCTTCGGTTCCTCCCCGTCCGGTCTTGTCATACACATAATAATCCACAAATATATATTTGTTATCCGGGCTTGGTGACAGGGCGATTTTAAATTCAATGCCCATACTGCTTATATCTTCCACCGCGCCGTTGGCACTTCCATTGGCCTTATACTTGGTACCGTTTTCCACCTGAATGTAGGTGGCATACCCCTGCCAGCTATATGTAGTCTTAATTCCGCTTTGGCTGTATCCCGTCTGTCCGGCCTGTAATCCGCACAAATCGAAACGGTATGTGCTGTTGGTGGGATTTTCCCCGGTTCCGTTTCTCGGTGTAATCCATGCGTAGGCCGTTCCCTCGCTGGCTCCATTTCCAAGGTTTTCATCGGGCAGCTCTGTGGAGGCATATGCGACCACAGCCATCTGTGACGACCATAATCCCGCAGTCAGACACACCGTTAAAATCAGGGAAACAATACGTTTCCATATATGATATAATTCTTTACTCATTGCTCACATTGTCTCCTCACATTAAAAGTTCAGACATTCTTCCTCCGGCAGTCCGTCCAGTAAAGGTTCCGTATTGCTGCCGGCGATCAGACCTCCAGCATATTTATTTTCTCTGTTGTCAGAATCATAATGGTAGAATCCGGTCCCCTCTTCTCCCTTATACCATCTCGGCTTAAACTCATCGTCCACCCTGGCCGCGAACCGGCCGTTAATGATAACCAGCCATCCGCCGTCTTTATCCTTCACAACCTTCTTATTGCCGGTGACGGTCTTTCCGTTGGTATCGACCACCCGGTAGGTATCTTCACTGTCCCGGACCACGCCGTACCCATATTCCTCATCCGCCTCCAGCCGGAGTCCGTTTATATAATAGGAATCTTTTACCCGTTTGAGACGGTTTCTGTTCCCATAGGCGACACCATCACTTTTAAAACCAAAGGTATGCACTCCATCATCCAGTTCCACCTTCAATTCACTGCCGGTCTGCATGGAACCGTCATTCAGTTCGTCCGGCGAAAAGAAGTAGAGGTCCGCCTTCTCTATACCATATATATTCCCTTCTATGAAATCCTCCGACGACCAAGCATCCATATCATACTGGGCTACGAATGTGCTGCGGGTATCAAAGAGCACAAACCCCGTCTGCATCCTGCCAAGTCCGTCAAATGCATAGTACCGGCCATTCACATTTTTTATCTTATTCTGAAAAATCTTTCCATTTTGGTCCGTGCGCCACCAACTGTACTCCCCATCATCATAGTCATCCTGTATCAGATTGTCCGATGGATACATCCAAAGCCATGAGTCCCTCAGAAGGCTTCCGCCGTCATACCCCGCAAAGAATTTGGCAGGCACATCGCTGGTGGGATTGCTTTTATCCGCATTGCTGACACTTGCCACCTTGGTCCACCAGGGAAGCATGATTCCATACTCATCAAAGCCGTATGTGCTGCCGTTTATATTTTTTTGTATCAGCCGGTCTCCATTGCTTTTTACCTTTTTGGAACGGTTGTTAAAATACAGCCACACCTGGTCATATTCATCGTAATCCCTGCCGCTGATATCACTGTTCAAATCCTCCAGTCCACTTAACTCCAGCTGCGAATAATCCAACCAGCTCTCAGTCTTTAAGGCACCGTCTTTATCCGCATAGTACACGCCTTCCTCCAACGGGTTTTCATCCTCATCCAACGGCCTCCCATCTTCATCAAACCATCCGGTCAGCATGCGGCCGCTTTCATCAAATATGTAGCTCCTGCCATCCACACTCCGTTTAAAAGAAGATGTGGTATCTCGGTATGCCTTACCGTTAGCGCCAAAATAATACCATCCGGCCTCATGGCCCTTCTCATCCCCCTCCTCCACCAGAACCCACATATTTTCAGCCCGCGCTCCATCATCAAACACATAATAAAGGCTGTTCCCCTGGTCAATAAAACAATTCCTCAGCATGAGCCCCTGGTCGCCCAGATAGAACCAGGAATCTCTTGACTGTCTCCACGTATTTTGCAGCGGCTCATCGTTTTCATCTAAATAGCTCCACTCCCCATCTTCGCTCATCCATCCCTCAAGCGCATAGGCGGTCACTGGATGAAGCTTAGTCAGTGCAAAAGCTGTAACGACCAGAGTGCTGGCAATGAGCGTTATTCTCTTTTTCATCATCCTACTGTCCTTCCAATCCTTATTTGAAATATATATTTATTTTAAACCCTTTGTTATGGGTTGCTTTACCCCTCTAAATACACATACTTTTCTTTTCTTCCGTATCGTACCGCCTCTTCATGGGAATCAAAAAAGATGTCCAGCCGCATTCCCTCTACCGCTTTTCCAGTATCCTCCACTGTGTAAACCACATCATCAATTACAATCCTCGTACCAAGCGGTATCACAGACGGGTCTGCGGCAACGGTATGGGATGCCCTGGGCACGGTTTCCGATTTCGTCAGCCTTTCCTCCTTTTCCCCGCAGCATATTGTACAGCTGCAGTATCCTGTAACCTGAAACTCTCCCAGATAATAGGGACTCTCCTCAGGCAACTCGGAATGTCTGTATATGGCGCATTTCTTCCGGCCGAACCGCTTTGCTTCCTCATAGCTGTCAAAATATATCCGCAGTTTTTCTTTGGCGTCTTCATCCACCTTATCCTCAATCACATAGGTATCTCCGTCAATCAGTACCGTGTCCCCTATTTTAAAGACAGACAGTATGCCTGCCGCTGTATGGTGTTCCACCGGAACTCCCCCGGAATACGTCATGTCACTTTCATCCGAACTGTAGGCCGCCACCTCCCAGTCCCCCAGGTATTCAAACTCCGTCTGGTGTTCCGTCTGGCGTTCACTCTGGGTTGATTCCCGGTTCGATATAATCTCCAGCCGTTCTACCGCATATGGATTATCAACGGTCCCGGTTCCTTCCAGGTCCGGCTGCATCTGTTCAGCACCCGCTGTGGACAGCTGGGAAAATAAAATCCAGGCCACCAATCCAATCAGGCCGCATCCAAAGATAACCGGCCTGAGAAATTTCCTCATCATATTATGCCTTCGGCAGGATCTGCGGAATTCCGTCATCCTGTATCCATGAATGTTATCTGTCATCCTCCTGTCCCCCGAGTATCACAAATTATTATGCATGGAGTCCATATCCATATCTTTTTGTGTTATAAATTTCCATCTGGTGCCTCCCAAACTTTTGTCCCAAGTAATGTCACAGTATCTCCACTCCCCATCAAGCCAGGTTCTGTTCCATGCATGATCTCCGGCATATACAGGCTCACAAATCAGTCCCGCATTCCTGCACAGCATAAGATAAGCAGACACGTATCCCCAGCACACAGCATTACCGTTCATAACCGCATCATAGATGGTCCGGTTCTTCAGTGTCTGGTCATAGGAAACATTATCATAGACCCAATCATAAAAATACTCAGCCTTCTCCCGATCTCCCAATGTGCTGCATTTCTGCACCACCTCAGAAAGCCTGTCCTGAACCTGACTGTGTTCTGATACCGCCCGAGCCGGATTCCCGCATGACACATAAATGGCGAACTTCCCATTTTCATCAAATGAGTATAATGTCACCTCTTCTTTTCCCAAATATATGTACCTGTAATAATATCTGCCAAAGGAAAAGGCTTCCTCCTGAGAGTCAAAAACAATATCAGTTTTTATAAAACTGCCGTTTTCTCTTCCTCCTTCGAGTGCGTCCAGCACATCTTCCCCAAGGCATTCAAATTCTGGATACTGGCTGCACATTTGGCTGGAAAGCTGCCCAGCAACGTCAACCTGGCCAGCGGAGGATTCTGTTTGCTGCATTGCAAACAAATTTTTTGCAAAACAGATGTTCATGATAAATACAAAAACAAATAAAAAGCAAATAGAACTAAATTGCTTGATTTCTCATCCCTCCCGTCCTGTTTTTACAACTAAATATTTCTTTTGTTGTAACTAAAAAAGGGGGAGGGGATGGTAAAACGGGATATTTACTGACTATAGGAAATTTTAAGAGAATTAATTCTGAAGTTTGAGAGAAAGATAAATAACAAAAAATGTGAAAATAATACCAAGTTGGTTTAATTTGTTACCCAGCTTACTTTTTATATCCTTTTTTATCGAAATTTTTTTAAAATTATGTAGAATTTTGTCAACAAATGTAGTATACTTTTTTTAAATCTTTCAGGAATATCCTAAAGTACAACAAAAGAAATATTCTGTTGTATCATACAGCAGCAATTTCATTTTTTCCAACTGTATTCTGTGCTGGCTTCCGCTTTCCTTTGTATAAATTCTGGTGGTATTAATATCCCTGTGTCCCAGGATATCCGCTAATTTTGACAGATTTTTTTCTATTTCATAGTATGTCCTTGCAAAAAGGTGTCTCAGATTGTGGGGAAATATCTTTTCAGCCTTAACATTGGCCTCTATGCCAAGCGCTTTCATTTCCCTCCATATATTACTCCGATCCAACGGCTTACCGTTTTTCGTTACAAAAATCATACCTGAACTAATATTATTTTTTTGCGCATAAGAATGAAGGAGCGAACATAGCTGTCTTGTTAACAGCACAGTCCTTATCCTGCCCTTGCACTCAATTTCAGCCTGGCCTTTATGAATAGCTGCCACCGTGATAAACGACAATTCTGATACGCGGATCCCGCTCGCGCAGATAGTCTCCAGCACAAGGGCCAGCCGTTCATTCCCATTGTCAAAAGCAGTTTTTACCAGCCTCTTATATTCGTCCTTTGTCAATTCCTTTCTCTCAGGATAAAAAGAACTTTTGCTGATTTTTAAAAATTTACTTTCACAGCCATCCCATCCACAATATTTAAAGAAACCATTGAGTGCAGCTATGACACAGTTAATGGTAACCGGGGTGATATGTTCCCTCAGGTTTGCTTTCCATAAAAGTACCATCTCCTTTGTAACCGGCTCTTCTCCGATAAATTCTTTAAATTGTTTTAAATAATGCCTGTATTTCTTTACTGTTTCCATGCTTCTTTCACAACTTTCCAGCCATTGACCAAACGCTTCTATCTTCTGGTAAGTTATGAGCCTTTCACCTTTTCTTTTCATTCTAGCCTCCTGAAATTACGTGAAATGATATAGTTTGCTCAGACGGCAAAAAACATCCTATATCCCCTTTGAGATATTGGACTTTTTGCTTATTATTAGACTTTTTCAAAAAATATCATAAAGCTTGTTTTGAATTATAGTCTAATTTGTAATTATATACGATTTATAAATC
>OBXM01001401.1_pt1 | contig 14867 bp, 10 predicted proteins | sample 1538141 | NCBI WGS metagenome assembly OBXM01 (sample SAMEA2580153, study PRJEB22360) | human gut metagenome | biome: human gut; feature: human-associated habitat; material: faeces | place: Denmark | collected 2008/2010 | reverse complement strand
GGCGGCGACCACATGGAGTACCCGCAGGACGGCAACTTTTGTATGGATGGTCTGGTATATCCTGACCGCACACCGCATACAGGCCTGCGTGAATTCAAAAATGTACACCGTCCGGCCAGAGTAGTTTCTTTTGACCAAGAGAAGAAAGAGGCAGTTCTGCACAATTATATGGATTATGTAAACTTAAAGGACTACCTCTATATAACTTATACGGTAAACTGTGACGGAAGCATGATCGGGGAAGGATGCATCTGCCCGGATGACATGCCTGACATCAGCGCTCATGAAGAGGGTGTGATTGCCCTGGATTATGAGGTTCCGGAAGCAGGTAAATGTTACCTGAAGCTTGAATATCATCTGAAGAATGCCACAAGATTTCTGCCGGAAGGCTTTAAACTGGGCTTTGATGAGATTCAGCTCCAGACAAAGGATATGAGAAACCAGAAGGCAGTGAAGATTCTGGAAGTGACAGAGGAATCCGGAGAGGCGGGCAAAGAGGCGGGGCAGCCGCCTGTATTCAGCGTAGCCCAGGATGACAGGAATCTGTTCGTAAGCACAGACAAATTCTCCTATACTTATGACAAGCTGACTGGTCTCTTCTCTGAACTTAGTTATGTAAACTGCAAGGTTCTGGAGCGCCCGATGGAATACAACATCTGGAGAGCACCCACAGACAATGACAGAAATATTAAGAACATCTGGAGAAAAGCGAAGTACGACAAGATCGTGACAAGGGCCTACCGCACGGATTACACGGTTCTGGAAGAGGAAGTACAGATCCACACAGTTCTTTCCGTATCAGCAGTTATCATCCAGAGAATCCTGGATATTGATGCCACATGGACGATCCGTGCCAACGGAAGGATTGACGTGAAGCTGGATGTGAAGAAAGACCCGGAATTCCCGGAACTTCCGAGATTCGGCCTGCGCCTGTTCCTGCCCCGCGATATGGCGGACATCACATACTATGGACTTGGCCCTGTGGAGAGTTATCAGGATAAACGCAGAGCCAGCTATCATGATGAGTTCCATGCCGCCGTAAAAGAGCTGCATGAGGATTATATCCGTCCGCAGGAGAACGGCAGCCACGATGACTGTGATTATGTGAAGGCTGAGGGCAGCAGGATCAGCCTGGCAGCAGTGGGTGCAGATACCTTTGCCTTCAATGCGTCTGTATACACACAGGAGGAGCTGACGGAAAAGGCACATAATTATGAGCTGAAAGCCTCCCCCTACACAGTGTTCTGCCTGGACTACCGCCAGAACGGAATCGGCTCCAACAGCTGCGGACCGAGACTTCTGGAGAAGTACCGTTTTATTGAAAATGAATTTACCTTTGCAATCAGCCTGCTTCCGGTGGTAAAATAAACAGAATAATTGAAAATATAAAATGGGGATGCGGCCGGCTCTTTCTGCGAGACAGCAGACAGGGCGGGCGGCAGCCCCATTTTCGTACGCGGGATTTTCTGATGCGGGCTGTTTGCGCACAGGAAACACAGGACAAAATGTTTATTCATGGAGGAGGATACTATGTGCAGCAGAATTGAAATGGAAGGCCCTGTTTATAATACACGGGATCTGGGAGGGTATACAGTAAAGGACGGCAGGACGATCAGACACTGCCGCCTGTTAAGAAGCGGTGCCCTTGGAAAATGTACAGAGTCTGATATCAGACAACTGACAGAGGCGTATGGATTGAAAACAGTGGTGGACTTAAGGACAAACGGTGAGAAGACAGAACTGCCGGACCCGGAGATAAAAGGGGTGGAATTCATACATAATCCTCTTTTAAGTGATGCCATGCTGGGAATCACCAGAGAGGGACAGGAGCAGGCGGACAGTCTTTCAGCCATGATCCTGGAACTGCTGAAGGAGGCGGAAAACCATCCAAAGGAAAACATGGAAAAAATTTATCTGGCTCTTGTCTCTGACGATTTTTCCGTCACCGGACTGAAGCATTTCTTTGATATCCTTTTAGCTCAAAAAGAAGGGGCTGTCCTCTGGCACTGCTCTGCGGGAAAGGACCGGGTAGGCACAGCCACAGCCCTTCTGCTGACTGCGCTTGGCGTGGAACGGGAAGTGATCATCCGGGACTATCTTCTGACAAATGGATATCTGGAACCGGAGACAGAAGCCATGGTCGCAAAAGTAGCTGCAAAAGTGCAGAATGAACGCATTCTCAATGGAATCCGCATTCTAAACGGCGCGGAGAGAAGTTATATAGAATCCATGTTCGCGGAGACGGAGAGACAGTGCGGAAGTACCGAAGCATTTTTGAGGGAGAGGCTGGGGATTACAGATGAGAAAACAGATATATTGAAGGAGATGTATCTGGAATAGAGGGCAGAAGGCAGATGTGTGGTACTTCTCACGTTTACGCCTGCCGGGAGAGGGCCAGCTTAATTAATAGGTACGGGTATTTGTCCGTTAGAGGTCAATTTGCGATAGGACGAATACCCGCTGTCACAACTCTTATGCATGGCGAGTGCAGTAAATACATAAAGTTTACTGCATGGTTATAAAAATTGAATTATGGATTCAGCTATGATATCAGGTGCTTCCCGGTGAACATAATGACCGCATGTTAAATCAATGAAATGGGCATTATCATTAGCGGAAAAATATTCCCTGTGTATTCTGCCCCATGCAGGTACTGCTTTCAAATTTGCCTTGTCATTTGACAGAAAGCACAGCAAGGGAACTTGAGGGGATTTTCCATTTTCAACTTTAACAGCATTTTCTTTTACATAATCTATTTCATCCATCATATTCTTACTCAGCAATTGTCTGGAAGTAATAACTTCCATTGCCTCCCGTTCCGTTTTATCCAATAGATTATTTTTCACGGCAGGATGGTTTTTAACCATAGCTGCTGCAAGCGGCCTGCGCAGAAGATGTCCAAACCGGGCCAGGAGAGGAAAGTATTTTGGTATCTCCATAATCCGATATACCTGAGGAACAGCCATGTCCAGTCCAAGGATGGCATAGACTTCATCCGGATATTTTTGAGCCCAGTATATAGCTTCCAAGCCGGAAAGGGAATGGGGTGCCGGAATAAATGGACCGGCTATATCTGCCTGCTTTAAAGCTTCCCTTGTTTCTTCCAGAATGGTGTCAATATCCCGCGGATGACTGGTCTGCCCGCTCCATCCATACCCCGGGCGTTCAACTACCACGATGTGGAGCCGGTCCTTCAGCAAATGCCATAACGGTTTAAAATCATATGTAGGACATTCCGTGCCGGAACCGGACAAGAATACAATTGGGTGATGCATTGCCGTGGTTGAAGGGGGTATAGAGAAGACGTGCATATATGTATCGTTAACTTTTACCATTTTGCCCGGAGCATTCATATTTTCCTCCTAATTGATTTAACAGTTTTCCCGTATCACTCTGCAGGGACTTCCCACAGCGACACTGTTGTCAGGAATGGATTTTGTCACAACACTTCCCGCGCCGATGACCACATTGCTGCCGATGGTCACACCGGGCAGAATCACAGCGCCGCCGCCGATCCACACATTATCACCGATAATGACAGGTGCCGTCCTGGTCTTGCAGAAAGAGAAACTGCCGTCCTCCTTTAAGGGGCCGAACCGGTCTGCCGCGTTGGTGGGATGAAAGGCTGTGTAAATCTGCACATTTGGGGCAATCAGCGCGTTATCGCCGATCTCAATTCTGTTGTCATCCAGAAAGGTGCAGTTCATATTCACTTCACAGTTATTTCCGAAATAAATATTGTTCCCGTAATCCACATAAAAAGGCGCGGTGATCCACAGATTGTCACCCCGGCTGCCCAGAAGACGGTTTAAGATGCGGTCCTTTTCCTCCAGATTCTCAGACAGAAGTCCATTGTACTCCCGAATTAGATTTTTAGCCAGGTGCCATTGGGCTAAAAGCTCCGGGTCACCGCAGTCGTACAGCTCTCCGGCCAGCATTTTCTCTCGCTCTGTCATTTCTCATCCTCCATAACCATCCGCCGTGGTATTTCAGCAGGGCGGTGATATTTTCCAAGTTTGTTTAATTATAAGTGTTCCGGAAACTTTATTCAAGAAGAATGCGAAAGTTTCGGTACGCGGCGGCTGACAGGAATATTTTACAAATTTATCATTGACAGTTCAAAAGCAATCGGTTATAGTATCCATTAATAAGAGGGAGTAGCTGGCGCCGTCGGCGTTTGCGATATCGTCAATCTCGATGGGAGAATATCCCGTCCGTATCGTGATGAAACAGCGAGACTTTTATTGCATGCTTGTTGTGCAGTAAAAGCCTCGCTTTTTTGCGTTGCAGGCCATGAAAAACCAATGGTTATGGCAGGGCATACGAGCAAAATGGTATGAAAGAGGTTTTTACAAAGCACACTAGAGATAAGCAGTACGTATCCACACATGGAACCATGGCAGCACGGCATGGGTTCCGCAAAAAACGTTTGGAGGAGAGCGAATGAAAGAATTTTATCAAATGTCGAGGACAGAGGCGCAGAAAACCATCAATGGAAGCACGCAGCCTCTGACAAACGAACAGATTAAGGCCAATCAGGAAAAATACGGCCCCAATGCTCTGTTGGAAGAAAAGAAAAAATCCATCCCGCAGATTTTTCTGGAGCAGTACAAAGATTTTCTTGTGATCATCCTGATCGTGGCAGCCATTGTTTCCGGTGTTCTGGGCGAAATGGAGAGTGCCATTGTCATCCTGGTGGTCATCACCATGAATGCCATTCTCGGAACAGTCCAGACCGTGAAGGCAGAGCAGTCTCTTGACAGCCTCAAAGCCATGTCAGGGCCTGAGGCGAAGGTCCTGAGAAACGGCGATGCGGCGAAGATACCCTCTGACCAGGTGACTGTGGGCGACATTGTCATGCTGGAAGCGGGCGACTATGTCCCGGCTGACGGACGGATCCTTGAAAATGCCAGCCTTAAGGTAGATGAGAGTGCCCTGACAGGTGAGAGCCTGGGCGTGGATAAGACGGAAGACCCCATCGAAGGCGAGGTACCGCTGGGTGACAGAACCAACATGGTATTCTCAGGAAGCTTTGTCTCTTACGGCCGCGGCTCCTTCCTTGTAACCTCCATAGGCATGGAGACAGAAGTGGGAAAGATCGCTAAACTGCTGAAAACCACTTCCGAGAAAAAGACACCGCTGCAGATGAACCTGGACCAGTTCGGCCAGAAGCTGTCCATCATAATTCTGGTTTTCTGCGGTATCCTGTTTGGAGTTAGTGTTTTCAGGGGAGAATCCTGGGGAGAGGCATTCTTGTTTGCCGTAGCGCTGGCTGTTGCGGCCATACCGGAGGCACTCAGCTCCATTGTCACCATTGTGCTTTCCTTCGGAACGCAGAAAATGGCAAGAGAACATGCCATTATACGAAAACTTCAGGCAGTGGAAGGTCTGGGAAGTGTATCTATTATCTGTTCAGACAAGACAGGTACCCTGACCCAGAACAAGATGACAGTAGAATACTACTATGTAGAAGGCCGTGAGATTCCCGCGGAAAATATTGACCTGGATGATCCGGCACAGAAGCAGCTTCTCCGCCACAGTATTCTCTGCAATGACTCCACCAACAAAAACGGCGAGGAGATCGGAGATCCCACCGAGACAGCCCTTATCAACCAGGGAGATAAGCTGGGACGCCCTGCGGAGGTGGTCCGCGACAAGTATCCCAGATGCAGCGAGGTGCCTTTTGACAGTGACCGTAAGATGATGTCCACCCTTCATAATTTAAGAGAGGGTGCCACCATGATCACAAAAGGCGCGGTGGATGTTCTGTTGAACCGTGTCTGTTCCATACAGAAAGATAGCGGGATAGTCCCCATCACAGAGGAAGACCGCAGAGCCATCGAAGAGCAGAACCAGAAGTTTTCCGGAAACGGACTCCGTGTTCTGGCATTTGCCTATAAACGGATGGAGGCCGGCACACAGCTCTGTGTGAACGATGAAGATGATCTGGTATTTCTGGGACTGATCGCCATGATGGACCCGCCGCGTGAAGAGTCCAAGGCCGCGGTTGAAGAGTGTATCAGTGCAGGCATTAAGCCTATCATGATAACCGGTGACCACAAGGTGACAGCAGCAGCCATTGCAAAACGTATCGGCATTCTGAAGGATGAATCCGAAGCCTGCGAGGGCGCTGTGATTGAAAATATGACGGACGAGGAGCTGCAGAATTTTGTGGAAGGTATATCCGTCTATGCACGTGTTTCACCGGAACATAAGATACGCATTGTCAGGGCATGGCAGGAGAAGGGAAATATTGTCTCCATGACAGGTGACGGCGTCAATGACGCACCCGCTCTGAAGCAGGCCAATATCGGTGTGGCCATGGGCATAACGGGAACCGAGGTGTCCAAGGATGCCGCTTCCATGGTCCTGACGGATGATAACTTTGCAACCATTGTCAAGGCAGTGGAAAACGGAAGGAACGTATACAAGAACATAAAGAGTGCCATCCAGTTCCTGCTCTCAGGCAACTTTGCGGGAATCCTGGCGGTACTGTACGCGTCCCTGGCAAACCTGCCCGTGCCGTTTGCGCCGGTACACCTGCTGTTTATCAACCTGCTGACAGACAGCCTTCCGGCTATTGCGCTGGGGCTGGAGCCTCACACCAAAGATGTCATGAAGGAAAAACCGCGTCCTATGAATGAATCCATACTGACGAAGGATTTTCTCTCCTATATCGGGACAGAAGGTCTTGTTATCGGTATCATGACCATGATAGGTTTTTACATCGGCTATCAGGAGAGCCCGCTCCTGGCCATGACAATGGCATTCGGAACCCTGTGTACCTCCAGGCTGGTGCATGGATTTAACTGTAAATCCGTAAGACCTGTTTTATTTACTAAGAAATTCTTTAATAATATTTACCTCATCGGTGCATTTGTGTTAGGATTAGTATTAATCACCTCTGTGCTGATGATTCCGGGGCTGCACAAAATTTTCAGCGTGCAGACATTGGATATGGCACAGCTTTTCACAGTGTACGGCCTGTCCATTGCAAACCTGCCGGTTATCCAGGCGCTGAAATGGGTACGTGCGAAACTGAAAAAGTAATCAAAGAGGGGAGAAGGAGAGGAGAAGTATGAACCTGAATAAAAAAGATATGAAGAATCTGATGCTTCTGATTCTGTTTGCAGTGGTTGTCTATGTGGGAATACAAAGGGCAGATGTACTGCTGGTCTTTGCACGTTTCATGGTAGGGATAGCCTATCCTTTCCTTCTGGGAGCCGCATTTGCCTTTGTACTGAATGTTCCCATGAGCTTTCTGGAAAAGAGACTTTTCGGAAGTGCCGAGAGTAAAGGAAAGATGAAAAAGCTGGGACGCCCGCTGAGTCTGATCCTCTCCCTCATTCTGGTGGTGGGCGTAGTGCTTGTAGTCATCCTTGTGGTTGTACCGGAAATGGGTCAGACCTTTATGAGTGTGAGTGCCAGCATAGAAGCCGCCATACCGAGGCTTCAGACCTGGGCTGTGGAAACCTTCCACAACAACAAACAGATTGCTGAGTGGATCCAGAACCTGGAATTTGACTGGAATTCCATAATCGGCACAGCAGTTGACTTCCTGAAAAACGGTGCCGGAAATGTGCTCAACTCCACAGTGGCAATGGCACGCACAGTGGTCAATGTACTTATGAATTTTTTCATCGCTCTTGTATTTGCCGTATATATCCTTCTGCAGAAGGAAAAGCTGACGGTGCAGGTTCAGAAAGTTTTCTACGCTTTTCTGTCTGCAAAGATGGTGAAAAAGGTTCTGGAGGTGTGTTCCCTCAGTTACAGGACATTTGCCAGCTTTGTCACCGGTCAGTGTCTGGAGGCAGTGATCCTGGGAACCATGTTTTTCGTATCCATGACCCTGTTTCGTTTCCCGTACGCTATGCTGATCGGTATACTAATTGCATTTACAGCGCTGATTCCCATATTTGGAGCGTTTATCGGCTGTGTTGTGGGTACCTTTCTGATATTGGTGGTGGATCCCATGAAGGGGCTGGCATTTATCGTGCTGTTTCTGGTGCTGCAGCAGATTGAGGGGAATCTGATCTATCCTCACGTAGTCGGGAACTCGGTGGGGCTGCCCTCTATCTGGGTGCTGGTGGCAGTGACCGTGGGCGGCAGTCTGATGGGTGTTGTGGGTATGCTGATCTTCATACCGCTTACATCTGTTGTGTACGCGCTGTTCCGCCAGACCGTTTACAAGAAATTGAAGGAGCGGAATATTCATGATATTTGAGACACATGCACATTACGATGACGAGGCGTTTGACGGGGACAGGGACAGCCTGTTAACCTCCATGGCGCAGCACGGAATCGGAACGATCATCAATGTGGGCGCCAGCCTGCGGGGTGTGGAGGATACGGTCAGGCTGACAGAAAAGTATCCTTTTGTCTACGGAGCAGTGGGCGTTCATCCCGACGAGGTGGGCAGCCTTGATGAGGAGAAAATAAAATGGCTCAGAAGCCTGTGTGATCTGGAGAAGATCGTGGCAGTGGGTGAGATTGGCCTTGACTATTATTGGGATAAGGAACATCATGAGGTCCAGAAAAAATGGTTTGTCCGCCAGATGGATCTGGCAAAAGAGACCGGGCTTCCCATTGTTGTACACAGCCGTGATGCGGCAAAGGACACACTGGATCTTATGAAAGCAGAGAGGGCAGATAACCTGAAGGGCGTGATCCACTGCTATTCCTATTCTGTGGAACAGGCAAAGGAATACATGAACATGGGGTATTATCTGGGCGTAGGCGGAGTCGTCACCTTCAAAAACGGAAAGCGGCTGAAAGATGTGGTGGAATACGCACCGCTGGATTATCTTCTGCTGGAGACAGATGCCCCGTATCTGGCACCTGAACCCTACAGAAGACACAGAAACTGTTCTGTGTATCTGACTTATGTGGCGGAGGAGATTGCCAGGATCAAGGGCGTTTCCTATGAAACTGTGGTGGATGTGACCAGGGAAAACGCCAAAAAGCTGTTTGGTATATGATAGGGAGGAAGCGTCAGCCGTGAAGTCGGGCAGAGCGGCCTTAAACAAGAGGGTATTGTAAAAACGTATTTTACAACACCCTCTTGATTTTTTGTATACCGATTGGTATAATAATAGGCAGAACAAAGGATGAAAATAAAAAACAAAAGATAGATACAATGCAGAACAGCCGGGAGGCAGTTATGGATAATAAAGAATTGATATTAAAGTCGGCGCTTGATCTGTTTTATGCCAAGGGGTATGATGCGGTGGGCGTCCAGGAGATCGTGGATAAGGCCGGAATCTCCAAGCCAACTTTATATTACTATTTTGGAAGCAAGCTGGGACTTTTGCAGAATCTGCTGGAGACAGGATATCAGGAGTTTGAAAGCAGGCTGATCGATATAGCCAGGCCGGGGGAAAGCCTTCCGGGTGTGCTTTATCAGGCAGCGCGGACATTTTTTGACTATGCTGCGTCCAATCAGAAATTCTATTTATTCATGCTGTCTCTGTTTTATTCCGGAAGAGAGAACGAGGCCTATAAGACGGTTTCGCCCCTTATAGAGCGGTATTATAAGATCATTGTGAAGATATTTGAGGATGCATCCCCCCAATTGGGGAACATGCGGGGGCGGCAGGAATTATTTGCCGTGGGGTTTACAGGTGTGCTCAACCATCATATTATGACAGTGAGCTACGGGCTATCCGAAGAGGAAAGATTTGAAATTTCTGATGAGACCACATATGAGATTGTGCATCAGTTTATGTATGGGATATATTCGTAGTCAAGGAATGGCGTTCCTGCATGGTTTGTCTGGGCCTGCCGCATCGGGCAGAGCCGGAAAAGGAGGAAACGAAACATGGCAAAATGGTATGAAGAGGCAGTATTTTACCATATGTACCCTATCGGGATGACGGGCGCCCCCAGGGTGAATAGAGAAGAAGGTGTTGTACACCGCTTCGCGGAACTGGAGAAATGGCTGCCGCACCTTGCGGACATTAAGGCAACAGCAATCTATATCGGACCTCTGTTTGAGTCCACCACCCATGGGTATGACACCAAGGATTATAAGACTGTGGACCAGCGGCTTGGTGACAATAAAGACTTTACCAGATTTGTGAAAAAGGCGCACGAGCTGGGAATCAGGGTCGTGGTGGACGGTGTGTTCAACCACACGGGAAGAGAATTCTTTGCCTTCAGGGACATCCAGCAGAACCGGGAGGGTTCCAGGTACTGCGGATGGTATAAGGGCATCAATTTCGGATGGAACAATCCCTACAATGACGGATTTTCCTATGAAGCCTGGAGAAACTGCTTTGAGCTTGTGAACTTAAACCTGCAGAACCCGGAAGTAAAAGGTTATCTTCTGGATGTGATAGATGAGTGGATCGATACCTTTGATATTGACGGCATCCGCCTGGACTGCGCGGATTGTCTTGACTTTGGCTTCATGGAGGAAATGCGCAGGCGCACAGGTGAGAAGAAAGAGGACTTCTGGCTTATGGGGGAGGTCATCCACGGAGACTACAGCCGATACATCCAGGACGGACAGAAAATGCTGCACAGTGTTACGAATTATGAACTTCACAAGGGCATCTATTCCGGACACAATGACCACAATTACTTTGAGATCGCCCATACCATAAGACGGGAATTTGAGGAGAACGGCGGTATCTACAGGGGGATGAAGCTGTATTCCTTTGTTGACAATCACGATGTGGACCGCATTTACAGTAAGATCAATGTGAAGGAGCATATTTACCCCATCTATACACTGCTGTATACGCTTCCGGGGATACCATCCATCTATTACGGATCGGAATGGGGAATTGAGGGAAGCAAGAACAACGGCGGTGATGACGCTCTAAGGCCGGCCGTGGATATCAGGGAAGCCCTGGAAGAGCATAAGGATTCCGGGATCATGCTCTGGGTCAAGACACTGGGAGAAATGCACGAGAAGTATAAGACCTGCCTTGCAGAGGGAAGATACAGGGAATTGATGCTCACCAACAGACAGTTTGCGTTTGTCAGATTTACAGAGGAGGAAGGTCTTGTCACGGCTGTGAACAATGACGAGAATCCGGCACAGGTGAGTATTCCGGTGCCGGTGGAGAATAAACGTTATGTAAACCTTTTGACACAAGAGGAAGTGGAGCCGGAGAACGGCAGGCTGAATTTTACCATAGAAGCAGCGGGAAGTGTTCTGCTGGAAATCCTGCAGCAGGGTTAAAGTGCTGTAAAATCAGAGGAAGACAAAGGGGAAGGACTTATGGCTAAAGGAAAAACAATGAGATTCTCGGAGATGGACCGCTATTTATTCGGGGAAGGAACACATTATGAAATCTATAAGCTGATGGGTGCACATCCCACAACACAGCGGGGCAAAGACGGCGTCTATTTCGCCGTCTGGGCACCTCATGCGGAATCCGTGTCCGTTGTGGGGGATTTCAACAAATGGGACCCCGATAAAAATGTGATGAAGTGTGACAATGACATGGGCATTTACCAGCTCTTTGTGCCCAAGGTGCGGGAAGGTGATCTGTACAAATTCTGCATCACCACATACAAGGGCAAGCTGCTCTTCAAGGCAGACCCCTATGCAAACTACGCGGAGCACCGCCCGGGTACAGCTTCCTGTGTATATGACATCACCAAATTCAAATGGGGAGATTCCGTCTGGATGAAAAAGCGCCTGGAATACAATGCGAAGAAGGATGCCATGTCCATTTATGAACTGCACCCAGGTTCCTGGAAGAAACACCCTTTAAAAGACGGGGATGAGGACGGATTTTACAATTACAGAGAGCTGGCCCATTCACTGGCTGACTATATCAAAGAGATGGGGTATACCCATGTGGAGCTGATGGGTATTGCGGAACATCCCTTTGACGGCTCCTGGGGATACCAGGTAACAGGTTATTATGCCCCTACATCCAGGTACGGTACGCCCGAGGATTTTCAGTATTTCGTAAATTACATGCACAAGAATAAGATCGGTGTCATTTTGGACTGGGTACCGGCCCATTTCCCGAAGGACGCCCACGGACTGGCTGATTTTGACGGAACCCCCACATATGAATATGCGGACCCAAGAAAGGGTGAGCATCCGGACTGGGGGACCAAGGTATTTGATTACGGCAAGAATGAGGTGAAAAATTTCCTCATCGCAAACGCATTGTTCTGGATACAGGAATATCACATTGACGGACTCCGTGTGGATGCTGTTGCCTCCATGCTGTATCTGGACTACGGAAGAGAGGCCGGACAGTGGATACCAAACAAATACGGGGAAAATAAGAACCTGGAGGCGATTGAGTTCTTCAAGCACCTGAACTCCGTAGTTCTGGGCAAGAACAAGGGGGCTGTCATGATCGCGGAGGAATCCACAGCATGGCCCATGGTAACCGGCAAGCCTGAGGAGGGCGGCCTGGGATTCAGCTTAAAATGGAATATGGGATGGATGCACGACTTCCTGGAGTATATGAAGCTTGACCCATATTTCCGTAAATATAATCACCATAAGATGACGTTCTCCATGAGTTACGCCTACAGCGAGAACTACGTCCTTGTATTATCTCATGATGAAGTCGTGCATCTGAAATGCTCCATGATCAACAAAATGCCCGGTCTCGGACAGGATAAATTCGAGAACCTGAAGGCAGGGTACAGCTACATGTTCGGGCATCCCGGCAAGAAGCTGCTGTTCATGGGACAGGAGTTCGGTCAGTTCCAGGAATGGAGCGAGGCCAGGGAGCTTGACTGGTTCCTGCTGGCAGAACCGTGCCATCAGCAGCTTCAGGCTTATGTGAAGGAACTGCTTGCTTTATATAAGAAGTATCCGGCCCTCTACGCAAATGACGACAGCCAGGAAGGGTTTGAGTGGATCAATGCGGATGACGCCGCGAGAAGTATTTTCAGTTTTGTGAGAAAGTCGCCTACCGGAAGGAATAATCTGCTGTTTGTCATCAATTATACACCGGTTGCCAGAGAGGATTACCGGGTCGGGGTACCTAAGAGAAAACAGTATAAGCTGATCCTGAACAGTAAGGACCCTAAATTCGGCGGAGATACGCCGGTGGAGCAGACCGTTTACAAGGCTGTGAAGAAGGAATGTGACGGAAGGGATTACTCCTTTGGTTATCCGCTGCCGGCTTATGGGGTGGCTGTGTTCCTATATTAAAAATGATAATAAGTTAAGGGAAGGTGCGTTTCCGCTCAGTGGGAACGCGCTTTCTTAATATCTCATGAAATAAATCAATATACTGGTAGAAAGAAGTCCTCAATTTAAGAAGGCAGAAACGGAGTTTTATTATGCAGATTATAGATATGCACTGCGACACCATCAGCAAAATCCGCCAAATGGAAAAAGAGGGCAGTCCTGCTTCCCTCCGCCATAATTCCCTCAGTGTAGATTTGGAAAAGATGAAAAAGGGCGGCTATGCCCTGCAGACCTTTGCCATCTACGTTAACTGGGAGGAGGAACCGGACGCAGAGGCGGCTGCCGGAGATATCCTGAAAATCTTTCAGCGGGAAATGCAGCGAAATGCTGACCTGATCTCCCAGGTCAGAACCTACAGTGAGCTGGAAGCAAACGAAAAGGCGGGTAAGATGTCAGCCCTTCTCTCCCTGGAGGAGGGCGCCATATTCCAGAACTCTCTGGATTCCCTCAGATGGTTTCACCGACAGGGTGTCAGAATGGCAACCCTTACCTGGAACTATGAGAACGATTTTGGCTTTCCCAACTGTATGGGGGACCCTCTTACGCAGAAGACCTGGAGCTGGGGTGATGACCGGGGACTGAAGAAAAAGGGCCTGGAGTTTCTGGAGGAGCTGGAACACCTGCATATTCTGGTGGATGTATCCCATCTGTCTGACGGCGGCTTTTGGGATGTGGCGGAACATTCCACCCGCCCTTTCCTGGCCAGTCATTCCAATGCAAGAGGCCTGGTAAAAGGTTCCGCCAGAAATCTCACAGACGATATGATACGCACCCTGGCTGACCGGGGCGGTGTGATGGGCCTGAACTACGCAGTCTCCTTCATGCGTCCCAACTGGAAACCCGGAGAAGCCGGCACAACAGTGGAAGAGATCGTACAAATGGCGTCCTATATTCTGAACGTCGGCGGAAGTGACTGCCTGGGTCTGGGCAGCGATTACGACGGCATCCTGGAACTCCCCGAGATCTCTGACTGCAGCCAGGTACAGCTTCTGGCAGAGCAAATGGAAAAACACGGCTTTACATACAGCCAGACAGAAAAGATTCTGGGAGGAAATGTGAGAAGGTTCCTGAAAGAAAATTGTAACGATTCAGCCGGCTGAATCGTTACGGTATTCGCCCATTAAAAATCGCTTTGTGATGGGGCCAATACCTGCTCTTATCTATACGCCCCACACCGAATCCCGCATGATTCCTGACATAACACAAAAACCTGCCGCCCCTGCTCCCAGCACGTCATCCACATGATCCGGTGTAATACCGCCAATGGCATACACAGGAATCCCAACCGATTCACAGACGTTTTTCAGAAAAGGCAGCCCTCTGGCGGCAAGTCCCTTTTTGCAGTCCGTCAGGAAAATATGCCCTGCCGTTACATAACCGGCCCCCATCTTCTCAGCAAAAATGGCCTCCTCCACCGAATGAACAGAAACACCGATCAGATCAAAATCCATAAGCAGCCTGCTCCTCTCATCAGAACCTGATAGACGTTCACTTTCGCCGGACTTTACACAGATATTATCCCCGCAAAACCTTGAAAAAGGCAGGTGGATACGAGGACAGCCAAGCTCCCTTGCCGCCTCTGCCCGGGAATGCAGAATACAGTCAACATCATATCGCCTGCATATCTTAAGCACCTTCATAGCCAGTTCTCTATATTCCCCGGCTCCCAAATCTTTTTCCCTCAACACAA
>OBXM01001393.1_pt1 | contig 14902 bp, 13 predicted proteins | sample 1538141 | NCBI WGS metagenome assembly OBXM01 (sample SAMEA2580153, study PRJEB22360) | human gut metagenome | biome: human gut; feature: human-associated habitat; material: faeces | place: Denmark | collected 2008/2010 | reverse complement strand
CCGAGAGCATTTTCTTATACGAGGTGACGTAAATCTCCGAGATGTCGCCCACCATGAGAATACACTCCTTGACCTTATAAGCATCGCCAATAAGGTTATTCACCTTCTTCAAGGCATCGTAATACTTCTTTGTGTCGTTGTAGAGTTTTTCCACCTCCTTGAATCCGTCCAAAGTATTCTTTACTGTCTTCGAGGCGGTGGCAATCTCCTTGACCGTATTGGCAATGTTGCCAGCAAAGTTACCGGGATCATAGACCGTCCACTGTGCGTGAGCTTTGGGAACTGAAAGGCTCAATCCTAAGAGAGCCATGAAAATGTACTTTTTCATTGTTGCTATAGTTTTGATGGTTTGTACTTATTTCTTTTTATTGTTTCTTTTCTCTATGGCAAGCTGACGGATAGCCGTTTCGATATCTCCACCAAGCTGTGCTGCTCTGTTCATCACCTCCACCTTCTCGGTTTCCTCCGTGGTGTAGGTGAGGTATTCCTCCATGCTCACTTCCGTAGCATAGACGGCACTCTGCATACCGCCCAAGCCTATCCACACCTCCTTGTAGAGTCGGTTCGGGTCGTTGTTCTGGTTGATGGAGAGTATCTGGCTCTTTTCCTTTTCCGAAAGACCGAGCATCGCCTGTATGCCGTCGAACTTGGTCATGTACTTGCGCTGGTCAAGCAGTATCTTGCAGTCGGAGTTGTTGATGATACTCTCCTTGACAATGGGTGATTGGATGATGTCGTCCACCTCCTGCGTTACGACAATGGCTTCCCCGAAATACTTTCTCACCGTCTTATAAAGATACTTGATGTAATCTGCCATGTTTGCCGAAGCAATCGCCTTCCACGCTTCCTCGATGAGTATCATTTTCCTGATGCCTTTGAGTCTTCGCATCTTGTTGATGAAGGCTTCCATGATGATAATCGTTACCACAGGGAAAAGGTCCTTGTTGTCCTTCACTTGGTCGATTTCAAAGACAATAAAGCGTTTACTTAGCAGGTCGATGTTCTTGTCCGAGTTCAGCAGGAAATCATATCGACCACCACGATAGTATTGCTTCAATGTCGTCAAGAGGTTGTTGATATTGAAGTCCGAGAGCGTTACCTTGATATCACGCTTTTCCATATCCTTTCGGTACACGTCCCGCAGATACTCATAGAAGGTATTAAAACAGGGTGTAACGCTGTGGTCTGCACATATAAGCTCGATATAGGAGTTTACGGCTGAACCAAGTTCACCTGCCTCGGTCTTAGTAATATGCTCATCTGCACTCTTCCAAAGTGTAAGCAGCAGCGTACAGATACTCTCTCTCTTCTCTACATCGAAGAAATAATCATCCGTGTAAAAAGGGTTGAAAGATATAGGACTTTCATTGGTATAGGTGAAATATACGCCGTCCTTGCCCTTGGTCTTGCGGTGGATAAGTTCACACAAGCCTTGATATGAGTTACCCGTATCGACCAAGAGGACGTGCGCCCCCTGTTCGTAATACTGACGTACCATGTGGTTGGTAAAGAAAGACTTGCCACTTCCCGAAGGACCCAAGATGAACTTGTTGCGGTTGGTGATGACTCCCTTTTTCATCGGCAAATCCGATATGTCTAAGTGGACGGGCTTTCCCGAAAGGCGGTCTGCCATCTTGATACCGAAGGGAGAGAGCGAATCCTTGTAGTTCGTCTCTGCCGTAAAGAAACAGAGGGCAGGCTCGATGAAAGTATAGAATGACTCTTCTGCGGGAAAGTCTGCCGCATTGCCGGGAATGCCTACCCAGTAGAGCGTTGCCGCATCAATGGTGTTGTGGCGAGGGTGGCATTCCATAAGAGCAAGTGCAGAGCCCACGTCATTCTTAATCTGGCGAAGTTCTTCCTTATCGCTACTCCATGCCAATACGTTGAAGTGAGCACGGATGGAGGTCAGTCCCTGTGAATGGGCAATATTGAGATACTCCTGTATCCATTCCTCGTTGATTTGGTTGCTACGGCTGTAGCGTGCCAGCGAGTGCATATTCCTTGCCTGCTTTTCGAAGCGTTCCAAGTTGACATCACTGTCCTCGATGAAGAGATACTGGTTATAGATATGGTTGCAGGGTAGCATCAACCCTACGGGCGAGGCAAAGGAAAGGCGGCAGTCGCTTCGGTCGGTGGATAGCCGTTCATATCGGCTGTCCGTGCTGACCGTTGTCGGCAGGTCATCCGTGTCGGAGAGTGTGTGTAGACAAAGCATATTGTCGCCCACACGCACAAGGTCTGCGCCCAGACGGATGTCCTCCAAAGAAGCGTGTCCTTCTTCTGAAAGAGAGAAATAACGGTCAAGTAGTCCGCCCTTTTCATTTGTGCCAACCAACTCATCTTCAGTCATGCGGACAATCCTTAGCTGCTCGGTATCGTTGATGATACGCTCGAACTGGTCCACTGCTTCCATAAACTTCATCACCTCATCTTTGTTGGTGATTTCCTTGGGCAGCAGGTGTCCACGACAAAGCGAAGAAAAATTACTCTGCTGTGCCATACGCTGCTTGTTCGTCTTGGTAAGGAAGAGATAGACTGAGTGGTGGAGATACGGACGTTCGTTGAAGTGCCGTTCAGAGGAACGGGCAAGGAAGCTCAGTCCACCATCGGAGAGCTTTCCTTGATAGTCCTCCTTGATGAACCAGTCCTGCTTGTGTACGATGCTGTAATTGGGTAGCACCTTGATTGCCTTATGCCAGGCAGAGTGCATTGCTTCGTATTCTGTAGAGGTGACGGTAAAGAGTTCGGGCAGTTCCACACGGAATGCGACCGTGATATCTGCATCCTTGCTCACCATGCAGCCCTGCTCTACAGAGAGCAGCGGGAACTTTGATTCCAAGGTGGTTATCTTGCTTTTGTTTCTCATTTCTTTGCTTTCTTTGGTTGAAGGTTACGGATAAGGTGGCAGACCGTACGGCGGTTTACAAGGTAGCGTGGGTGCATACGCACTGCTCCTTTTTTCATCAGCCCGTATTGCCCGTACTTTCTATTCATGGTGAACGTTTGCCATACCACAAGGCTGGCACCCACTACACCTATGACAAGACAGGTAATTTGGCTGACTCCACAGAGATAGAGCACGACAACGAGAATGAAGACTGCCAGCAGTCCTCCTGCAAATAGGAAGAGATACTGTGCCTTCAAGCCCTTGAACTCCACCGTCCGGCCTACACCTTTGTTGATTTCAAATGCTGCCATCTCCTTACAGGAAGAAACTTCTCAAGATAGTGGCTGCCACAATGAGAAAGATACACGCACCGAACCAAGAGGCTGCGGTCTTGCTCGTATCGGGGTCACCACTTGAGAACTTGTTATACACTTTTATTCCTCCTATCAACCCCACTACCGCCCCTACGGCATAGATGAGTTTCGTGCCGGGATCGAAGTAGGAGGTTACCATTTTTGTGGCTTCATTGATACCCGCAATACCATTGCCTTGTGCGTATGCTCCTATGGTGGCAATCATCAGCAGGAGCATCATCAGTGTAATTTTTTTGTTCATTTATATGTTATAATTTTAAGTGTGATAAAATTGCTTGTTCTTAAAAGGAAGGGGAAAGAGAGGCACATTTTCATGTGGAAACCTTGTAGCTGTTAATGAGCCGTTTTCTTTTCCCGCTTCCATCGTTGATTGTTTACAGATAATATGAAAGAGGCTTGTCGTCGTCATTATCGGATGAAGTGTCAGAAGCGCTTGAATCTGCCGGTATTGAGTTTTGAGAAAACAACATTGCTTGTTGCTCGCTTTGTTCTTCCGCTTTACGGATTTTCTCCAATAGCGAAGTTTGCTCACCCTGCATCTTGGCGATGTTCTCCTTGTACTTATCCAATAGATCTGAGTCTTGAAGCTGCCGAATGGTCTCTTTGACTTCTTTCTCATCAGCCTCCTCACAGTCCTTTGCCCATTTTTGCAGGCGGACTAAGTCACGTGCGAGGACGGACTGCCCTGACATCTCGGTTTCGTCCGATGTGGGCTCAATGGGCAGAATTAATTCCTCACGGGCGACCTCATCCTCATCAACTCGCTCCATCTCGAAATCAACGTCCATCTCGTTGTCCTCTTCCTTCATGTCCTCTTTCTTTTCGGAGTTCTGAGGTGCAAAATTATTACTATTCTGCTCTGAATTTTCAGATGAAGAAGCAGAGGGAACTTGTGGGATAATAGGGGAAATGGAACGGCTTTTGCCAATCAGTACAAACTCGGCTTGATCTTCTTTTCCTTCTCCTTTTTGTCCGTCTTTTTCCTTCGTCGCTTCCTTCTCCTTAGTCTGCTCATTGCCCTTTTTATTTTTCTTGATAAGGATGCCATACGGAGATACATACCGCATATAGAAGTACAGGATACCCAGCATTATCCAAATGATGATGAGTATCAGTATAAAACTGAAAAGTATTGTTTCCATCATAGTGTTATTGTTGTCTTGCGTCTTTGTTTTGCTGCCGCACTGTTGAGCAATTCCAAATGTTCACGCAGGTGTTCCCTAAGAATGTTGTCTATATATGCGGCTATGGAAACACGCTCCCCCAAGTCCTGCAACACGTTGCGCAGGTTCTGTAGCGTTTCCAGATTAATGGAGAAGGCTGTCCGCATTTGGGAGCGGACGGGATGAAAGTACAGGGAACGGTAGTCCTCTATGGAAAGGGAGGACACGCCGGGCTTTTCCATTCTCGGTTTCCTTTCCCGTTTCTGTTCCGTGTTCCCCGTTTCCTCTCTTTCTATTTCATCTACCGGTTTTTCTTTTGCTGTTTTCGTTTCTTTCGTCTCTTCTAAATTATTGTCTTCCTCCCCTGATGTTGCAGGGGAGGACTCAGTATCCTCGGAAGGGTCGAAGGAGTTTGGTATCGTGACAGGTTTTACCACGACATTGTCCTCTGCCATTTTCTTCAGCTTGTTTTCCAGCTGTTGCTTTCTTTCCTCAATCGTTGCCATTTTCTGTTTTCGTTTTTAGGTTGAGACGTTGAATTATCTCATTGACGAGTTCGTCCAGCCCTGTACCCATTCGTAATCCCCTTGCAGGAGGCTGATAGGTAGAGCGGAACACTCCGCGCAGTCCGTATGTGGAAAGTTCGTGAGAGAAGCGGTGCGTGGCATATACATAGCCGGGCAGGAGCGTGAGTTCGTATTCATGGATGAGCTTTGTATATTCATCGATGATGATGTTCCTTACTCTTCTGTCCACCTTGTTCCAGAACAGGATAATGTCCTTTATCTGGGAGTCGGACATCGAAACTCCAATCTCCGTGATAGTCTTGGCGTATGCCAGACATGAAACCAGCGACTGAATATCGGCTTCAATCGGAGAAAGGATATAGTCCATCTGAAGGGACAGTTCCATCAGTTCGGTTGTTCCAGCATGTCCCGGGAAATCAAATATAACCAACTGGTACTTCTCGTTGCTGATACCGTCGATTTTACTTCGTGCAGTCCTGACGGCTTCCTTGGGTGCAGACTTGTAAATTCTGTATGCTTTTTTGCCGAGGTGATGAAAGTACTCCTGCATGGATTTGGAAAGCTCTTCGCTCTCCTGAACGATACTTTTCTCACGTTCCCTCAGTTTGTAGAAAGAGTCTTGCGACAGGTCGCAGTCCATCACGAAGAGGTTGATGCCTTGTTCGTAGTACAATATGCTGCTTACGATTTCGGCAAGAGTACTTTTTCCCACTCCTCCCTTTTGGGAAGAGAAGCCCAGAAAAAGGGGGCGTTGTTCTTTGTTCTCCATAATGATAATTTCTTAGTTCATATTATTTGTCTATTTGATGTTTGGATATTCTCTCATTATTAAGAGTCATCAGCAGACAGTTTGCTCTGACTGCGTATGGTTCGGGCGATAGTCCAAAAGGACGATTTCAAGTTCTTACAATTTGTTGTATTGACAATAGTTTGTCATGACAATAAATTGTTATGAATATGTATTGTTCCTTCTTGTCATCTTTGGTGCAAGCCAACGGTAATATGATATATCTTTTGCTTGTGTTATCATACCATTGTTCGCTCGTTCTGATTGCAAAATAAATGATATTTCTGCTGATTTTATTACAGCGATGAAGTGCAGGGAAATACGAGGAAAAAGAGTGAATATCTCTGATAATGAGATATTTGAAAATCTGCCGTAACTTTGCAGGCGAGAATAATACATGGAGGTAACGTCCCGAAGCAGACACCCCAAAAGGGTGGATACTTCAATCGTATCAACTCTTGATATTGGCAAGGTGTGTCTTTGTAACACAAACCGCAGTTTGTACCACAAAGAACCTTGCCTCGGTGCGAGGGGATAATCACTCCAAAGTCGTAATTAGAAACCAAAACGGAAATGGAAAAGGAAACGAAACATAGTTTAGAACCGAAACAAGCAGAAAAGCCCCGTTGGGATAATTGGCATGTACGGTTGCCTAACCCCAAAGACCAGCAAAGGGCTATAGACTTGTTTCAACGTTCAGGCGCAGAAACCAAGTCGGATTTCGTACGCGCTCGCATTCTTGGAGAGAGTTTCAAGGTGATTACGGTGGATAAATCCGCCGTGGAATATTACCGTAAACTCTCCGAACTGACGGCACAAATCCATAAAATTGGTGTGCTCTATAACCAAACCGTGCGTGCCATTAACAGCTATCATTCGGTCAAGACCGCACAGATTCTGCTTGAAAAGTTGGAGAAACTCTCGGCTCAAATCATTGCCTTGCAAGAACAGGCTATCCGTCTGACCATAGACTATCGCAAGAAATGATAGCGAAGATTTCAAGTACGGAAAACCTTGGAGGAGCACTCGGCTACAACTTCAAAAAGGTGGATAAAGAGGAAGCAAGCATTCTTTTTGCCCAAAACTTGTATCAAAACAAAGAGGGAACATATACGATGGCAGAGGTATTTGCCGATATGGAGGCTTTGATACCTGAGAAATGCCGGATAAAGAAGACGGTGTTCCATTGCTCACTCAATCCACATCCAGACGAGAAACTATCTGATGAAACTCTCACGCAGATTGCCAAAGAGTATATGGAAGCACTCGGCTATGGCAAGCAACCCTATATTGTATTCAAGCATAATGACATCTCCCGTGAGCATATCCACATCGTATCACTTCGGGTGGACAGTCGTGGACGGAAGATTAACGACAAGTTTGAGAAGCGGCGGAGTAAACAAATTACCGATGCCTTGGAGAGGAAATATGGTCTCGTACCGAGTTCAAAAATAACTGACAAAGCGGTGGAAGAAACGCCCAAAATTGATACCACCCAAGGAAACATTAAGGAGCAGGTAGCAAGTATTCTTCGCATGGTGATGAAGCATTATCGTTTCTGTTCTTTGGGCGAACTGAACGCCATTTTGGGCAAATATAACCTTGCCGTAGAAGAAGTAAAGACGGAGTTTCGGGGAAAGAAGTATGACGGCTTAGTCTATGTGCCTACTGATGATCAGGGCGACAAGGTAAGCACACCCATCAACGCATCGGACATCGGTCGTGGTGTGGGCTATACTGCCATACAGAACAGGATACAGAAGTCGAAACAAACCATCAAACCACTGATACCAACCATAAGGAACAAGGTGTTACAAACAATGCGTACCTCTCCCAATACGGAGAAAGAACTTCGGCAAAGATTGGAGGAACAGAACTTGCGTGTGGTAATTCGAAAGAATGATAATGGAAGAATTTACGGCATTACCTTTATTGATGACGAGCGGGGTGTTGCATTCAACGGTTCACGATTGGGCAAGGGATATTCCGCCAATGTATTCAATGCCTATTTCTTTAATCCAACAAATAACCCTTTCTTGGACGAGGAACTTTATGGTAAGCCGACTGTCAGTGTAGAGCAGACGAACAAGGTTCAGGTATTACAGCATGGCACGGAGGACTATGACATCGTTGTCGATGAACTTATCGAAAGTATGGCAGATGGTTCATTCCTATCAACGGGCAACGATGATTGGAAGGAGGCGGCATGGCAGCGAAAGCTCCGTAAACAAAGTAAGGTAAATCTTAGACGAAGAAAACATTAAACAAACGAGCATTTCTATCTCCCCTCCTTAGGAGGGGTTGGGGGAGGCTTCCCAAAAACAATACGATTATGGCACAGGAAGATGATTTAAGGGCATTGGGTAAAGTCATGGACTTTATGCGGGGTATATCGGTGATATTCCTTCTGATTAACTGTTATTGGTTCTGTTACGAGGCATTTCAACAGTGGCATTTTACGCTTGGTATCATCAATAAGATACTGATGAATTTCCAACGCACCACAGGATTGTTTTCATCCATCCTATGGACGAAACTCTTTTGTGTGGTATTTCTTGCTTTGTCCTGCCTTGGGACAAAGGGCGTGAAAGAGGAGAAAATCACATGGCAGAAGATTTGGGCAGTGCTTTTCTCAGGCTTTGTCTTTTTCTTTCTCAATTGGTGGCTGTTGGCATTGCCCATAGGAAAAATTGGGGTGGCTTCGCTCTATATCTTCACGCTCTCCATTGGCTATATCTGTCTCTTAATGGGTGGTGTATGGATGAGCCGACTGCTCAAAAACAACCTGATGGACGATGTGTTTAACACAGAGAACGAGAGTTTTATGCAAGAAACAAGGTTGATGCAAAATGAATACTCCGTCAATCTTCCTACACGCTTCTATTATAAGAAAAGGTGGAACAAGGGCTGGATCAATGTAGTCAATCCCTTCCGTGCCTCGATGGTGCTCGGCACGCCGGGTTCGGGCAAGTCATACGCCATTGTGAACAACTACATCAAGCAGCAGATTGAAAAAGGCTTTGCCATGTATATCTATGATTACAAGTTCCCCGACTTATCGGAGATAGCCTATAACCATTTACGTACCCATTTGGAGGCTTATAAGGTACAACCACAGTTCTTTGTGATTAACTTTGATGACCCTCGTAAGTCGCATCGGTGCAATCCTATCAATCCTGCCTTTATGACGGACATATCGGACGCTTACGAAAGTGCCTACACCATCATGCTCAACCTCAACCGCTCATGGATACAGAAGCAAGGAGATTTCTTTGTGGAGTCGCCGATTATCTTGCTCGCCGCCATTATCTGGTTTCTGAAAATCTATGAGAATGGGAAGTATTGTACCTTTCCTCATGCCATTGAGTTTTTGAACCGTCCATACGCACAGATATTCCCGATACTTACTTCCTACGATGAGCTTGCCAACTACCTTTCGCCCTTTATGGATGCTTGGGAGGGCGGAGCGCAAGATCAGTTGCAGGGACAGATTGCCAGTGCCAAGATACCGCTATCACGTATGATTTCGCCTGCCCTTTATTGGGTGATGACGGGTGATGATTTCTCACTTGACATCAATAACCCCAATGAGCCGAAAGTCCTTGTTGTGGGAAACAACCCCGACCGACAGAATATCTATTCGGCAGCGCTTGGTCTGTACAACAGTCGTATCGTGAAGCTCATTAACAAGAAGAAGCAACTCAAATCTTCAGTGATTATCGACGAGTTGCCGACTATATATTTTCGTGGACTTGATAATCTGATTGCTACTGCACGAAGTAATAAGGTTGCGGTGTGTTTGGGCTTTCAGGACTTCTCTCAGCTCACCCGTGACTATGGGGACAAGGAGAGCAAGGTAATACAGAACACTGTGGGTAACGTGTTTTCAGGGCAGGTGGTTGGAGAAACTGCTAAAACGCTTTCTGAGCGTTTTGGTAAAGTACTTCAACAACGGCAGTCTATGACTATCAATCGGAACGATAAGTCCACGTCTATCTCCACGCAGATGGATAGTTTAATTCCAGCAAGCAAGATTTCAAACCTCACACAAGGTATGTTTGTAGGTGCAGTATCCGACAACTTTGATGAACGCATCGACCAAAAGATTTTTCATGCAGAGATTGTCGTGGATTCTGCCAAAGTTTCTGCTGAAATGAAGCAATATCAGTCTATTCCTGAAATCAATGCGTTTCAAAATAAAGTTGGCTCCGATAATCTCAAAGAGACTATCGAAGCCAACTATCGTAAGGTGAAACAAGATATACTATCACTTGTAGATTTTGAAATTACACGAATCAAAAATGATCCCATACTTAGTAATCTTATTAAGGAATGATATTCAATAATAGCTATAAAATGTAGCACAAATAATCTTGTAAAAATCTATAGTATATTCCTATTTGTTTTTTGACGTTCTTGCAGTACTGTGCCTAAATCGCTTCCAATCCTTCTTGCTAGCCCAAGCCCACCTTTTCTTTTTTATCGGGAACAAAGATGGAGAAGGAAGTGTCTTGGCTGGAATAAATTCAAATATCCTATTCCGTACACAAGTATCGTTTTCATTTCCAGAAATATAAGTTTCATCTAAAAGTAACAAATGATTACGATCGATGATTTTGTACCTCAATAGAACCAATTGTGTGCGTAGCATATAATATATATACATCGTTACACAGATTGTATCTTCATTTACTTTATAATATCCACTCCTCATAAGATAGATATTATTCAAAGGCTTACACTCCTTGTCTAACTCCATATCGACTTTTTTATAATATTCATTTGTCGAAAAATCTTTCCCCCACAGCATTGAAAAGAATATTTCCGTAAGTCCCATCCTCATAGAGAATAAAGGGATTATAGCCTGCAAGTGTCGATATTCTACCATTATAAGTTACCAAATATTTTCCCTCGGATGCCGATATATTACTGTCAACAAGAGAATAATAACCTTTTATGTTCACTTTTGTACCAATCATAGTATTCATGTTGGCCCGAAAACCATTATATACGAGAGATTTCTCATAACGATCTGGAAAGAAACTCAAACAACTTGTTAAAATCACAGATACCATAATTGCAGTAAAAACAAATTTCCTCATAACATAAAAGCTATCTATCCAAGAATTGGGTAAGACCAATTCTTGGATAGAATTATTAGTTGCCATGGCTTTTATGAAAAGCCCTTCTGCATATTCTTTTTAATACTATCAAAAAGTATTACCCTTATAGCCCCTTGTTTTTCCAGAGTTTCTTTTCATGGAAACGGCGCATTTTTACCTTTACATGAAGTTCCTCACATTTTCTGTCAAATTCGGGCTTCCTCATAGGACCGATGACCTGATTTGCTTTCTATGTAGACCTTCGCTTTGTTAACAATGACGGCATCTGGGGATCAGGACTCCACCTCTTCATCAACGATGTCGACTATCCACTCGGTGGTAACGGTGCTGATTTCTGCGGTGGCGGCAACAGATGGAAAATAGACGGCATGATCAAACTCAACGATGCGTCGAAGTTTGGTTGTGTGCTCTCTGACGAACATAAGAAACTCCACGAGTTTGACCTGATGTTTGGCGCCGGATCAGGAGGGGCACAGTATTATCTCGATAACTTAAAACTCTACTGGAAAGCAGCCGATAAATATATCGAGAAAACACCCGAGGAGAAGAAGCAGATTCTCGAGGGTGAGATGGAAAAATGGATCGGTAGCCTGATTCAGGCCGGTAAGGTAGAAGACGATGCCAAGAGTGTCAAGATGTGGAACGTCGTGAGCGAGCCGCTGAGCAAAACAAATGATGCCAATACCTTCCATTGGGCTCAATATCTTGGCAAGGACGAGTATGTCCGTCGTGCCGTGAAGCTGGCACGTGATACTGCCAAGACAGCTCTGCAGCTCTATGTGAGCAACACCTTTGATCAGACGGATGCCAGTGCAGACCTGCTACAAATGGCTGTCGACCTCCAGACTCTTGTCAAGTCGTGGGAGGCTGACAACACCACCGTTATTGATGGTTATAACCTACTGCTTTCCGCCGTATGCTCTGCCGATGATGCCACCTTGCAGCACAATAAGGAAGTCATCAAGGCACTCTTTGAGAATATAGCACAGGCTGGCAAGTTCGTTCGCGTCTCTAATCTCAGGGTGAATTACGCCGACTCCGACGGCAGCCTAGTGAAGGCCTCTAACCTCACTATGGCCCAATGGAGGGAAGCCGCCAGTTTTATGGCCTACATCATCCAGACCTACCGCGCTACTATCCCTACCGACAAGCAAGCAGGTATCTCGTTCTCGGGCATAGGTAAGGGTGATGATACTGACATCCTGCCTTGGAACGCAGCCTACAACCGTACTTATATGTACGAAGGTGTGGTGAACGGATTGAGCAAATAAAACGATAAGTAAATGCTAATAAGCATGTATATCAGCAGATCTGTACTATTCGTGCCTGCCTTGCTTTACAGGCACCTCAGCAGTGCCTGCGGTAAATTCGCAGGTATACTTCGCATTGCCCCACGGGCTACATGAACTGCTTTTGCATGTTCTCCGCTTAAGAATACTGGGAGGCAGCACGATCTCATCAATTGGATTTTTAGAAATACCAATAAAAAGAGATCCTTGCCTCCCTGTACTTGTATGTTTTCGCTAAATGAAACTTAAAGCTATGATAAGTGTGACGGACTCTTTTATGAGGAAAGGTAGAAGTTCTCTATCGGACAACAATAAAATGGAAAGATTATTTCAACATTGTTTAAGCGACAGCAAAATAATAGCTTCCTGAATTTTTCATAGTAGAAATATGTTACAAATTTAAGTGGAGATACGTTAACCATTAAATGGCAAATCAGAAGCTTTGAAATCTTTATTTTTTCAATTCGCATGATCTGTTGCTAAACTTGAGCGGATAACAATATCTTTGAATCGACGGAGCTATCTTCTTTATTGACAAAAATGACAGGTGGACTCCCCTTGGCAATGGATGTTCTAAAATTAATTCGAAAAAAACAGACATAAGCTTGTTACTTCCAAAAAATCATTGTAACTTTGCACCCGCGTTTATCTTATAGAAGCGTGTGTATGCCCAGATGGCGGAATCGGTAGACGCGCTGGTCTCAAACACCAGTGGAGCAATCCATCCCGGTTCGATCCCGGGTCTGCGTACTTTTTGAGTACAACCGCTAAGGTCTCAATGCGAAAGCAGAGTGCTGTAAGTCAACAACTTACAGCACTTTTTATTTCTTCTTAGACACTCAAGGTTTTCCCCACATTTTCCCCACCGAACACAATTGTAGTGAAGATAATAGAACTTTTTTTAATACTCATAAAGTCTCACACGGAAGGCTTTGACCTCTCCTTTCGGGATGACGGGACCGCCGTAGGCTGTCTCATCACCGTTCAACCGGTGCAGCAGCTCCTGTCCATCCTCGGTGAAGGTGATTTCATCCACTGACTCAAAGAAGGCGTGATGCTTGCTGTCGGCATTAGTCAACCTAAAGCCTACCACGATCTCCCCGATACCTCCGGCAACGAGAAACTCATCCTCACCCGTCTGGATAATGAGTGCACCTGCCACATTGGCAGCCGCTTTCTCTTTGTCGGCGATAGAGACACCTACTACAGCTTGCGAGGCACGGGTGGAGAAGGGACGGGCTGTTATAGTGTACTTGCCCATCTGTATCTGGTCAGTTTCCCTGCCTTCGTCGAGTAACAGTCCGTTCTTCTGTTTCGTACCGTTATATTTAGCAATCAATGGCGTCAAGTGCTTCAGCAGTCCATAAGCCTTGTCGTAGGAATGGTCGTTGGGATCAGCGCTTAAAGTCAGTCCACCGCCATCGATGCCGAAGGGCGAGTAGCAGAGCATGTTGTAGCGTCCGAGGGCATAGAACGAACGGGCCGCGCCGTCTGCAGAGGATTTTGTCTCAGGCATGATGACGGGATTGCCGGGCTGGTCGTAGCCACCCAGTACCCAGTCGAAGAGCGTGGTGGCGTAAAGGTCGGGACCGAGCAGATCCACATGTGGGGCAGCGGCATGCCATATGTCGAACAAGTGGGGTTGGGGACCACCTGAGGGGTACTTACCAGGCTCCCGGGCCCAATGCTGCTTCAGCCACGCATTGACGTAGAGTGGTATGGGGTAGATTTCCTTGGCAGCTGTGGCCAGTTGCTCCACATAACTCGCATAGTGCCAGGCATTGAAAATCTCTTCTGTCAACCAAGGAAATTCCTTCTGCCACGACAGGTCTTTCATCAGGTTCGGGTCGTTGCGGTCCACCTTCTTGGCGGGCAGGCTTTTGCCGAACACTTCTTCCCACGTTCCCTTCATCTTGTTGCCGTTGACATTCCACACATTGGCAACAGCAGGTTGAAGGATTTTCCTATTGGCTTTCAGGTAATCGAGCAACTTTGAGGGCACCTGTCCCTCGAAGGCTTTGTTGGCAGCCTCAGAATAGTCGCGCATGGCGCGGTTGTCCTTGTTCATATAACTTGCCATCATGTCGAGGGTGCCAATCTCGTTTTCTATCTGAATGGCGATTATGGTATGCTTGTCACCATCCACGGCCTTGATATGCTTCATCAGTTCTGTGAAGGCCCTGAGATCAGCCTTCAACGAGTTCTGCCCTAACGGTGAGAGGGTGTTCGACACTTCACCATCCTTGTACTTAGCCAGTGGGAAGCGCTTTTGGTCTTTCTTCACCCAGCCGGGGACATAGGTAGAGACACCGTTTTTCCAGGAACCGAACCATAGTAGCACCAACCTTAGATTGGCTTTTCGTGCTCCTTCCAGCATATCGTCAACCAATCGGAAGTCGAACTTTCCCTCCTTCGGTTCCACTAGTTCCCAGCTGACGGCGGCAATCACCGTGTTCAGGTTCTTGTCGGCCATACGCTGCCAGATGGGAGCCATGTAGTGACTGCTGCCTGTCGATGAGTTGTGCAACTCACCGGCCAGCATGATAAATGGCTTGCCGTCTACCATCAGTTGTACATTGTTCTTGCTTTTCTCTAAATGTGGAATCGCTTCCGTCTGTGCCGATGCTGTCAGAGCAATGCTGCAGCAGGCGGCTGCCATCAATCGTCTTAATGTTTTCATCTCGTTTTATTTGATAGGGTGTCCAGTTCGATGTGCCAATTTTAGCACACTTTTCTGAGCGTTTTGGTT
>OBXM01001389.1_pt1 | contig 14969 bp, 15 predicted proteins | sample 1538141 | NCBI WGS metagenome assembly OBXM01 (sample SAMEA2580153, study PRJEB22360) | human gut metagenome | biome: human gut; feature: human-associated habitat; material: faeces | place: Denmark | collected 2008/2010 | reverse complement strand
AGCCGGTGCCGGGATCGTATACTTGGCAACTGTATTCTCATCCTCAAACTGCTTCAGAAATTTGAAGTACTCAACAAACGGATGTGGTTTTGCTTTTACCTTTCCTGTCAGATAAGTATCCTCTACTGATGCAAGTTCTTCATGAAACTGAACTCCGCCACCGGTCTGTTCATGTCCGACGCCTTCAAATCCCCACATAAAATCAAGATGCCAGTAGGTTCTTCTGAACTCACCGTCAGTAATCACATGATACCCCAGTTCTTTCTGCTTTTTCACCACATCCGTGATCGCAGCATCAATAATGCGGTCTTTTTCTTCTTCACTGATCTTTCCTTCAGCATAATCTGCCTTTGCCTGCTTCACTTCCTGTGGTCTTAAAAAACTTCCTACAAAATCGTATCTGCATGGTGTCTGATATTTACTCATTTTTATATCCTCCAATCTTTTTCTTCCTATAGATTACCATGGCAAAAAAAGATTGAAAAATAGTTATTTTTGTCGGTTTGTCATAGTTTCAGGCTATTCCAAATATCTTCTACAGTAATCCTCCGATCTGAAGGAACAACGGAGCAAATACCAGCGAAACGACTGTCATCAGCTTGATCAGGATATTGATGGACGGACCTGAAGTATCCTTGAAAGGATCTCCTACAGTATCTCCGACAACGGCTGCCTTATGGGCTTCACTTCCCTTACCGCCATGATGTCCTGTCTCAATATATTTCTTTGCATTATCCCATGCACCACCGGCATTTGACATAAAGATTGCCATCAGAACACCTGTCACGAGAGATCCTGACAGAAGTCCGCCAAGTGCATCAACACCAAGAACGACTCCGACAACGACCGGAACGATGACTGCCATCAGACCCGGAAGAAGCATTTCGTGAAGAGCTGCCGTTGTGGAAATAGCCACACATGACTTATAGTCCGGCTTTTCTTCCCCTTTCATGATGCCCGGTTTCTCGCGGAACTGACGTCTTACTTCCTCGATCATCTTGTAGGCAGCTTTGGATACAGACTCCATTGTAAATGCCGAGAAGAGGAACGTCAGCATACCACCGATAAAGATACCGATGATTACCTTATAATCCAGAAGGTTGATCGTCTTCAGTTTCACGGTCTCAGCATAAGAAACGAACAGTGCAAGGGCTGTCAGTGCTGCTGAACCGATTGCAAATCCCTTTCCCATCGCTGCTGTCGTATTACCTACAGAGTCAAGTTTATCTGTAATGTCACGGACAGACTCATCCAGACCGGACATCTCTGCAATACCACCTGCATTGTCTGCGATCGGACCATATGCGTCTACTGCAACAGTGATCCCTGTTGTAGAAAGCATTCCGACTGCCGCAAGGGCAATTCCATACAGACCGTTTACTTTATAAGATACAAAAATACCGACACAGATCAGAAGCAGCGGGATTGCTGTTGACTTCATACCAACTGCAAGACCACTGATGATCGTTGTAGCAGCACCGGTTTCAGACTGTTCTCCAATTCCCTGTACCGGCTTATAATCTGCAGAAGTATAGTACTCGGTAATATTACCAATGATCACACCAACGATCAGTCCTGCGATGACTGCGATCGCTGCATTCATATTTCCGAACAAGGTCCGGCTCAGTGCCAGAGAAGCAATCATTACAAGCACAGAAGCAGCATAGCTTCCCTTTGTAAGTGCTTTCTGCGGATTTGCATTTTCTCCACCTCTTACAAAGAATGTGCCAATCATGGATGCGATCAGTCCACAGCCTGCGATTGCCAGTGGGAATAATACTCCAGAAACCTCACTTACTGCCACACCAAGTGTCAGTGCTGAAATTAGTGAACCACAATAGGACTCAAAAAGATCAGCTCCCATACCGGCTACATCTCCTACATTATCACCTACATTATCAGCGATGACTGCCGGGTTACGCGGATCATCCTCCGGGATTCCTGCTTCTACTTTACCGACCAGTTCAGCTCCGACATCAGCTGCCTTTGTATAGATACCTCCACCTACACGGGCAAATAACGCAATCGAAGATGCTCCCAGACTGAATCCAAATAAGACATCTACATTTCTCGTTACAATGTACACCAGGCTCACTCCCAATGCACCAAGACCGGCTACGCACATACCCATTACTGCACCACCTGAGAATGCAATGGAAAGAGCTTTATTCATTCCGCTCTCTTTTGCTGCATTAGCTGTCCTTACATTTGCCTTTGTGGCAACTGTCATTCCGCAGTAGCCTGCGACCGTTGAGAACAAAGCACCTACTACGAAGCAGATTGCTGTAACCCAGTTACCAATTCCGATTCCAATCAGTACAAAGAGTACGGCTACGAAGATGATCAGAATCTTGTACTCTGCTGTCAAAAAGGCTCTTGCACCTTCTGCGATTGCTGCTGCAATCTCTTTCATTCTTTCAGTTCCTGCAGACTGTCTGCCAACCTTCCTTGCAAGATACGCTGCAAAGATCAGGGCGATTACTGCTGCGACAGGAACCAGATACATATAGTTTTCCAACTTCATCTACCTCCCTTACTAGTTGTATCAACCTTACTCTAACATAAAATCTTTCACTTTTTCCAAAATTTTATGTATTTTTTTAAGATCATGACAACTTTTTTCTGGAATATTTCTGAGTTTCTTCATATTAATAATACCAGGTCTTTTCATCTTTATACCATAGGATTTTTCATCTTTCGTAGTCTCAAAAAGGACTCCATCAAAAATCTTTTCCAGATTCTTAATGAAGTCCTTTTATCCACTATCTTTTTTCTGTCATTCTTCCTATTCTTACCGTTATGTAATTTTAGGAAAAGCTATCTCTGCTTTTTTACTCCACATCCTTCAATGCTTCCAGATCTTCTTCACCTGTACGGACTTTTACAACCTTCTGTACATTGTAAACAAAAATCTTACCATCTCCGACATGACCTGTATAAAGAGTTTTCGTTGCTGTCTCAATGACTTTTTCAACCGGAATGTTTCCGACAATGACTTCCACTTTTACTTTTGGAAGTACGGTAACATCCATCTCAACTCCACGATATTTTTCTCCCGCACCTTTCTGGATTCCACATCCCATAACCTGCGTTACTGTCATTCCTGTTACACCCAGATTATTGAGAGCGGTTTTCAGCCGTTCATATTTGGTCAGTTTTGCGATAATAACGACTTTATGCATTCCTGTATCCAGATCTGCTGCACCTACAACCGGAACGGCTGCATTTCTCTGTAGTTTGGATGCTGCATCATAATCTGCCACACCCAGATCTGTATTTTCATTCTCAGCCATGGTTCCTTCTGTGATATCCATGATACTGAAGCCTGCATAGGCAGATGCAAGACCATGTTCTTTGGAATCAAGTCCGACAATTTCTTCTTCCTCTGATACCCGAAGTCCGATTGTTGCTTTAATCACTGCAAATACGATCGTCATCGTCACTGCCGTCCACGCAATCACTGCGATAATACCAACAAGCTGGATTCCAAGCTGTTTAAATCCACCACCGTAGAACAGTCCTTTGATCTCACATTCCGGAGCAGTAGTCGTTGCAAAAAGTCCGACTGCGATCGTTCCCCAGATTCCATTTAAGCAATGTACGGCAACTGCTCCGACCGGGTCATCCACATGTGCCACATAGTCACAGAACCATACACCAAAAACTACAAGTACACCTGAAACAGCTCCAATGATCAAGGCTCCAAGTGCATCTGTTACATCGCAGGGAGCTGTGATTGCTACCAGTCCTGCAAGTGATGCATTCAGGCACATCGATACATCCGGTTTTCCATATCTTAGCCATGTAAAGATCATGCAGACCACCGTTGCTACTGCCGGTGCGATTGTGGTTGTCATAAAGATAGAAGCAAGCTGTGGTCCCGTCTTTGCTGCGGCACCGTTGAATCCATACCAGCCAAACCACAAAATAAAGCATCCTAATGCACCAATGACCAGGTTATGTCCCGGAAATGCATGTACTTTTGTCACTGTTCCATTTTTATCTTTTGAAAACTTTCCAATTCTCGGACCTACCATTGCCGCACCAATAAATGCTGTCAGGCCACCAACTGTATGGATTGCTGCTGAACCTGCAAAATCGTGGAATCCCATCTGTGCAAGCCAGCCGCCGCCCCAGATCCAGTGTGCCTCGATCGGATAGACAACTGCGGAGATCACTCCTGAGTAGATACAATAGGAAAGGAATTTTGTTCTTTCAGCCATCGCTCCTGATACAATCGTTGCCGCTGTTGCACAGAAGACAAGGTTGAATACAAAATTAGACCAGTCAAAATTTGCATAGTCTGTGAAAATTCCCAGTGTCGGAAGTCCGATAAATCCTCCGAGTGCATCTTCACCGAGCAGCAATCCAAAGCCCAGGAAAATGAACACTACCGTTCCGATACAGAAATCCATCAGATTCTTCATGATGATATTTCCTGCATTTTTTGCTCTGGTGAATCCTGTCTCAACCATTGCAAAACCAGCCTGCATAAAGAATACAAATGCTGCACCGATCAAGAACCAGATTCCAAATACTTCTGTTCCGACTGTTTCTGAAATTTGTGTGATGATTTCTTGTGTCATATACATCTTCCTCCTTATACCTCCGAAGCATCTCCTCTCCCCAGCCGAGGTTTATTTCACAGGATTCCCCATAAAATAAAAAACGTATCCTTTCTTCCTCTCCGCATGGTTTTCATGCTTTTCAGAATTAAGGACACGCCTTTGTGTCAATGTTCAGGTATTCTTTTTACAAAAGAAAAAGGCACTTTGAGTTCTTCTCCTCAAAGCACCTTTGCTTTATGTTTCGTAGTTTACCCCCTCATCCTACAGTTGTCAACCCAATTATAAATTTTTCGTTAATTTTCTAAAAATTATATATATTTTGCTATACTTTTTATTCATTTTGCTAATTCCAGGATTTTATTTCTTTTAATTTTCCTGATTAAACCTCCTGGCTTATTGAAATGCCTTCTTTCATCTGCTAAAATCTTTATGTATCTTAAGTAAATAAGGAGGACAATTATCATGAGTAAAATTGATGAAATCAGAAGTGAAATGGTTGCTGCGATGAAGGCTGGAGACAAAGAGCGAAAAGCTGCACTTTCTTTCCTTCTTTCATCCCTTAAAAATAAAGCCATCGACAAAAGAGCCGACCTGACTGAAGAGGAAGAAGGACAGGTTATCTTAAAAGAGATCAAGCAGTTAAAAGAGACTCTTGAAATGACCCCTGCAGACCGCACCGATCTCATCGAAGAAGCTCAGAAGCGTCTCAGCGTTCTGGAAGAATATGCACCAAAGATGATGGATGCTGATGAGATCAAAGCAGTCATCCAGACTGTTCTTTCTGAACTGGGTATTGAGACACCAACTGCAAAAGAGAAAGGAAAAATCATGAAGGAACTGATGCCGAGAGTCAAGGGAAAAGCGGACGGCAAAGAAGTAAACCAGATCCTTGCATCCATGATGAAATAATTCGATTTTAAAAGGTTATAAAAGTTTATGAAAATATTAATCTTATCCTGTAATACCGGCGAAGGGCATAACTCCGCCGGTAAAGCAGTTATGGAGGCTGCACTTTTGCGTGGCCATGAAGTAGAATTTATGGATCTGATGCTGCTTGGCGGGAAAACGGTCTCCCATATGGTCGGTGGGGCTTATATTTCCATTGTCAGACATATCCCTGCTTTCTTCTCCCTGCTCTACAAAGTGGGAGGACTGATCAGTTCCAGCACACGGAAGTCACCGGTCTATTATGCGAACTCGCTGCTTGCAGGCAGACTGGATCGTTATATTAAAGAACATTCTTTTGATCTTATTCTGACACCGCATCTCTATGCGGCCGAAGTCCTCACCTGTTTAAAGCATCGCGGGCTTCTTTCTGTTCCGGTGATTGCCATCGGTACAGATTATACCTGTATTCCTTTCTGGGAAGAGACAGACTGTGACTGCTATATCGTCCCTCAGAAGGATCTGCTGGGAGAACTTATCCACAAAGGGCTTCCAAAAAAGCGGCTTTTTCCACTTGGTATTCCGGTAAAGCAGGCTTTTTCCACCCAGAAGAAACGCTCTCTTGCCCGAAAGTTCTGCCGACTGCCTTCGGATGCTCATGTCTATCTGGTCATGAGCGGCAGCATGGGATTTGGGAAGGTCAACCTTCTTGTCGCTGAACTGATCCGTAAGCTTGAAGCAGATGAATATGTAGTCGTAATCTGCGGAAATAACCGACGGTTACGGCAGATCCTTCAGACCACTTTCGGGAAGAATCCCCAGGTCAGGATTCTTGGATTTACAGATCATGTTCCTGCCTATATGGATGCAAGTGATGTCATCTTTTCCAAACCCGGCGGACTTACAAGCACTGAAGCGGCTGTCCGACAGATCGCTCTTGTGCATACCAGTCCCATCCCCGGCTGTGAGACAAAAAACCTTGCCTTTTTCACATCCCATGGAATGTCTGTCACTGCACGGACTGTCCATGGGCAGGTTACACTGGGCCGCCGACTGATGAAGAATGAAGATGCAAGAATTGAGATGCAAAAGCAACAGAATCATTGCATTCCCCATGATTCTGCTGTTGTAATCTGCCGTCTCGCTGAAAAATTATATGCACAGAGGAATCATTTATGATATACGGGATTTTTTTCATCTTTGCAGGATATCTTTCAGGAAGTATTCTTTTTGCCTACCTGATTCCAAAATATTTTTACCATATTGACATCTGCCGTCTGAGCGATGATCAAAATCCCGGGGCATTCAATGCTTTCACACACACCGGGATCAGAACCGGAACACTGATCCTGCTCCTGGAACTTGCCAAAGGATTCTTTCCGGTGCATATTGCACTGCACGTCCTTTCACCGACAGATCCACTCTTCGCACTGGTTCTTGCCGCACCGGTGATCGGACATGCCTTTCCGCTTTTTCATCCGCGAATGGGTGGAAAAGCGATTGCCGTCTCCTTTGGGTGCCTGCTGGGACTTTATCCTGATCTGCGTCCTGTACTGACACTGGCTGCATTTTATCTGATCTTTTCATTGCTTCTGGTCATTGATCCTCATCTTTTCCGAAGCATGATCACCTATCTCTGCCTTTGTCTGAATGTATTGCGGACAGTTCCGCTTGCTCCGATCCGCTATGGGACCATTCTGATCTCTATCGTCGTCATCCTCCGGCACGCAGTCCGATACGAAAAAGAACCATTACAGATCCGTCTGCTGAAACGGAACCATTAATGGTTCTTTTTTCATTTTCTATGCCTCTTCGTAGCTTTTCTGATATAACTCCGTCATCCCCTGCTGCCTATCCTCTGGATTCCCATTTCCGGTAGATGGCTTCCAGTGCATCTGTCACACCATCGATCCCCAGAAGACTGGTATTAAAAAGCATACTGTTGGACTCGATCCCGCCCCACTCTCTTCCGGTCCGGGCTTCATAATAGAGTTTTCTCTCCCGGTCTGTCTTTTTGATCTTATCTGCTGCCTGCTTCTCTGTCAGCTTATAGATATCCATGATCCGGTTCAGTCGGTCATCCTTATATGCATAAATAAATGTATTGATCACATTTGAATAATCTCCCAGAACATAATCTGCACATCTTCCCACAAAAATACCAGGACCTCTCTGTGCCAGTCTCCGGATCAGCTCTGACTGGGCTTCAAACAACCGGTCGCTTAACGGCCTGCCCGCTTCTTCACCGCTCATAAATGCTGTATATTCACCGCTGCCTGCCACATAACCGGAAAGAAAACGTCCCAGCATCGTCTCATCTACTTTTGCTACATCTTCATCTGAAACTCCCAGTTCTCTCGCTGCCATCCGCAAAAGATTATGGTCATAAAGAGGAATATCCAGTCGTTCCGCAAGCCGGTTGCCTACCTCATGTCCACCGCTGCCAAACTGTCTTCCAATCGTTATCAGTGTATGTTCCATCATAAAAACCAGCTCCTCCCGTTCTTATTTTCTGATAATTTTATTTTATCACGAATAAGAACGACAAGAAACTGGTTTTTTCTTAATTTTCAGTAAACTTAATTTGCTATTTCTATTTTTTTTCATCCCTGCTGACAATCTTATAATATTCTCTTGATGTAAGCAGATACACAGCCGCATAAAAAACTGCAAATGCCAGATAGCAGCAGATCATGACAAGTATCAACAGCTTTTCATCATTCATGGCAAACATTTTCAAGATCTTCCTTATGATCGGAAATGAAAATGCAGTATGCATTCCGGCCATTGCCAGCGGTAAAAAGAAGACTGTCATGACCTGTGAATTAATGCTCTGCCGTACTTCTTTCCTGGTCATTCCAACTTTCATCAAAATTGAAAATCTTCCCTGATCTTCATATCCTTCCGTAATCTGCTTGTAGTAAATGATCAGAATCATACCAAAGATAAAGACAGATCCAAGCAGGATACCAAGGAAGAACAATCCTCCATACAGTGCATAATCATCACTCTTTGACACCGCTCTCGCATTCACATTTACCATCGGGAACTGCTCATCCTGAAGCTGGAGTGTTGAAATATTATTTTGCAGCTCGCTGACCAGACTGACCTGCCCTTCTTCTGACAGATCCGTATCAAATGCATAACATAATTTTTCACTGGAAGCATTTTCACCATACACCGCTCTTTGTGCGGCCTCAAACTGATCCATCACAGCCTCATCCGGCACGATCAGATACACACTGGAATTTATATTTGCAACATCATCTCCACAGATAAACTGATTGTCCGGCGTTCCTTTATTTTTCCAGTTGCCACATCCTTCCACCTGAAACGTATCCTTTTCATATGCTTCATCCGGTAAGTAGACATATAACTCATTTTTTTCCAATGACAGATTTTCTCCTGTCAGCCGGTTATAATCTGCAACGGTCAGAATATACAGCATCTTCAGACTGTCCAGACTTTTTATATTTTCATGCTCAAACTTGATTCCCTCATCTGTCTTTACACATGCGGCACTCAGTATATGATATTCTTTTGTTTCTTTTAATTTAATTTTATTTTCATTGATCGTCTGTCCGACTGTTTCTTTTAATTTTTCTTCCCTGTCTTTATCTTCCAGAGAACTTCCCGATGCCATTTCAACCGAAAATTGCTGTGGATAGTGTCTCGCTAAATTTCCTTCGATGCTGGCATAAAGGCAGACCGTGGAAGAAACCATCACAAGCACCATTGTTGAAAGAATACAGATTGACGCAAGACCTGCTCCGTTTCTCTTCATACGGTATACCATAGAAGAAATGGATACAAAATGTCTTGTCTTATAATAATAATTTTTCTTTTTCTGCATCAGTCTGCAAAATGCCACCGAACCGGCAATAAAAAGCAGATAGGTTGCAACGATCACCATCAGCACCGCTACCATGAACCACAGCATTGCCTCCATCGGTTCTTCAATGCTCACTGCGATCCAATATGCCCCGGCAAGGATTATAAGACCTGCAATGGCAAGAATCCAGTTCGCCTTCGGCGGTTTTTCACCTGCTGTCTCACTTTTCAGCATATCGACCGGCTTTGTCCTGAAAATAAAGATCAGCATCCTGAGAAGGATCACCGCAAAAATCGCCAGGAAAAGGGAGACGGTATAATAGATTGCCTTCGGTTCTATGGTCATCTTATAACCGAGATGGTTTCCCACGATCTTGACTGCAGCCAGTTCTGCAAGTTTGGAAAATAAAATTCCGCCCAGCAGACCTTCCGCAATCGAAATCACAGCAGTCATCAGATTTTCCCAGATCAGAATCTTTACCAGTTCTCTTTTTCCCATACCCAGGATATGATACAGACCAAATTCTTTCTGCCGTCTGCGGATCAGAAATGAATTTGTATAATACAGTAAAATCCAGGAAAAGACTGCGATCACAGGTGTTCCCATTCCCAGGATCATCTGCATGGATTCTCCGCCCCTCATCGTCCTGAAATCGTCACTGATCCGCAAAAACTGAATGATATAATACATCATCACCATGCAGAAGCAGGTAAAAATGTACGGAAAATAAAATTTTTTATTCTTCGACATCCCGGTTGCGGCAAGTCTGAAATAAAGTCCTCTTTTCATCGTCTTTCACCACCTGTCGCAAGCATGGTCAATGTAGCTGAGATTTTCTGATAAAACTGCTCATCACTCAGCTCACCACGATATACCTGATGGAACACTTCCCCGTCTTTGATGAATAGTACCCTTCCTGCACGACTCGCTGCTTTTACAGAATGTGTTACTATAACGATGGTCTGCCCTTTTTGATTGATCCTTGAAAAAATACCAAGCATTTCGTCCGTGGACTTGGAATCCAATGCTCCGGTCGGTTCATCTGCAAGGAGCAGACGAGGCTCTGTAATCAATGCCCTTGCTGCGGCTGCACGCTGCTTCTGTCCGCCGGATACTTCATAGGGATATTTTTCCAGAAGACCGGCAATTCCCAGTTCTTCTGCAATCGGCATCAGTTTCTGACTCATTTCCCGGTACGGTACGCCTTTCAGCACCAACGGAAGCAGGATATTATCTTTGAGGTTAAATGTATCCAGCAGACTAAAGTCCTGAAATACAAATCCAAGATTTTCTCTTCGGAATTTTGAAATATCCTTTTCTTTAATGGCAGATAACGGTCTTCCATCCAGATAAACCTCTCCCTGTGTCGGACGGTCCAGTGCCGCCATGATATTTAAAAGTGTTGTCTTTCCTGAACCGCTCTCCCCCATGATCGATACATACTCTCCCTCTTCAACAGAAAATGTCACTTTGGAAAGTGCCTGCACCTGATTGCCGCCAAACCTCGGCCTGTATATTTTTTTGATGTCTTCTACTTCCAATACAGTCATATTTCTATAACTCCCTTCTCTAAACTTCTTATACTCTTCATGTACCCTTCCCAGGTACTGAAGTCAGTATAACAATTCAGCGGAAATGCTACCATCGAATCGGGTGACATTTCCGCTGTCCTATGTGACATTTTTGTAAGACGAACCTCTCTGCTTTTTTACTCCACCTGGAGAGCATAAGAACTCAGGTCGATTTTGAAGGAACTTCCCTCTCCCGGAATGGATTCTACCGAGATCGTATGCCCTAACTTTTTCGCAGCCATCTGACTCAAATACAGACCGATCCCGGTAGATTTTTTTCCAAGCCTTCCATTTTCTCCGGTATAACCTTTTTCAAATATTCTTGGGATATCCTCCGCTGCGATCCCGATCCCCGTATCCTCGATTACAAGCTGTCGGTCTCCCTCTACCCGGATCGTTACCGATCCCTGCTGCGTATACTTCACTGCATTAGACAAAATCTGCTCCACTATAAAAGACAGCCATTTCTCATCCGTCAGAACAACCTCATCTGTTCCCTGATAGACCACCTGGATCTTTTTCCGTATGAACTGACCTGCATACTTACGGATTGCTTTTCTGATAACAGGATCCAGTGCATACTCTGCTGCAACCAGGTCAAATCCTCCGCCTCTATCATTAAGCCGTACATAACTCAGTGCCATCTCTGCATACTGTTCCACACGGAACAGCTCCGCTTTTAATTCCCGGCTCTGCTCTGTATCCTCCTGCTGTAAAAGTACCTGCATGACTGCGATCGGAGCTTTGATCTGATGCACCCAGGCGGCATAATAGTCCTCCATGTCGCTCATGGTATCATCCCATACTTTCTGCCTGTCTCTCCATTCCTGCTCTTCCTTTTTCAGAAGCTTCTGATAATCCGCTTCGCACAGATCCGCTGCTTTTGGAAGACTTTCTCCATAAGGTCCCTTGTCCTTTTCCAAAAACTCCAGTCTCCTGTGCCTTTCTATAAATCGGAAAAATCCGGCCAGCAAAAAGACAATTCCAAAAACCAGACATAAAAGTGCCGGATATACTGCTGCCTTTAAATCAATCCCGCTCAACGAAAAGATAAGCAGATAAATCAGTCCGCACAGGATACTCCATCCGATCACCTGTCTTTTTTTATAAAAATACTGCAATACCAGCTTCATCGTTCCACCTCAATCAGATAACCGCCACCGACTTTCGTCGTAATAAACTCATCCAGTCCTGCTTTTTCCAGCTTTTTTCTCAGCCTGGCAATATTTACTGTCAGAGTATTTTCCTCGATATAATCATCGGTCTCCCACAGCTTCGTCATCAGCGTATCCCGGCTCACCAGCCGGCCTTTATTCTCCATCAGGATCTGCAGGATTTTAAACTCATTTTTGGTAAGATTCACTTTTTGTCCCTCATAAGTCAGCGTTGTATCATAAAGATTCAGGATGGCTCCCCGATGCTCCAGCATGGGAACTTTCCCCGACAGATCATAAGTCCTCCTGAGTACTGCCTGTACCTTTGCTGTCAGCACATTCAGATCAAACGGCTTCGCTATAAAATCATCGCCTCCCATATTCATTGCCATGATAATATTCATATTATCTGCTGCGGAAGAAATAAAAATCACCGGTACATTCGACACTTTCCGTATCTCGCTGCACCAGTGGTATCCATTATAGAAAGGAAGCGTGATATCCATGAGGACCAGATGCGGTGCCTGAGCGGCAAAAAAGGAAAGAACATTCTGAAAATTCTTTACATAAACCGCTTCATTTCCCCACGCATTCATCTCTTTTGCGATGGCCTCTGCCATGACAAGGTCATCTTCTATGATCATGATCTTATACATTCGTCATTCCCCTTTTAAATCTGTTGCCTGCTATCAATATTAAAAAGGCACAAACTATTCCCTGGAGTCCACTTCCAATGTAGATCTTTTCAGGATAGTTTATGCCTGTTGAATCAGTATTGTGCATTTTTACTGTACCGCATTTCCGGTGTCTGCTCTCAGATCAGCCTTTCCGCCATTCAGGCTAAAATCTGGATCGCTTCATCTCCATCTCCACTGATCTCAAAACCGGTTGCTCCCCAAAAGCCTCTCATAAGCTGACGGTACTGATCCGGACCTGTATAACCGATCGGTGCCAGAGCATATCCAAACGGCGAACGGATCACAGTCACCTGCTTCTGACGGAGCTGATCCAGAATCTCGCACATACAGACGCTTCCATATCCTTTTCCACGCATCGTCATATCCGGGATATAAAACTCAACGATATTCGCCTTGAACTTTGTCTCCAGCACATATCGGAAACGGAAGACCAGTCCTCCATTCTCGAATACGTCCACATGCTCTCCTTCATAATGAAATTCCAGAATATGGGCACTTTTATCCGTCAGCGTGACGCCTCTGAAATACTCTTTTCTAATGTATAATGCAATTTCCATCTATCTTTTCCTGTCCTTCCAACTTTCCGGAAGACACTCGGATCTTCCTATGCCTCCGGCTTTTCTTTTTTCGGACGATGTACCGTAAGCTGGACATTCACGCCCAGTGGGTTGATCACCACGCCCCTTGCATCCGGGATCAGTGCCTCCGGAATCTTTGCTGACGGAATTGCCAGCATCTTTAACTTTTTGTCTCCCGCAAAACGGCGGAACTCCAGAATATCTGTAAAGATCGGCTGATACATACTTCCATCTTTCTGCTTCAGAACCGGAATCTGTCCATCCTCCTGTACCGAGATCAGGAATGTGCCTTTCTGATAATGTGCCAGTAACTCTTCCTGCAGTTCTTTGATCTGATCCGTCACTTCTCCACCTGTCTGATGACGCAGTTCCTGCATCAGATAAATAGCGGTCAGATGCATCTCAGGATTCTCCACGATCATCTTTCCTTCTCCTGCTTCCTTCATATTCTGACGGACTACAAGATCTTTGAGCTGGACTCTTTTCTCCTGGTCTGTCCCTACATTCACAGAAAGACCGTTCACACCCATCAGATACAGACTGGTATAAAATGCCAGTAACTGGTCATCCACCAGCTTTGCCACACCTGCCAGATAATGAGCCTCCGTCAGTTCCTTTGCTTTATTTTTCGCATCCTCTTCTCTATGATAAAGAAGGATCTCATCATCAAAAGTCTCCGGATTGCATACCACAAACGGAAGCTTTGTCGCTCCCGACATGATCACATATAATTCTCCCGGTGTACGAAGGGATTGCAGTGTCTCTCTTAAAGCTGTCTTCTTGCTGTTCTCATCCATATTTATCTTCCTCACATTCCACGTCAGTCGCTTATCTTTGCGTCTTCATTCTAAACGCTATTGGTTTATTATACCACACTATCCCCTTCCGCAAAAGAGAAAAAAAGGCTTTCCTGCGAAAACCTTTTCTTCCTGCTACTTTTTCATTTTCGGGTCAAAGATCAGCGAAGCCAGATATCCAAAGACCAGTGCGGCCGATATCCCCACGGCACTTGCTTTAAAACCTCCCATAAAAATACCGATAAATCCATTTTTATCTACCGCTTCTTTTACCCCTTTCCACAAAACATTTCCAAATCCAAGCAGCGGCACACTTGCTCCTGCTTTCGCGAAATCCTGAAAGGGCTGATACAGTCCGGCAAATCCAAGAATCACACCTCCGCATACCAGACATACCATGACTCTGCCAGGCATCAGTTTTGTCCGGTCCAGTAAAATCTGTACCAACGCACAGATCACACCCCCGATCAGAAATGAAATCAGATAGTCCATCCCGCCGCCTCCTTCCGACAATGTTCGATCACAATCCCATGTGCGATCCCCGGTACACTTGCACCTTCATTAAAGCTTACCGTTGACATCAATGCTCCTGTGGGGACAAATAAAATCCTTTTCCATTCCCCGCTTTCAATCTTTGGCAGCAGATACGATGCCAGCGTCACTGCCCCAGCCACTTCCCCCTGCATGGGTATCCTGCGTCTCAGAATCAAAGATCAACATTCCACAGTCCAGATGCTTCTGCCGGAGATCATATCCCTTTTCTGCTGCCAGATCAAATAAAATTGACTGACCGATGGAGCCAAGATCGCCCGTAATGATCCGGTCATAATCTTCTGCCGTCCGTCCGAAATCTTTCAAATTCCTGACGATCGTATCAGCAGCCGCC
>OBXM01001387.1_pt1 | contig 14981 bp, 10 predicted proteins | sample 1538141 | NCBI WGS metagenome assembly OBXM01 (sample SAMEA2580153, study PRJEB22360) | human gut metagenome | biome: human gut; feature: human-associated habitat; material: faeces | place: Denmark | collected 2008/2010 | reverse complement strand
CCCCTGTGCTGGCGCACAGGGCTTTGAGAACATTGAACCATGCAAAACCGCAGCAGGTGCGGTTTTGTTGAGGCCTCTTTGCGGCGTCATGGTATAATATGCCCGTCCGCTGAATGCGGATGATATGCGAAACATGATGTGAAAATTTGATAGAGTTGACCGGCTTCTGCCGTGGGAACGGCGATATGTTTACATGGAATAAGGGACGGCATTTTTTTTGCCGGCCGGAGATGGAATGAGGTGCAGAGAGATGGCGGAGCAATATCCCCAGATGGACGGGCGCTGCGGTACAGCGTGTGCGTATGCTGCACGGGTACGGCAGTTTGCCGAACAGCGCGGAGTCTCTTTCGATGACGCTATGACAGAGCTGGAAGAGCGGCTGGAGCAGGTGCGCTGGAAGGTCATGCCCGCAGGCCCGCAGCGGCGGGAGAACTGTGGGACGTTGGACGTGCCCGCTGAAGAATGCCGCGTGCTGCGGCTGGTGCAGGGCATCGCATCCTGCTACGGCATGACGGCGCAACAATATATGGAAAGCGCTTACGTGGATGACTTTTTCAGCGGCGTGGCAGATGGACGCAGCGGAACGGCGGTGGCGATCTCTGCGGCCGTGGAGGCTGCGGAGGAGGCCGGGGCGCAGCCGACGGACGACAAAGAGTTGCCGGGTGGAGGCAGCGGCCGCAAGTTCCTATGGGAATTACCGGAAAGCTGGAAGCGGCTCCGGCTGCCTGCGATGACGAAAAACACCCGGCGCTTTGTGCTGGCCTTTGGGCTCACGCTCGGGGTCGTGCTGCTCATCGTTGCGGCGGCGGGCATTTACCGCTGGGGCTACAACGGAGCCATTGCGGAAAAGGGAACCTATGACGCGGGTTTTGCCGCGGCTATGGCGGAGCGCGGCACCTATCAGGAAGGCTATGATGCGGCCATCGCTGAAAAAGGAACCTATGACGACGGCTACACCGCCGGCTTTGCCAAGGGCAAAACCGAGGGCTACGAGGAGGGCTATGCCGCAGGGCATGAGGACGGCTCCAGCGAAGGATACGATGCCGGATATGATTCCGGTACGTCGGACGCGGCGCAGAGCGCGGCGGAAGCGGAGAAGAACACACGTGTGTGGGTGTCCAAGCGCCTCGGTTCCCGATACCACAGCTCACCGGACTGCCCGCTGGTCATCAAACCGAAGGAAATGACGCGGCAGGAAGCCGAGGACGAAGGCTATACGTCCTGCGATTGGTGCTGGTGAATACACGAAGAAAGTAAAACGGCGTCCCGCGTTTCGGCGGGACGCCGTTTTTGCCGGACGAAGCCTGCCGGAGCAGAAAACAAAAACACGCCCCGAAGGGCGTGTCGGCTGCGAATTATTTACGGAAGCAATCGCTGCAGTAGACCGGACGGTCTGTACGGGGCTGGAACGGAACTTTGCAGGAACGGCCGCAGGAAGCGCATACAGCGTCAAACATCTGGCGCTCGCCGCCCTGGCGGTTGTTGGAAGCACCTTTGCGGGCATCGCGGCAGGGTTTGCAGCGCTGCGGCTCATTGGTGAAGCCCTTTTCAGCAAAAAACTCCTGCTCGTTGGCGGTGAAGGTGAATTCCTGTCCGCAATCTTTGCAGACGATCGTTTTGTCTTGGAACATGTGGTACCTCTTTAATTTAGTTCGCACTTCGGCGATTAGTTAAGTATACGCTATAAAAGAGGGAATGTCAACCAAAACTTTAAAAAAGTTAGAGACGGCGGGAGAAAATAAAAAGGCCCGTCATAAAGCCGGGCTCCCAACGGGCGCGCAGTTCATTTCAGATGAAAAAAGATACCATGCAGACGCTGAAACACAGGTGCCATTGGACTCCGCGAAAGCTTGCGCCGCAAAATTTTGTGGGCGGATGGGGAAAGGAGGCGGAAGCATGAGAAAAGCCCCGCCGAAGCGGGGCTTTTTGAATGGCGCGCAGTCCATTCCGATGTGGTGAGCCATCGGGGATTCGAACCCCGGACACCCTGCTTAAAAGGCAGATGCTCTGCCGACTGAGCTAATGGCTCATAAAGAAAAAGAGAAAAGACGGAAATACTGTATTCTCCAATGACGCTTGACTATTATATCAGCCAGGTGGTATTCTGTCAATACCCCGCCGGAAAATTGTCCCGCCGGCAGCCGCCGTGCGCGCACCGACGGTGCGCGGGAAAGCGCGGCTCCCGGGGCTTTCCTGCCTCCTTGAAGGCGCCGCTCTTGTGTGAAATGTTTGCCTTCCTATTTACAAAAGCTTCGGTTTTGTGTATATTGTATAAGGATAGTTACGCTGAAACGCTATGGTGAAAACGGGATAGGGAACGAAACAAAAGATAAGGCTGCTTCGTCTATACAGATGCCGCCTTTTCTTCTTATTTGCTTCTTTCCGTCTCGTTTTGCCGATCGCGAGGTTGACAGGCATGACGAAACGTTTGTGCAGCGCCCTGTTGGCGCTGAGTACGGCTGTGATGTGCCTTTGCGCCTGCACTGCGGGCGGGCAGGTCTCGGCCTCAGGCGCGCCGCCTTCCGGGAGTTCCAGCGCGCCGGCGCCTTCCTCGGTGTCCCAGTCTGCGCAGGAGCCGCAGCCGCAGCCCGAGCCGGAAACGCCCGCTATCGTGACAGACCCGTCGGCGAACCCCCTCACAGGGCTTGCTAAAGCGGATGATTGGCCTGAGGGCATGCGGCCTCTGGCCGTGATGCTCGACAACGTTCAGGCGGCGCTGCCCCAGCGTGGCCTGCAGAGTGCGGATCTTGTATATGAAATGGTGACCGAGGGCGGCATCACCCGTCTGATGGCCGTATATTCCGATTATACTTCCATGCCCGAGGTGGGGCCGGTGCGCTCCGCTCGGGACCAGCATGTGCAGCTTATGTTCCCCTTGGGAGCGATGTACCTGCATGTGGGCGGCTCCACGTATGCGAAGGCGCTTCTCAGCCAATACCATTATGAGGCCAAATCTTTGGATGGTTATTTTCAGGCCGGCGCGCTGGAGTTGGATGCACAGCGCAACCTGACGGCGGCCATTGAGCATTGCTGGTTCACCAGCGGGGAGTTGTTTTCTCAGGCGGCCGCCCAATACAGGCTGGACACCGAGATGGACGGCCCACAGCAGGCCGTGTTCCAGTTCGTCCCCTACGTTCAGGAGCCCCGCGTGCTGGCGGGTGGGGAAGCGTCCCAGCTCTATATCCGTTTTTCCAGCTATGCCAACAGCGCGTTCCGCTACGATGCAGAGAAAGCGCAATATGTAAAATCACAGTTCGGCGCGCCGCATTTGGATGAGAACACCGGTGAGGCCGTCACGTTCGATAACCTGCTGGTGCTGTTCACGGACACCGAAAAATATCCCGGCGGCATTCTCACGAAAGTGAATTTTGCGTGGGGCGGCGTGGGCTGGTATTTCAACGGCGGACGATGCGAGCCTGAACGTAGGGTTGTTTTTGCCACGGGGGGTGGCGGGGAGCCGGTACGATGGCTGAAAGGCGCGCCGGAACAGCCGCTGCGCATCGTGTCCGCCGACGGCGCCGAAACGCCTGTGGAAGTCAACCCGGGCCGCACCTATATTGCGGTGGTGGGGCTGGACATGTATTCCTATTTCCGCATCAACGATACGGCGCCTGTTTGGCAGGCGGCGGAATAAAACATTTTTGCTTCAATATTTTTGGCAGCACCGCACGATTCCCGGCTAGCGTTTTGCCCGGACAATTGTCTTGAGCGGCCCGGTACTCGGAATGACGCAGTAGTGCCCGATATTGAAAATAGATCACTACAACAACAGGAGACCATCAGATGAAAAAATTTCTTTCCATGCTTTTGATCCTGGCTCTGGCGGCGTCCGTGTTCACGGCGTGCGGCGACAAGCCCGCTTCGTCCGGCAGCACGACGGACGCTCCAGCCGCTTCCTCCTCGGAGCCTGAGCCGCAGGAGCCGCCGTATGACCCGGCCGTCCTCACCGGCCTGCCCAAGAGTGACGATTATCCCGAGGGCCAGCGCGTCACGGCTGTCATGGTGAACAATATCTCCAATACCTCTTACCAGCAGGCGCGTCCGCAGAACGGCCTGTCCGAAGCCGACGTGCTCATCGAGATCAAGGTGGAGGGCGGCATCACCCGCTTTTGCGCCCTGTTTACCGATTACCGGGACCTGCCCGAGATCTGCCCCGTGCGCAGCGCGCGTGACCAGTTCTTCCAGCTTATCCTGCCGCTGCAGCCGCTTTATGTGCATATCGGCGAGAGCGTGGTGCAGACGCAGTATGTTAAGGATTACTCTTATCAGGATATGGATTTGAATTTGGATCGGATGGGTGATTTCCCACGCGATGCAAGTAAGGGGAATGTGGCGCGGGAACACACGGCTTATGTGGATGGAGATTTTATCCAGAAAGCCATTGATGCCTTGGGTGCCGATACCCGCCGCGACTACACCAGCCCAATCTTCGACTTCGTCAATTACAATGAGCCCGCCCGTGTGCTGACAGGCGATAACGCGCTGGGCATCACCATCGAGCACTCCCAAAGCTACCGCACCTATTTCGACTGGGACGCCGCCGCCGGTAAGTATCTGATGAGCCAGTACAGCTATGCGGCCCGCGATATCCTGCCCAGCACCGACGCGAACAACGGCACGCAGCTTTCGTTCGACAACGTCATCGTGCTGTTCACGGATTTTGACGTGTATCCTGATCCGGGCGGATCCGGCTACGACCTTCAGAAAGTGGATTACACCTTCGGCGGCGTGGGCTACTACTTCAACGGCGGAAAGGCGGAACCGATCCGCTGGAAAAAGGGCTCTCCCCTTGAGGCGCTGTATCTGGTTGATACTGAGGGCAACGAGACCAGCGTAAAGGTGAACCCCGGCAAGACGTACCTTGCAGTGGTGGACCTGGAAGAAGCAGGAAAGTTCGGCTATGACGCGGGCGCGGCAGCCACGGATACGGCCGAGGTGCCCACCGGCGACAACAGCACGCTGGAAAACTTTGAAGAAACGGACGGCTGATCCGCGGCCGTCCCGCGTCGCCCCGCCCGCAAACGCGCGCGGGGCGGACCCGGTTTTATGTATCAACAACGGAAAGGAGTTGAAGCCCGTGAAACGCATGATCGCTTTTGCGCTGGCCGTTATGCTGGCGTTTGGCATGACGGCGTGCGGCGACAACACCTCGTCGGGGACGCAGAGCGCGTCCTCCGTCTCTGCTCCGGGAGCCAGCCCGCTGATTCCGGACGGCCCTGCGCCGGAGATCAACCTCATCACAGGCGAAGCGCTGGCCGAAGGGCTGGCGGCGGGTGACAGGCCCGTGGCCGTCATGGTGAACAATGCGCAGGCCGCACTGCCCCAGCGGGGCATCGGCAGCGCCGACGCGGTTTTTGAAATGGTGACGGAGGGCGGCATCACCCGCCTGCTTGCGCTGTACGCAGATAAGGACACGGTGCCCCAGGTGGGGCCGGTGCGTTCCGCGCGGGACCAGCATCTTCAGTGCGCGATGCCGCTGAACTCGGTTATCGTGCACATCGGCACCAGCATTTATGCTGAAAATCTGCTCAACCAGTATCAGTATTCCACCATCAACGGCATGTATTTGGGGTCCACGTCCTTTGTGTTTGATGAAGCGCGCAGTGCGGCCGGTTACGCCAATGAGCACTGCTGGTACACAGACGCGGCGTTGATTGCAGCGGGGATGGAAAAGCTGGGGCTTTCGGGAACGGGCGCCAGCCAGGCATTGTTCGATTTTGTGGCTCACGATGCTCAACCGGTGGTGCCTGCCCAAGGTGACGCCGCAGACGTGGCGTTCAGTTTTTCGGATTCCGGCGCGGTGACCCTCACCTATGACGCCGCTGCGGCCAAGTATCTGAAAACAGCTTACGGCGCGCCGCAGGTGGATGAATCCACGGGCGCACAGCTTGCGTTTGACAACGTACTGGTGCTTTTTACGGATATAAAACTGAAAAATCCCGACGACCCCAACAATCTTGTGACGGACTTCGCTATGAGCAGCGGCACGGGCTATTACTGCTACGGCGGCAAGTTCCGCGCGGTGACATGGGAAAAAGGCAATCCGGAGGACCCGCTGCGCCTGAAGGACGAGAACGGCGCGGCGCTGCAGGTCAATGTGGGTAAGAGTTACGTGGCTATCGTGGGTAAGGACAGGGAAGGCACGCTGCTGTTCGGCGGCGTCAGCCCCACGGGCGTCATCGGCGGCGAGGGAGCGTCTTCGGACGCGCAGAGCGGCGCGGCGGCTTCGGCCGAACCGGAGCTGTAAGGTGTACGGGCGACAAGAATAAAAGCGGACGGCTGTTTTATCAGCCGTCCGCTTTTGCATGCTGCCGTCGTGTTCCTTATTCCGGTTTACCAACATACGCCGTAAAATCGATGTTATTGCCGTCCGGATCGCGAAATCCGATGGCGCGGTACCCCCACGGGTAAGTGACGGGAGGGCGTTCCACAGAAATACCCGCAGTAAGCAGACGTTCGTATTCCGCGTCTACGTCGTCGACCGCAAACTCCAGTCCGCAGCAATCGGGGTTGACAGGTGTTTTTGTGTCGGAGTGCGTGATAACGACAAAAGCGCCGCCGGCGGGAATTTCGAAGCGGTTTGGAGCGCGCCGCCGGCAGGGCTGGCCCAGTACCAGCGAGTAAAATCGGCTCATTGCGGAGGGGTTTGGCGTCGCAATATTCACACATTTCAGCTTCATAATATTTTCTCCAGACCTTCAAACCAAAGGCAGAAAGCTTCGGCGGCCGGGCGCTGCGCTCATTCGTCCAGCTTGAGCACGGCGGTGAACGCCTCGCTGGGCACCTGCACCGTACCCAGCTGGCGCATCTTCTTTTTGCCTTCCTTCTGCTTTTCCAGAAGTTTTTTCTTACGGGTGATGTCGCCGCCGTAGCACTTGGCCAGAACGTCCTTGCGCATGGCCTTCACGGTTTCGCGGGCAATGATCTTGCCTCCGATGGCCGCCTGGATGGGGATCTCGAACATCTGGCGGGGAATGTTTTCCTTCAGCTTTTCCGCCAGACGGCGGCCCTTGGCATAAGCGGTATCCGCGTGGACGATCATCGAAAGCGCGTCCACCATGTCGCCGTTGAGCAGGATGTCCAGCTTCACCAGCTTGGATTCCACAAAGCCCTTCATCTCATAGTCATAGCTGGCGTAGCCGCGGCTGCGGCTTTTGATAGCGTCGAAGAAGTCGTATACGATCTCGCCCAGCGGAAGCTCATAATGCAGATCTACACGGGTGGCGTCCATGTACTTCATGTCCCGCATGATGCCGCGGCGGTTCTGGCACAGCTCCATCAGGCTGCCCACATAATCGGTAGGGGTATAGATATGCGCATCCACGAACGGCTCCTCGGCCTTGGCGATTTGCGCCGGATCGGGGTAATTGGTGGGGTTGTCGATGAGTTTTACGGCACCGTCTGTCAGCGTGATGCGGTATTCCACGCTGGGGGCGGTGGTGATAAGGTCCAGGTCGAACTCGCGCTCCAGGCGCTCGATGATGATCTCCAGATGCAGAAGGCCAAGAAAGCCGCACCGGAAGCCAAAGCCCAGCGCCACGCTGGTCTCTGCGTCAAAGCTCAGGGACGCATCGTTCAGGCGAAGCTTTTCCAGCGCGTCCTTCAGGTCGGGATAATCCGCGCCGTCGGCGGGATAAATGCCGCAGAACACCATCGGCGTCACCTTGCGGTAGCCGGGCAGCGCCTCAGCCGTGGGAGCGGACACACCCGTGATGGTGTCGCCTACGCGGGTGTCCTCCAGCGTTTTGATGGACGCGGTGAAATAACCTACCTCACCCGCCTCCAGCGTGCCGCAGGGAGCCAGCGCCGTAGCGCCCATATGGCCGACCTCCACGGGCGTGAATTGAGCGCCCGTCTGCATCAGCTTCACGGGCTCACCCACGGAAAGGCGGCCGTCGAACACGCGCAGATAGACGATGACGCCCTTGTAGGGGTCGTACACCGCGTCGAAGATCAGCGCTTTCAGCGGCGCATCTGCATCGCCTTTCGGCGCGGGGATATCGGTGATGACACGCTCCAGAACATCCTGGATGCCCACGCCCATTTTGGCGGAGACGCGGGGTGCGTCCATGCACGGCAGACCGATCACGTCCTCCACCTCGTGGGCCACGCGGTCCGGCTCGGCGCTGGGCAGGTCGATCTTGTTCAGGATGGGCACCAGCTCCAGATCGTGCTCCAGCGCAAGGTAGGTGTTGGCCAGCGTCTGCGCTTCCACGCCCTGGCTGGCGTCCACCACCAGCACAGCGCCCTCGCAGGCGGCCAGACTTCGGCTCACCTCGTAGTTGAAGTCCACATGGCCCGGCGTGTCGATGAGGTTGAACTCGTAATCCTGCCCATCCTTTGCCGTATAGTGCAGGGTAACGGCGCGCGCCTTGATGGTGATGCCGCGCTCGCGCTCCAGCTCCATGTTATCCAGAAGCTGGGCCTCCATCTGGCGCTCGTCCACGGCCTGGGTACATTCCAGGATGCGGTCGGCCAGGGTGGACTTGCCGTGGTCGATATGGGCGATGATGCAGAAATTGCGGATGTTTTTCTGTGCCAAGGGGCGTTCCTCCGTCGAATCAGAATGATAGGCGCCGGGCGGTGCTGCCGCCGGGTCTCTAAATGCTTCGTATACCATGTTTCTATGCCGCCCTGCTTTTGCTTCGCCTGCGGCTCGCATTCGCTAAGCGGGCATATTATACCATGACGCCGTGAAACGGCCACAACAAAACCGCACCTGCTGCGGTTTTACATGGTTCAATGCTCCCAAAGCTCTGTGCGCCAGCACAGGAGCGTGTGCAGCGCACACGCGCAGCCGTGTAAACGGCAGCTTTGGGAGTTATTATACCATAAAATATCCCACCGAGAGAAGTTTGTGCTATACTGGAGAAAAAGAGCGGTTCGCGCCGCGCCAATACAGGGAGGACACGGGAATGGAATATGAGATCGACGAGGTCCGGAAAATATCCATCGGCGGAGTGGGACAGAAAATTCATATCCGGGGCGAGAAAAGAACGAATCCGGTGCTGCTGTTTTTACACGGGGGCCCCGGCATCAGCAACCGGGACAGTGTCGTCAACCGGGAAAAAGACCTGTGCGACGTGTTTACCATTGTTGCGTGGGATCAGCGGGGCACGGGCGGATCCTACTGGGGTGTAAAAAAGGAAACGCTGAATCTGGAGCAGCTCATCTCCGACGCTGCGGAGCTGGTGGAGTATCTGTGCGCCGCTCTGGAAAAAGAAAAGCTGTTCGTCTGGGGCGGAAGCTGGGGCACGGAACTGGGAACGTATCTCTGCTTCCGGTATCCTGAACACATCGCGGGCTATGTAGGCAGCGGCCAGCTGGTAAACGGCGTACTGAATGAAGAGCTGAGCTATGATTTCGCCATGGATGAAGCCAAAAAAGCCGGGGACACAAAGGCCGTCTCCACGCTGGAGCGTATCGGACGCCCGGTGGATGGATGCTACCGCGAGGTGTTTAAAGGCATGATGGCCCAGCGGCGCATCATGAAAAAATACGGCGGACACTCCATGAACAAGGGGACCTACTGGACGGATACCGCCCTGCCGCTGCTGAGGAGCCGTGAGTTTTCGTTCACAGACAAGCTCGGCCTTGCATTGGGGTATAAAAGGTGCCTGACATATATGTGGCCCACGACGTCCAAATGTGACTTCCCGCGGGAGTGCACGCGCTTTGCCATGCCCTATTATATCTTTCAGGGAGCTCATGACAACAACACGCCCAGCGCGTTGGTGCAGGCCTATTATGACGCAATTGAAGCGCCGGATAAGGATCTGATCTGGTTCGAGCACTCGGCTCACGGCCCTCTGCGGGAAGAGCCGGAAACGTACAAAAGACTGCTGCGAGAAAAGCTGCTGCAATGGATATGAGCTGCAGTGTGCACGCGGACAGGCGGGGCCGAAACAGGCGGTGATGCGGCCACGGCGGCTGTTTCCGCGCATTTTGCCCCGAATGGGCAGGAACGCCCTGCCGCAGACAGGCAAAAACCGCATTGCAGGCCGTCGAAGCGGCGCAATGCGGTTTTTGGGGCCGCTGCTGCGGCTTGGGGCGGGACGTCAGTCTGCCTGGATGTCGATGACGCTTACCGGGCAGCCGTCACGGGCCTCGGCGGCCGCAGGCAGCTCTTCCTCGGGAATGTCCCCAGCCATGGCGACGGCGACACCGTCCTCCAGCGTGAATACAGCGGGGCAGGTGGAGGCACACAGGCCGCAGCCGATGCACCCTTCGTTGACAATGGCTTTCATAATGCTTCCTCCTTCTGGTAGTTCATAAACGGTGCCCTGCACGGCACAGAGGCCGGAGACCGCTTTCGCGGCGGACCGCCGCCCTGCAGAGCCGCATGTGGAAAGGATAGGCGCTTTCGTGCCGTTTTATGCGTGGAAGCACTGTTTTCCTGCCGCACGGTGGAAGGAAAGCGGAAAACAAAACGCGCGCGGCAGAAAAGCCGAGCGCGCAACGTGCAGGAAAAAGATGGCCTTACAGTGTCAACCCGGCCACGGTCATACAGCCCAGCTCGCCGATGATATACGCTGTAATGCGCGTGCCGGCGGGCATAGCGGCGGTGTCCAGCAGGACGTTGCCGGCCTGGGACACGTTGGTGTAATAGAAGCGTTTGTGCGCCGTGGTGGCATAGGCATGGCCGTCCTGTACGGTGTAACATACCGTGCCCGTGCACAGGCCGTCCTTTTCGCAGAAATCCGTGGCAAGGCTTTTGCGTTCGCCGCGGAGGAACAGCGCGTATTCCCCGGCGATCTCTGTGCGGCGCAGTTCGCCGGTCACACGCTCGGGCGGGGCGACGGCGCGCGCGCCGTCCTTGCCGTGAATGAAATACGCCACGCCGCCCCAGGCGTGGGCGAACTGGTCCAGCCGGTAGCGCCGCTGGGCTGCGGCGTCGCCCGGCGCGTAAGGGTCATTGACAAGCACGTACTCTGTGCCGTCCTCGCCGGTTTCAAAGCCGCGCACCACCATCAGATGGCCGTCGGTACAGCCCGTCGTGCCCTCCAGCAGAGGCAGGCCGCGTTCTTCAGCATGCTCCGGCGTATCCGCGTAATGCACGCTCACCCCACACGCAAACCCGTTTTTTATCTCTTTCTTCAGTCCGGCGATATCCGCAAAGGCGACATAGCACTCATATCCGTAGCAGCCCGCAATGGCGGTGGTAAAACTCCAGTTGCCGTTGCCCGCGTATGTATAATCGTAGTTGGCGTGGGCCACCTCTTCGGGCAGCAGGTCCTCGCCCCAACGGTTCATCAGCATGGTGACCGTGGTGGGGCTGCAGATGACAGAGCCGATGCGCGGGTCCCGGATGAGCTGAGAATAAGCGGGAACAGGGACGCACCGGTGCTGAAGCGCTTCGCCCGTTTCCCGCTGCCAGCCCGTGGGACGTACGGAGGCGGCAAGCAGATATACGGAGGGGGAACGGCGCACGTCGTCTGTATAAAGGCTGGCCCGGAGCTGGAACAGAGAAGCACCGCCGGGCGCACGTACATTGACCATGTCGGTATCCAGATAAGCTGCGGCGTCTTCCGGGTGCTGCACAGGCAGGCTGGCGCGGCGCAGGAACGGACTCCATTTGCCGTAGGGCATCCAGGGCGTCCACGCCCCGGCCGCAAATACGCGCACGGCGAGCTCCACCGCGGTGCCGGCGGGCGTGGCCGCATTCCACGAAGCGACCAGCGCATTGAACGCGGGGGCCGAAATTTCCGGTGTGGTGTAGCAGCCAGCCTGTACGTAACGCCCGGCATACTGCTCCAGGCGCAGCGCTCCGTCTGCGTAGGCGGTATTTTCAAACGCGCCGGACGCAAAGGCTTTTTCGTCTTTCAAAACGAACGTATGGTTCGTCATATACAAGCTCCCTCACACAAAACCGCCGGGGACACGTTATATGAAGCGGTTCCGGCGGCGTTTTCACAATTTTATCACAAAGTATCTATAATACCAAATATTATCGCACAAGCGGTCAAAAGTCAAGTTACAAAACGCTTTCCTTTTCGCCGTGTTTCGTGTATAATGATATAAAATATCAATAAGAACCGGATACCGCAACATGCGGCACCCGGTTGAAGGAGTGACAAAAATGAATGCACTGACGCTTGCCGCGCTGGGTACGGGCTTTACCTTTTTGATGACGGCTGCCGGGGCGGCGGTCGTGTTTCTGTTCAAGAATGAGATCAAGCCCTCGTTCCAGCGTGTGTTTCTGGGGTTTGCCGCCGGCGTGATGATCGCGGCCAGTGTGTGGAGCCTGCTGATCCCCTCCATTGAGATGGCCGGGGAACAGGGCGTACCGGGATGGCTGCCTGCGGCCGGAGGCTTCGCACTGGGCGCATTGTTCCTGATGGTGCTGGATGCCTTAATGCCCCATCTGCACCCCGGCTCCAGCGAGGCGGAGGGCGTACATACCAGCTTCAAACGCACCACGCTGCTGGTGCTGGCTGTAACACTGCACAACATTCCCGAGGGCATGGCCGTGGGCCTGGCCTGTGCGCTGGCGGCAGGCGGCGGCTCATCCAGTGTGACGCTGGCGGGCGCGATGGCGCTGTGTTTGGGCATGGGGCTGCAAAATTTCCCTGAGGGTGCGGCCATTTCGCTGCCGCTGCGGCGCGAGGGGCTTTCCCGTCCAAAGAGCTTTGTCTATGGTGCGCTCTCGGGTATCGTGGAGCCCATCGGCGGCATCCTGGCCGTGCTTATCGCGGGCAGCGTTACGCCGCTGATGCCCTGGTTTCTCAGCTTTGCTGCGGGCGCGATGATCTATGTGGTGGTAGAGGAGCTGATTCCCGAGGCGCATTTGGGCGAGCATTCCCACCCGGGTACCCTGGGTGTGCTGGCGGGCTTTCTGGTGATGATGGTGCTGGATGTGGCACTGGGGTGACCGATGGAACGGAGGTATATATTCCGCCGGGCACGGCCCGAGGACGCGGGGGACATTGTCCGGCTTTACAATTCCAATCCCTGTTTTTTGGAGCGTCATTTGGGATGCCGGGCAGTGGACGGCACGTTCGTTCTCCAAGAATGGCGGCAGATGAAAAAGGAAGGGTTTTCCACTACGGTCATCGCGGATGCGCAGACCGGAGCGGCCGTTGGATTCATAGATTGCCGGGATTCGGAGCCTGTTTATCTTTCGCTGTTCCTGTTGGATGCGGCGCTTCAGGGGAAAGGCTTGGGAACGGAACTGTACCGGGAGTTTGAGGAAATGCAGCGCCGCAGGGGGCGCAAAGGCATCCGAATCGACGTGGTGGACGATTATGAAGGGAACCTTGTTCCGTTTTGGAAACGGCGGGGCTTTGAAGAAGGAGAAGAAATCACGCTGGAATGGGGCGGCAAGGCTTCCCGTGCCCGTGTGATGTACCGTGATTTGATATGAGTGGACCGCGCAGAGTACCGCGCGATCTTCCGGCAAAACGAACGCCCCGCCCGAAAGTCTTCGGCGGGGCGTTCGTTTTATTTCTGAGACACTTATTTTGCGTAATCTACTGCCCGGGATTCACGGATGACGTTTACCTTGATTTGGCCGGGGTAGTCCAGCGTTTCCTCGATTTTCTGGGAAATGCTGTGAGCCAGAAGGATCAGAGCGTCGTCGTTGATGGCGTCCGGCTTTACCATGATGCGTACCTCGCGGCCCGCCTGAATGGCGAAGCTGCGCTCTACGCCCTCGAACCCGCTGGCGATCTCCTCCAGGCTTTCCAGGCGCTTGATATAGCTTTCCAGATTCTCACGGCGCGCACCGGGCCGTGCGGCAGAGATGGCGTCGGCCGCCATGACGATGAACGCCAGCGGCGTTTTGGCCTCCACGTCGCCGTGGTGGGCCTCTATGGCATGGATGATGGCCGGGTTTTCCTTATACTTTTTGGCGATGTCTACGCCGATGCTGATATGGCTGCCCTCGATCTCGTGGTCCAGCGCCTTGCCGATGTCATGCAGCAGGCCGGCACGGCGGGCCTGCGTGACGTTCACGCCGAGCTCTGCGGCCAGGATACCGGAGAGATAGGCCACCTCCAGCGAGTGGTTCAGCACGTTCTGGCCGTAGCTGGTGCGGTAGCGCAGGCGGCCCAGCAGCTTTACCATATCCGGGTGGATGCCGTGGACGCCTACGTCCATAACAGCCTTTTCGCCCTCGCGCTTCATGGCGAGCTCCAGCTCGCGGCGGCATTTTTCAACGGTCTCCTCAATGCGGGCCGGGTGGATACGGCCGTCGCTGATGAGTTTTTCCAGCGTCATGCGGGCAACCTCGCGGCGCACCGGGTCAAAGCTGGAAAGCGTGATGGCCTCGGGCGTATCGTCAATGATAAGGTCAACCCCCGTGGCTGTCTCCAGCGCGCGGATGTTGCGGCCCTCCCGGCCGATGATGCGGCCTTTCATTTCGTCACTGGGCAGCGGCACCACGGATACCGTGGCTTCGCTGGAATGGTCGGCGGCACAGCGCGCCACGGCCTGGCTGATGAGCTCGCGGGCCATTGTGTCGCACTCGTCCTTGGTCTGCGTCTCGAACGCGGCGATGTGCATTGCCTTTTCGTGGGTGAGCTGCTCGTCCAGACGGTTGAGCAGCAGCTGCTTTGCGTCCTCCGCCGTCAGGCCGGCGATGGTTTCCATCTTGTCCAGTTCGCGGGCCTTGATCTGTTCGATTTCGTCCAAGCGGGCCTCCACAAGCTCGGAGCGCTTGGCAAGGTCAGTTTCTTTCTGCTCCAGAACGGCCGTTTTGCGGTCCATGGCCTCTTCCTTTTGGTCGAGGCGGCGCTCCTGGCGGCTCAGCTCCGAACGGCGTTCCTTGATTTCTTTGTCGGCCTCAGCCTTCAATTGAAAAGCTTCGTCCTTTGCTTCGATCAGCGCTTCCTTGCGCTTTTGCTGTGCGGCTTTCATAGCGTCGTTGATCAGGCGCTTGGCCTCTTCCTCCGCGCTGCCGATCTTTGCCTCGGCAGTTTTGCGGCGGTAAGAAACCCCGGCGAAAAATGCAATGGCGGGCGGCCCCAAGCCCGTAAGGATTT